>Ga0180436_10001120_pt1 | contig 26635 bp, 26 predicted proteins | sample SS_ome_2_FD_132434 | JGI IMG/M metagenome (GOLD analysis project Ga0180436, IMG submission 132434) | Hypersaline lake sediment archaeal communities from the Salton Sea, California, USA - SS_3_S_2 metaG | ecosystem: Environmental > Aquatic > Non-marine Saline and Alkaline > Hypersaline >... | reverse complement strand
TTAATATATCCGTAGCTTTAACAATATACTTCGCTTTGTCATCATGCTTATTTAGATCATATTCTTCGACCAGCTTGTCCAGCTTAAAGCTTATGCTGTCCTTTGCTTCCTTTGCTCTTTGAACAAAAGCCGCATATCCTCTGGAATTTATAAAATCATCCGGGTCCAGCCCCTCATCAAAATCGATTATCCTAGCATTTAGACCTGCGCTCTCCAGCACATCGATCGCTTTTAGTGCAGCCTTTTGCCCTGCATCATCTCCGTCATATGCGATATATACCAACGGAACATATCTTTTTATAAGCTGTGCCTGTTCTTTGGTCAGAGCAGTTCCCAAAGTTGCTACTGCATTGAAAATACCCTTTGAATACAGGGATATTACATCCATATATCCCTCAACCAGTACAACGCTTTGAACTCTTTTTATACTTTTAACAAAATTTAGACCGTAGACATTCTTTCTCTTGTTAAAAGCAAAAGTGTCAGAAGTGTTCAAGTATTTCGGGTTCGAATCGTCCAAGACTCTGCCGCCAAAACCAATAACCGAGCCAGTGATATTGAATATCGGAAACATCACCCTGCTTCTAAAGCTGTCGAAAACATTTTCATTCCGAATCGAGCAAAGCCCTGCATCCTTAATCTGCGGTACTTTATATCCCTTTTCCTTAAGATGATTCAGCAATCCATCCCACGCTTCGCCGGCAAATCCTACCCCGAATTTCTTTATCGTCTTTTCGTCAAGCCCTCTGCTTGTAAGATATTCAAAAGCCTTCTTTCCTTCCCCTTCAAAAAGATTGTTATAATAATACATTCCGGCGGTTTTATTTATCTCATAAATTTTTTCACGTCTTTTTTTATTTTTCTCGTAATCCTCGCTGCTCGAGGTCTTCGGAAGAGGCATTGAAACCCTGTCTGCGAGTCGCTCTATCGTTTCCGGAAAAGTGAGTTTATCGATTTTCATAACAAAACTGATCGCGTTGCCGCTCTCATGACATCCGAAACAATAAAAAATCTGCTTATCTTTGGAAACAGAAAAGGACGGAGTTTTTTCGCTGTGGAACGGACAAAGCCCCCAAAGCCTGCCGGATTTATTTTGCAAAGTAACATAATCGGATATTACGTCTTCAATATCGACTTTCGCTAATAATTCATTTATCCAATCTCTTTCAAAATAAGCCATTCAACCATCCTATAACACCTGCAATTTATTTGCAAGCAGTTTTCGACAAAAATCCACAATATTTAGTATACATGCCAGCCCAAAGGTACAAATAGGTCCGAATAAACCTTTATAACATACCTGTCCGTCATACTCGATATATAATCTATTAGCGCTTGTTTCTTTCCGAACCTCTCGATGCCTTCTGTTCTGTCGTCCGGTATCAAAGACGGGTCTTTATGGAAAGCTTCATACAGAGAAAGTATCATTCTCTCAGCTTTACTCTCTTCGGATTTTGCAAGTGGGTTTAAATACACACTTTCAAACATGAATTTTCTCAAATCATCAAACACCTTGGAAGCTTCATCGGAAATCGCAACCACATCATCATGGCTGCTCTCTGCGATATCAGTAATCATCTTATCGATTATCTCAAGCTCGGCTCCTCCGAAAAACTCTTTAGCTTCTTTAGGTATATCTTCCGGCTTCAAAACTCCCGCTCTTATCGCATCGTCGATATCATGATTTATATATGCAATCCTGTCAGAATAGTTTACGATCCTGCCTTCGAGAGTAGTCGGCATAAGTTTCTTTTTGTGGTTTAATATGCCATCATTGACTTGAATCGTTAAATTCAATCCTTTAGAATTTTCAAGATATTTAACTATTCTCAAGCTCTGTTTGTTGTGTTCAAATTTCGGATCAATCTGCTTAAGTGCTCTTTCTCCTGCATGTCCGAACGGAGTATGCCCAAGATCGTGTCCGAGCGAAATCGCTTCTGTCAAATCCTCATTCAGCCTCAATACTCTCGCTATCGTTCTCGCTATCTGAGAAACCTCCAAAGTATGGGTCAATCTCGTTCGATAGTGGTCTCCTTCCGGCGACAGGAAAACCTGAGTTTTGTGCTTTAGTCTTCGGAAAGATTTGGAATGCACTATTCTATCCCTGTCCCTTTGAAAGGCAGTTCGAAAATCACATTCATCGACTTTTTTAACTCTTTTTGCATCACAAGAAAAAGCCGCATACGGGCTCAATGTTTTCTTTTCAAGCTCTTCAATTTTGACCCTAGAATTATATACATCCATGTATATAAATTACACAAAAGGACATTAATACCCTTCTTTTATGGTAAAAAGAGAGCATTATTTCCAAATTATTCACATAAGTCTTATCTTACTTTTAGCAGTTTGAAATCGAGGAAATCACAGGATACATTTTGATACTCAATTCCATTATGGATTCCGTTAAATGAATTCTGTGCAGATGCATCGTGCAGATGTCCGTATAGAACTTTCGGGACACCAAATTTCTCAAAAAGTTCTGTAAAACCGTTATCCTCTCTGTTTTCGTTGAACGGCGGAAAGTGCATCATCACGATTATATCCTTATCCTCTCTCGGACGAACTTTTATCAAAGAAAGCCTCAGCCTTTCAACTTCGCGCAGATAGATTTTTTCGTCCTCGGGTCTGAATTCTCGTTCATTCGGGCAAATCCATCCTCTGGTACCGGCGATTGAAACATCCTCGAATTCGAACGCATCATTTTGCAGGACAAAAGTATCATTGTATAGAATTTCACGCAGCCTCGAAATCGAACTCCACCAATAATCATGGTTTCCCCTCAAAAGAAGCTTTTTCCCGGGCATCTCGCAAATTTCATCCAAGTCCTGCTTTGCTTCGGAAAGTTTCATCGCCCAGCTGATATCCCCCGGAATCAAAACAAGATCTTCACCGGAAACTCTTTCATGCCAATCGGCCTTGATTTTTTTCCAATGATCCTCCCAGTTTTCGCCGAATATATTCATGGGCTTTGGTTTAAACCCCGAAAGATGTAAATCGCTTATCGCGTATATATGCATATAATTACTCTTTTTCTATTGTCTTTTGTTCTAGAAATCCTTTTACTGCATTGAGCAAAGATTCTTTACCGTGTTTATCGGAGGATGAGACAGGATATATCTCAAATCCTGCCCCGTAACCAATCTCTTTTTTAATCATATTCATCTGGACAAATCGCTTGGATTTTGCGATTTTGTCCGCTTTGGTTGCAACGCATACCACAGGTATCGAATACTGCGCCGCCCAATCGAACATTATCAAATCGTTTTGCGTTGGTTTGTGACGTATATCCACCAGAATCATAATCGCTCTTAAGTTTCTCGTGCCGGAAAGATAGTTCTCTATCATCCTGCCCCACGAATCCTGTTCGCCTTTCGAAACTTTAGCATATCCATAGCCCGGCAAATCCACCAAATAGAATTCATCATTCAGCAAAAAGAAATTTACAAGCCTTGTTTTTCCGGGTGTTGAGCTCGTTTTTGCGAGCTTATTTTGATTGCAGATATAATTAATGAGCGAGGACTTCCCGACATTGGATTTTCCTGCGATCGCAATTTCAGGATAGTCCCCTCCGGGGTGTCCTTTCATATTCACCATGCTTGTTACAAACTTCGCTTTTTTTATATTCATAGATTGTCCTATTTCACCAAAGCTTCTTCCAAAACCTCATCTATATCTTCAACCAAAACATAGTCTATTCTTTTCAACAGATCCTCGGGGAAGTCCTGCAGGTCCTTTTCGTTTTCCTTCGGAACCAAAATCCTGCTTATCCCTGCTCTTAAGGCAGCGAGAGTTTTTTCCTTCAGTCCGCCGATCTTTAGTACTCTTCCCGTCAAAGTCACTTCACCAGTCATCGCAACATTTCTCCTAACAGCTTTTCCGGACAGAACGGATACTAGCGCGGTTACCATAGTTATTCCCGCCGAAGGCCCATCCTTTGGTATTGCTCCTTCAGGTATATGTATATGGACATCCAAATTCTTATGAAAATCCTCGTCGATTTTGAGTTTCGGAGCTTTTGAACGGACAAGGCTTAATCCTGTCTGAGCGGATTCCTTCATAACATCGCCCATCATCCCTGTAAGCTGCAGCTTGCCGGCTCCTTTAAATACCGTCGCTTCAACATTAAGGGTAACACCTCCCGTTGCAGTCCAAGCAAGGCCGTTCACCACACCTACTCTGTCGTTTTCTTCCATCACATCGAAAGTAAATCTCGGAGCTTTGAGATAGTTCCTTACCATTTGCTTTGTTATGGTAATCTTTTTTTCTCCGGATTTAATAAGCTCGCTGGTAGCTTTTCTGCAAACAGCCGCAATCTCGCGCTCTAGGTTTCTTACACCAGATTCTCTTGTGTAAAGATTTATAATATCGTTTATCGCCTCGTCTTCAAAGAGAATCATACCTTCACCCAGACCATGTGCTTTCGCCTGTTTTTCTATAAGATGCCTTTTTGCGATTTGGCTTTTTTCCTCATATGTATAGCTAGAAAGCTCGATAATCTCCATCCTGTCCAATAATGGTCTCGGTATGGTTTCGATACTGTTCGCGGTAGTCACAAACATCACTTTCGAAAGGTCATACGGCATATCGAGATAATGGTCTCTGAAGGTTGAGTTGATCTCAGGGTCTAAAACTTCAAGCATTGCCGAAGCCGGGTCTCCTCTGAAATCGCTCGCCATCTTATCGACTTCGTCGAAAAGAAACACAGGATTGTCCGTTCCAGCCTGCTTAATCGAAGTAATAATCCTGCCTGGAATAGCTCCGATATATGTTCGTCTGTGCCCGCGTATTTCCGCCTCGTCACGCACTCCGCCCAGCGACATACGGACAAACTTCCTGCCAACGGAACGTGCTATAGATCTCGCTATCGAAGTTTTCCCGACTCCCGGAGGTCCAACAAAACAGAGTATAGGTCCCCTCATATCCTTCTTCATCTTGAGAACAGCAATATACTCGATTATTCTCTCTTTTACTCTCTCAAGTCCGTAGTGGTCTTCATCCAAGATCTTTTGAACATTTTTAAGATCCATCTTATCCTTGGTTTTCTTTCCCCAAGGCAGACTTGCAACAGTGTCCAGGTAGTTCACCAAAACATTGAGTTCCGGCGAATTCGAAGATGTTTTCTCGAGCTTTTGAAGCTCTTTTTCACATCTTTCCTTGACTTCTTTCGGCAGTTTCTTCTTTTCCAATCTCTCTTTTAGTGATTTCACTTCGCTCATAACGACATTGTCTTCACCGAGTTCTTTTTGGATTACCTTCATCTGCTCTCTGAGGTAATACTCCCTTTGTGATTTATCTATCTGTTTCTTTACAGATCGGCTGATATCGTTCTCAATCTCCAATATATCGATTTCTTCGGTCAGAATACTGAGCAGTTTTTTGAGTCTTTCAATCGGCTCGATGCATTCAAGAACCTCTTGTTTGCTCTCGGTATTAAAAAGAACATACGAAGATACTATATCCGTTAATTTCCCAGCATCATTTATCTCCTTAACCGAAAGCACAGCATCGTTTGATATTTTCGAAGATTTTCTTGAGTACTTTTCAAAAGCGTTTACTACTGCTCTCACATAAGCCTTTTCCTCAATATTCGATTCATCATTATAGTCAACAAGCTCTTCAACCAATACTTCAAAATGATCTTCAATATTGAGATATTCTTTAATTCTCCCTCTGGAAATACCTTCAACTAAAACTCTTATAGTATCCCCAGGCATTTTTAACACTTGTTTAATTTCGCATATCGTGCCCACTTTGCTGATATCGTCTGTATCAGGGTCATCTATATTTATATCCTTTTGTGATGATAGAAAAATCCTCTGCTTGCTCGCCATCGCCTTTTCCAAAGCGACAACTGATTTTTCTCTACCGACATCGAAATGTAACACCATATATGGGAAAATCACCATTCCGCGAAGGGCAATCATAGAATATACTTTTGTTTGTCTAATGTCTTTCATTTTTCCTTCTTTCGTCTCTCCTTTTTTTGTCCAGTTATTATACTTATCTTTATTAATTTTTGCAACCTTGTTCTATTATTATCGCAAATCTATTCCTTTATGTCTATAAAAAAGACGCTCTAGTCTAAAAAACCGAAGCGTCTTTTACAGTTCGTTAATATTTAGTTTGCTATTTTTCTTCCTGTGCCTTCTTCGCTTCCTCAACAACCTTAGCACTTATATTCCCGGGCACTTCTTCATATCTTTCGAAAGTGAGCGCAAAAGAGCCTCTGCCTTGAGTCATGCTTCTAAGATCTGTGGCGTATTTAAACATCTCGGCTTGCGGAACTTCAGCTTCAACCACTTGAAGACCGTCTGTCGGGTTCATGCCTAAGATGCGTCCTCTTCTTCTGTTCATATCACCGATTATATCACCCATATATTCATCGGGTACGGTGATCTCAGCTTTATATATAGGCTCAAGCAGAACAGGATTTGCTTGTGTACATCCTGCTTTATATGCCTGATAAGCTGCCATTTTAAACGCCATTTCGGAGGAGTCAACCGGATGATATTTCCCGTCAAACAGTGTTGCACGGATATTAACCATCGGGAATCCTGCCAGTACGCCTTTTTTCATACTCTCTTTTAGTCCCTTTTCAACAGCAGGTATATATTGTTTCGGAACAGAACCGCCGACAATTTTATCGACAAATTCAAATTCTTCCCCGTCAAACGTTGGTTCAAATTCGATAAACACATCACCAAACTGTCCATGTCCTCCGGATTGTTTTTTGTGCTTTCCTTCAGCCGTGACTTTCTTTTTGATGGTTTCTCTATACGGTAATTTAGGATCTGAAAGCTCCGCTTCTACGTGGAACTTGTTTTTCAATTTCTTGCATATAATATCAATCTGCAATTCTCCCATACCGCTTATTAGGGTTTCGGCCGTCTCTGATTGTACATCAATTGAGATAGTCGGGTCTTCCTCTTCGAGCCTGTGCAGTCCTGCAAAAACTTTTTCCTCTTCGCCCTGCTTCTTTGCAGTTACAGCAAGTGAAATGCTCGGTTTTGGAAACTCCAACGGATCCGCTATAATCTTAACTGAAGCGTCGGCGAGTGTATCACTGGTTTCAGTAAGCTGCAGTTTTGCAATAGCACCGATATCTCCGGCAACAAGTTTATCAACATTCTTCTGCTTCTTTCCATCCATAACATAAAGCGTACCGAATTTTTCAGATTTACCCTTGTTGACGTTTACGATACTAGTCCCATGAGCAATTTCACCCTGTAGAATCTTGAAAACAGAGAGTTTACCAACAAACGGGTCTGCCACAGTTTTGCATACCTTTGCCATAAACGGCTTTGAAGCATCGATTTTAACTTCGACAGGCTCTTCAGTTTTTTCATCCATACCGGAAACCGGATTTGCTCTGTCCGGAGAAGGCATAAAGTGAATTACATTTTCTAAGAACATATCGATTCCCATATTATGTGTAGCTGATCCTACAAATACCGGCACAACATCGCCTTCTTCGATACCCTCTTTTAAACCCTTTATGATGTCTTCTTTTGTGAGCTCTTCTCCGCTGAAAAATTTTTCGAGTAGCTCTTCATCGTTTTCCGCAGCATTTTCAACGATTTCATTTCTTATCTCTTCTGCTTTCGATTTGTATTCGTCCGGAATCGGCATTTCCTTCGATTTTTTATCCGATACATCATAAGCCTTCATTTCAATAACGTCTATAATGCCTTTAAAATCAAGTCCGTCACCTATCGGAATTTGAACAGGTGTAATTTTTACTCCATATTTGTCCTTCAAAGTCGCAAACGCTTTGTCATAATTTACATTTTCCTTATCCATCTGGTTGATAAAGAATGCACGTGCAAGCTTATGCTTATCGCAGTAATCCCAAGATTTTTCTGCGCCTACGGAAAGTCCGGATTTTGCACTCACAACGATTATAGCAGAATCTGCAAGGCTGTATGCCTGTACAGTTTCACCAACAAAATCAAAATATCCCGGAGCGTCCATAACATTTATCTTAACTTTGTTCCATTCTATCGGAGCAAATCCCGTCATTATAGATATTTTTCTGTTCATTTCTTCCGGATCAAAATCCGTATGCGTATTCCCTTCTTCAACTTTTCCAAGTCTGTCAGTAGCCCCTGCATCGAAAAGCATCGCTTCAGCCAGAGAAGTCTTCCCGTCTCCACCATGACCAACAAGTGCGATATTTCTGATGCTCTCAGTAGCATATAAGTTCATACTCCCATTTCCTCCTTAATAATTTTCAAAAATATATGTAAATCAAAAAAATTTAAAAACAATGCGCATCGATTTTGCGCGTAGAATCATTTTATCAGAAAGAAACAAAAAAATAAACGTTTTTTTAAATAAATATAGAAAAATGCTTGAAATTATGTAATAATAGTTGACAACTAAAAAGATAGGAGGTTCCATATGTCTACTTCAGAGAATAATAACCTGCCGGAGGAAATGAATAACGAGCAAAAAAATGAAACTCCAAAAAATGAAATATCTAAAAAAATTCAATATATAGTTGGAGCGGCTTTTGGTATTTTAACGAGTTTAGCGATATATATTTCTGGTAACTATGAATCAATGAAGTTTTACGAAACTTTAGTTGAAAGAATAAAGGATACTCGAAACTTCAAACCCATTGATTTTATATTTAATTACCTTTTTCTTATAGTATTCGTAATATTTATGTTCGGAATAAGGCGAATTGAAACGAGAAGAGAAATAAGTTTGAGACCCGCAAGAACAGCTTATTTAATAGCTATGATTCCTGGACTGCTCTTCTTTATATACTTAGCGATAACTACCTGTTAGAATTGGACGAAAAAATAAGCTGTAGGCTTTTGCTTACAGCTTTTTTTATTCAAAGAGAATGGTTACAAAATCATCTTCAAAAATCGTATCTGATTCGATTAAATCATATTCACCGAGCAGTCTATTGATATCCTCGACATTTTGCGTATTCGCTTGTATGGTTACACTTTTGTCGAATATCTCAAGCTCCTGTTCAGATACTTCACCGATTGTTCGGAGATTCTCAACAAATTCTTCGTAGAGCGCTGTATCCAAAATATATGTATATGCTTTTGTTGCCGATTTCTCTAAATCTTCCTCTTCAGCCATAGCCATCTCAGGTTCTTCTGCAGCTTCCATCACGATTGCAGTTTCCTCTTCCGGCGCTTCTTCTGCCCGCATTTCCATCTCAAACGCCTCATTAGATGCCTCATCTTTCATTACAATCGTTCTAGAATTAAATAATCTGAAACCGAAGATAACTATTACCGCTGCCGCTGCAACGGCGGAAATAGATCTGATTGTTCTTCTGCGGAGAATTTTTTTCTCATGCTCTGTTTTGACTTTATTTCTCCAAAGGGATTTAAATACTCTAAAAGCACTTTCACTTCTCAGCTTTCCTACTTTTTTCTTTACTGATTTAATATCGTTAAAATATCTCTTTAAGTCCTTATCTTTATTTACAGCATCCAAAACAAGAGCCTCGTTTTCTACGTTCAGCTCTCCATCAAAATATTGATTTATTAGTTTTTTAATCGAGTTCTTGTCCATAATAGATTCCTAATAATTTCGTCATATACCACTTAGACGAACCAGACACTAAATATGTTCCAAAAAAGAATAATCCATATTAAAAAGTTTTTTCATCAATTTAACGTACTTAGGACCTCCGGATGAATAGAATTCAATTTTCCCTTTTTTTGATGATGTGCTTAGAAGTCCTTGTTCATCCAAAACTCTTTTCAGCTGCTTCACAGTGCCTTCGTTTCCGTCATATACCTGTCGTTTTCCATGAAAGTTATCGTAAAGATAATGCTTGATTTTATCTCTGACAAAAGAATAGTGCGTACATCCCAAAACAACCGCATCCACATTATCTGCGTGGTACGGCGCAAATATACATCTTATATACTCCGAAAGCTCTTTAGAATTTAAATCTCCTTTTTCAATTATAGTGACCAGTCCTTTGCATGGAACGTTTATCACTCTGTCAGATGCATCCAATCTTTCGAGCAATTTGTTATATCTCGATTGATTTATCGTCCCCTCGGTAGCCAGCACTATAATATCTCCATTGTACGATTTTTCTAAAGCGGGCTTTACGGCAGGTTCGATGCTGATAACAGGCATATTGTATTTCGCCCTCATCATCCGAACAGCCGCACTCGTTGCAGTATTGCATGCCATAACCATGGCTTTTACGTTTTTCTCAATCAAAAACTCGCCGCAAGCAAGAGAGAGCTGCTGAATCTCCTCTTCGGTTTTCGAACCATAGGGTGCGTTCTTGTTGTCTCCGAAATATATGTAGTTTTCATTCGGAAGTACTTTTAACGCTTCTTTTAAAACGCTTACTCCGCCTACTCCGGAATCGAATATGCCTATAGGTCTATCATTATAATTCATCAAAAACCAATGCCTTCTTATATATTTTTGTTAACTCATTATACATCAGTTTTTCTTTTCTATCAAACTAAGAATCATCAAAATCAGTTTAATACATTATCAATCGCTTTTGCCAGATAGGGTATAGTATTTTTTGCATCTGTATATGTGTTTGCGTTATGGCCTATCTCGACAAGCAGGCAGGCATCCGATAAATGCTGGTTATATCTTCCGTCTTTTAGTCTTATAGGTTTTGCAAAGTTTGGCGTAATTTGATTGAGTTCATTCGTTATAGCAAGAGCCAGTCTGTAGTTCTTTTCCCATTCCGGCTTTTTCGAAAAATCCTTGCCCGTTCCTACAACGAACATCACTTTAGCGCATCTTACGCCATCAATATATACCACATCATCAACGTCATTTTCGACATCAGCAGCGTCTCTGTGCACATCAATATACACCCTAAGGTCTTTGTATTCGTCTTCGTAGTTTTCCATTGTAACAAGGCTTCTGCTGTACGAGGTGCTCAGTTTTGGAGGCTCATGATTCGTTTTATCGTGAATTACATTATATCCATATTTATTACTCAATTCCTGCATCAATAATTTGCCAAGGCCCACAACGTTATAATTTTCATCCTTTGTTCTCCAAGACGTTGTTTCAGTATACTCTCCATCAAAATTCATCCTGAAACTTTCGGTTGTGTGAGTATGATATATCAAAATATGTGGTCCGTCTCCGGCAAGCTCAATATCTATCATCTCAGCATTTTCAAGCCCTTTAATGCTGGTTACGATCTCATCATCTTTTTTCTTATCGAAAATTGACCTGTCTATCTCTTCCCCCTTCGTTTCAACATCAAGTGCTGTCAGAAAAGGAAGCTGGTATGATAGTATTTTTTTGGGGCTGAAGAGGGTGTTATATATTCCTTTTTTAAGATTCGTTTTTTCTTCTTCGTGTTCTGTTTCAGCATATTCATTGGTATCATCCAACTCAGTTGTTATAATATCTGCGGTGGTTTCAATGCTGCTGTCGCCGTAAAAATCCGCTTCTTTCTTATTTCTTATCTTGTCGATAATATTAGATATTTGACTTAAAATTATTATAACTAAAACGATTGCTACGATATATAATATTCCATTGCGCAGTTTTCTTCTGGACATTTATTACCCAACCTTTCTAAAAATATATCTATTCAGGTTGGACATGTAAAATGATAATTTTGAAATTAATAAGCTTATTATCTGATATAAGAATCAGTGCATCAGTTTGTTTACATCGTCAAGACTTAAGCCGTCGTTAACAGCGATATTTATTGCTGAGGCTATAACTCTACCGCAATCCTCGACTATTATATCTATCTCCTTCGGGGTGACCACCATCTCTGCACCGTTGACATTCATTATTCCTTCGATTACTTTTTCGAACATCTTTCTTGCTTGCTCATCGTTTTCTTTGCCTTCCTTTAGTACGGTTTCTTCAATCAGGTCTCCGGCAATCGTAGCCGCATATACAACCAAAGGGACACCCATCGCAATAACCGGTACTCCGAGTTCTTTTTCGTTCAAGGCTTTTCTTTTATTCCCAATCCCAGACCCCGGGGAAATCCCACTATCCGTGAGTTGGAAAGTCGTGCTTATTCTATCCAATTTCCTTGAAGCGAGCGAGTCAATAGCGATAACCACTCCCGGTTTCGTTTTATCTACAATTCCTTTTATAACCTCACCTGTTTCGAGTCCTGTAATCCCCAACACTCCCGGGGCTATAGCACTCACTTCGTTTATTCTCTCATCCATCTGGTCTGGAGCAAATATTTTCATATGCCTGCTGATATACGTTTTGTCACAAACATTTGGACCCAGTGCATCCGGTGTAATGCTTCTGTTTCCCAGCCCTACCACAAGAACCCCTTGTTCTTCTTTCCCTTGCATAAGCTTCTTTATCTCTTCTGCAAGAACTTTTATAACATGCTCTTCCGCCTTTGCATATCTGTTTTTAATTGCCGAGGAATCAACCGTAATGTATGTACCGATAGCTTTACCGATAGCCTTTTCTCCTTCTGCATTCTCGACCTTAACATCTGTTATTAGAATGTCAAAATTTTCACTTCTCTCCTGTACGCTGATTCCTGGAATTTCCTGTTCCTTCGCTTTAGCTTCATTCGCTTCCACAGCAAGATCTGTTCTTATATAATCCATAAACTCCTCTTCTTATCAATGGTTTTCAATTCTTAGTATTTTCTAAACTATAATATTTTATATCTCAAAAACAAAGATTTGCCTGTATGAATTCATCATAATTTGTACTTGCAATAGAAAAATACTTATGTTAGAATAAATCGGTTAAAATTTGAAGTTAGAGGTGAAAGTATTGCCAAACATTAAATCTGCAAAAAAGCGTGTGAAAGTTGAAAAGCGCAATAATTTGAGAAACCGCAGTATTAAATCTGAAATCAAAACCGCTATTAAGAATTTCGAAGCTGTTATAGCTGAAAAAAAGGCAGACGAAGGAGCAAAACTCCTGCGCGAAGCCAGTGGTATTATAGATAAAGCAGTTTTAAAAGGTACTGTGCATAAAAATTATGCCGGCAGAAAAAAATCTGCTCTAGCAAAAAAGCTTAATACTATCACAAAATAGGTGAATAATTTTTCAGTTATTTAGGATGACGGCACTTACTGTTTTTTATGTAGGTGCTTTTGTTTTATCTAGAATTTCTCAAACACCACATCCGCCATATTCAAAAGCTGCACAGCAAAATCATCAGGATATGCTTCCTTATACACTACACGCTTGATTCCGGCATTAATTATCATTTTAGAACATATTACGCATGGCTGGTGTGTACAGTACAGTGTCGCTCCCTCGATGGATATTCCGAGTTTCGCCGCTTGAATAATAGCATTCTGCTCAGCATGTATAGCATAGCATAATTCATGGCGGGTGCCAGATTCGATGTTCCGCTCTATTCTCATGCATTCCCCTCTGTCCTTACAGCTCGGCATTCCTGCAGGTGCACCGTTATATCCGGTCGTCAAAATCCTTTTGTCTCGGACGATGATTGCCCCGATATATCTGTTTTCCTTAAAGCAGCTAGACCATGTTGCGATAGTTTCGGTCATCTCCATAAATCTCTTGTCCCACTTATCCATGCGAATTAACCTTTCTTTTTATAAAAATTATTCTATTAGTGTACTAAAATACTGCACATTTTGTCCAGCAGTAATTGTGTTAATCGTATATACTTTTTATAGCTTTTGTGAGTAAATCAAAGCTTTTTAAGCAAAATCCAATTTAATCGATAATTTTTGGTGTTTTTTATTGTTTTTTCGACTTGCTATCTATATAATATAAATATATTATATATCTGCGTTAGCACTCACCTTGGTAGAGTGCTAATAATATGTTGATTATTATTTAAGGAGGCTATATATACCATGGCAATCAAACCATTACTCGACAGAGTTTTGATTAAGAGTTTAGAATCTGAAGAAAAGACGAAGAGCGGTATAGTTTTACCGGGAAGCGCACAGGAAAAGCCACAGATGGCAGAGATTATCGAAGTTGGACCAGGCGGTGTTGTAGACGGAAAAGAGATCGCTATGACATTGAAAAAAGGTCAAAAGGTTATCTATTCCAAGTATGCGGGTACAGAGGTTAAATATGACGGAGTTGAATACATGATAGTTCGTCAAAGCGATGTGCTGGCAGTTGTGGAGTAGTTTAAAAGATTTTTATCAAAAAAGACAAGGAGAAGATTTAAATGGCAAAACAATTGAAATTTGGCGAAGAAGCCAGACGTGCGTTGGAAGACGGCGTTAATGTTTTAGCCGATACAGTTAAAGTTACGCTTGGACCAAAAGGTCGTAACGTTGTATTGGACAAAAAATTCGGATCACCGCTCATCACAAATGACGGTGTTACTATTGCAAAAGAAATTGAGCTTGAGGATCCCTTCGAAAATATGGGTGCACAGCTCGTAAAAGAAGTTGCAACAAAAACCAATGATGTTGCAGGAGACGGAACAACAACTGCAACAGTTCTTGCGCAAGCGATTATACGCGAGGGACTAAAGAACGTAGCTGCAGGTGCAAACCCTATGGCTCTTAAAAAAGGAATTCTAAAGGCAAGCGATGTTGTTGTGGGTTCATTAAAGGAATTCTCACAACCAATCAAAGACAGTCATGCTATTGCACAGGTTGCTGCAATTTCTGCTGCTGATGAGGAGATAGGCGTACTTATCTCTAAAGCTATGGACGAAGTCGGAAACGATGGAGTTATCACAGTTGAGGAATCAAAAACTATGAAGACTGAGCTTTCTGTTGTTGAAGGTATGCAGTTTGACAGAGGATATGCTTCTCCGTATATGGTTACGGATACTGATAAAATGGAAGCTGTTATGGAAGATCCTTTGATCCTCATTACGGATAAGAAAATCACAAATATTCAAGAAATTCTACCTGTCTTGGAGCAAGTTGTTCAAGCAGGAAAGAAACTTCTTATCATAGCCGAGGATATTGAAGGCGAAGCACTCGCTACTTTGGTCGTGAATAAACTTCGCGGGACATTTAACTGTGTTGCGGTTAAAGCTCCAGGATTCGGCGACAGAAGAAAAGCTATGCTTCAGGATATCGCTGTTCTGACAGGCGGCGAAGTGATCTCTGAAGAGATCGGAATGGACCTGAAGGATGCTACATTAGAGAATATGGGTAGTGCACGTCAAGTTATTATCGATAAAGAGAACACTACAATCGTCGAAGGCGGCGGAAAAGATTCCGACCTAAAGGGAAGAATTAAGTCTATCAGAACTCAAATTGAAGAAACCACATCGGATTATGATAAAGAGAAACTTCAAGAGCGTCTTGCGAAGCTTTCCGGCGGAGTAGCTGTAATCCATGTTGGTGCAGCAACCGAGACCGAGATGAAAGAAATCAAGCTCAGAATCGAAGATGCTTTGGCTGCAACTCGTGCGGCTGTCGAAGAAGGAATCGTAGCAGGCGGCGGAATCGCATTCTTAAACACCATAAGTGTTCTTGATGCTTCTATCAAGAAAGCAAAAGGCGATATCAAAACCGGTATGAAGATCGTTCTTCGCGCTATAGAAGAACCGGTACGTCAAATCGCTTCGAATGCCGGAGTTGAAGGTAGTGTTATAGTCGACAAAATCATAAGCAATGAAGACCCTACATTCGGATATGATGTAAGTAAAGATTCTTATGTTGATATGATTAAAGAGGGTATAATCGACCCGACAAAGGTTACTCGTTCTGCATTGCAAAATGCAGCAAGTATCGCGGCTTTGCTGCTTACTACAGAACGTATCGTTACTGATATTCCTTCGGAAGAGCCTCCAATGCCGGCTGCTCCTGGCGGAATGCCTGGAATGTACTAAAAAGATACCGAGAGTTGATAAGTGCGAAGCAATTGTCTTCGCACTTTTTTTTATTTTCCCAAGCAACCTTGTTATTATTTACATTTTGTTCATATTCGATTAATAGATTATCCGCAAATTTATATAATAATAGTCATGAAGTAATATAGGAGAATCAATATATTGAGCTTTGAAGAAAACCATAAAAATAAACATTTCGGACATAAAATAAGAAAGAACAACCCGTGGTTTCTTGCCACACTTTTTTTGTGTGTTACCGTCCTTATACTTTCTGCAGTGGTTTTCTACGTAATTAGACCAAAGCCCGGCGGAGTTATGTTGGATAAGTTCTTCCAAAAGAACGGCAAAGTTGAACACCTCAATATGATTTGTGTTGATGAGGATTTGACTTTGAAACAGATTGCTGCTGATACAGAACTTTCTTATGAAAGGCTTTATAACATTTTGGATATTGAGCCCGGTACTGACCCGGACACCAAGCTCAGCGAACTGTTTGATGAATATGAGGGGCTTGAAGATTTTGAGGACTAGATTATTGTAATATAAAAGAACTGAAAAAACTCAGCTCTTTTTTTATACCAAAATTTATCTATTTCTTATTGCAGAGACGAAGTCTTGATGTTTGCATCATGCTCAAAGTCAGAAAGATTGAAAACATCAGTAGTTGAACCGGAGAAGTATAAACAAAGATACCCGGTAAGCTCATTGTTTTCGCCCGCCGCTGCATCCGGATTATTCGGATCTGCTATAAATTGCGGTTCCGCTCCATGTACGTATCCGAATAATGAAGCAGCATATACACTATCGCCTATTTCAACAATACACGGACGCTTCTCGTAGGTCAATCGACCGCTCTTTAGAAAGTCAAATTCCTCCTTTGATTTCGAAAACATAGTGTGGAAAGAATTCGTATCCCTTGCCGTCAGAGGCTCAATATGGGCATGACCCTCTCCCCCAACTCGCTTTATAGTAAAGGAAGTATTCGTTTTGGTATCAGTAAGCTCTGCTGTTGCTCCAAGCTTAAATGCAGCATCAACAACGGACCAATTGACCGCATCCCCAGTGTTTGATATGGCTTCTTCAGAGTTTCCATATACGATAAGGTCGTTTTTTAAGATGCTTCTGTCCAGACCTTCTTCAAAAAGCGAATCAAAAGTCGTAGGTCCGACTTGACCATCTATTTGCTTATCATTTCTTCCCTGAAATATTTTTATAGCATTCACTGACATAGCCCCGAACTTACCTGTCGGTCTGTATGAGAGATATCCTAAATCGCGCAGTCTCATCTGGACGAGAATTCCGTCAACTGAAACCGTACCTTGCTTGATTACTGTAAATCCATCCGGTGCTGCAAGCCCGATAACGGGCAGCACTATCAACACAAAAGCTATTATCAATATTACAATTTTATTTTTTTTCATCAATTCTAAACCCCTGTTTAAATGAGCTGTTTAAAGCTGCATTCGACTTTTTCTCTTTTTTTGCGATACTATTCTAACATAAAACAAAAAAAATGTATAGTTTATGCATTCAATGTTAACAGTTAATACATGGGTTTAAAAAAGAGCACGAAATTTATATCGTGCTCGGAAAAATCATTCAAACAAACCAGTTACAGAGAACTTCTGATCTGCTCAAATTTTTGTTTTGTAGTCTGAACTTCGTTCGATTGTGCATCCTTAGGTTGGTAATATCCTTTTATGCGCATCTTATCAAAAACCTCGTACTGATCTTTACAAGTTTGGTTGAACTGGTTAGTCAATATTCCTCGTAAATTCTCACATGATGCTTCAGATATAAACGTTGTATAAGAGCTCATAAGCTGTTTTTCTTGGTTCAAAAGATCGTTTAAAAGATCCTGTTCCGATAAATTCGCGTTTTGATGCATTTTCTTCCTCCTTCTATTGGTGAGTTTCTAAGTAATTTAATAGGTTGTTGAAATTCTGCCTATGATGCTGTGCTATCTGCTGCGTAGTCTGTTTAAGCTGTGCATCCTGAAAATATTCAACATAGGTTTCGGTTTTTTTGACTGCTAAAGCTTCATGTTTAAGCTGGTCTTCGATTATCATCAGGTTTTTTGACTCTATCTGTGGTTGTGAATTACTTGTATGCATTTGTTACCTCCTTGTTTTTTGTCAGAATTATTTTTTGATATCAGGCCAAAATTTATGCGTTAGTTTAAATAATATTTTAAGGAAAAATCTTTTTTCTTCTCAAATTTCGTGTATAATCTATATATGCCAAAAATTACTCGGATTACGAATCAAAAAAGAAATAAAAACAGGTATAATATATTTTTGGACGACGAATATGCCGGATCTCTTAATATGGAAGAAATGGCTTTGAACGATATCAAGACTGGCAAAGACTTTGACATTGAAAAGTTTCAAGAAATCCTAGCTCGAGACAATCAGAAATATGCTTTTAACCTTGCGTTAAAATATATTTCTATAAAGCGAAGAACCGTCTCTGAAACAAAAAAATATCTTCTTACGAAGGAGATTGATACAGACGTTGCTGATACGGCTGTAAAAAAGATTTTGGATTACGGATATTTGAATGATTTAGAATATGCCAAGGATTTCGTCATATATCAGATCAATGCTGCTAAATACGGTAGAATAGTCATCATTCATAAATTAAAAGCTAAGGGAATTGATGAGGAAACTATTGAGGAAGCGATGAAAATTTTCGATGAGAATATCGAGCGTGGTATCGCTATGGGTGCGTATGATAAAGTCCGGAAAAAATATCGCTCCTTACCCGGAAGCAAACAGCGAGCAAAAACTTATAGAGCTTTGATGTCCAAAGGTTTTTCTTATGATATAATCAAAGCAATACAGTCCGATGAGGATCAAGAATGAGAAAAAAAATATACAAAAGTTTATATGATAATATCGGCGAATATGTCTCCGGTGAAAAACTGAGCGAAAAGCTTTCCATCTCCAGGGCAGCAGTATCAAAGCATATTTCCGCTTTGAAGTCAGATGGTGCGGTTATTGAATCTGTCAGTCACAAAGGACATAAACTTATAAAGAATCCCGATAGAATGAAAAAAGAGTATGTTCTTCCTCTTTTGAAAAATATCGAATATATTTCAGATTATATGTGGTATGAAAGCATAGACTCTACCAATGAAGCCCTAAAACAAATCGGTGATAAAGCGGATGAGATCGTTATTTGTACATGTGAGGACCAGCCAAAAGGAAAGGGAAGGCGAGGAAGAGAATGGCTTTCGAATAAACACAACGGTATCTATACCTCGTTTCTTTTAAAACCGCATATAGCAATTAGTGATGCTTTTAAAATCACTTGTATTGCTGCGATCGCTTTGGTGCGTACCATTGAGGATTTCACAGGTCTAAACGCTAAGATTAAATGGCCTAATGATATTTTAATCTCGAATAAAAAAATCTCCGGTACATTGACAGAGCTTTCAGCGGATTTTGACGGCGTAAATTTTATCATATGCGGCATCGGTATCAACATCAACCAAAGCAAAGAATCGTTCACAGGAAAAATAAAAGATATCGCTACATCACTGAGAATCGAATATGGAAAGAAAATTGACAGACTGGAATTGTTTTCGAAAATTATTGATGAGTTTATCGGTTTGTACAATGTGTTTAAAGACGAAGGTCTCACCAATTTAATCGAGGAATATAAAAGATATAATTTGGTTATCGGTAAGGAAGCAATTATTATTAACGGAAACATCAAAAGCAAAGGTATTGTTGATGATATAGATGACAGCGGTGCTGTAATCTTGAATATGGAAGGCGACAAAGTTCGCTTTGTTGCCGGCGAAGTCAGCTTACGAGGTGTAAACGGATATGTATAACAGTGAATTCAATATCAAGGATATATCGATAGGTCATTTTTCCGATGATAAGAACGGAACAGGTACAACGGTCATTTTGGCCGAAAAAGGAGCTGTTGTCGGAGCAAGCGTAAGAGGTTCTGCTCCGGGCACTCGAGAAACCGATTTGGCTGATCCAAAAAATGCAGTGAAACATGCGAACGCTGTATTGCTGACCGGCGGCTCAGCATTTGGGCTGGATAGTGCCGCAGGCGTAATGGAGTACCTCGAGGGCAAAGGGGTCGGTTTCAAAACAAGAGAAGCGAGAGTGCCTATCGTTCTCGGCGCTGTTCTATATGACCTTTCGTATAAGTCTGCTGATATCAGACCCAATAAAGAGTTCGGTTTCAAAGCTTGTGAGAATGCAAAAGTGAACAATTTCTCACAAGGCAATATCGGCGCAGGAACGGGCGCTTCATGCGGCAAAATATTGGGCAAGAAAAAGGCTGTAAAGTCCGGGCTTGGTGTTGCATCTGTCAGTCTGGGGGGCGGTGTATACGTAGCTGCTGTATTTGCAGCAAACCCGCTCGGTGACATTTATGACTTCGCAAAAAACGATTTAATCGCCGGAAGAAAGTCCCCCACCACTTCACAGATTTTTATCGAAGGACTTTCGAGCTTTATAAGCCCAAACAAAGGTGAAAACACTACTATTGGTACTGTAATAACCAACGCAAAACTCACAAAGTCTCAGGCGAATAAATTGGCCGATATTTCCCATGACGGAATTGCTTTAGCAGTGCGTCCGTGTCATACTATGTTTGACGGGGACACGGTTTTTGCTTTGAGTACCGAAAAGTATAAATGCAGTTTCGACAGAATACTGGTTGCCGGAGTGCGCGCAACGGCTATGGCTATAGCTAATTCCGTTTACTCATTGCAATAGAAGGATTTTTATATGATTTATGGAATCGGAATTGATATAATCGAAACAGACAGGATTGAAAAGAGCCTTCGAAGTGAAGCTTTCTTAAAGCGGGTTTTCTCAAAAAACGAGATAGCTTTGTTTGAGAAAAGGCATTTTTCAAGCGAGGTCGTCGCCGGAAATTTTGCCGCAAAAGAAGCGGCTATGAAGGCTTTCGGCAAAGGCTTTTCGAGCGGACTTTATAGTTATATCGAAGTTTTACGTAAAAAGGACGGGAAGCCGTTTATCAATCTGCTCGGTGAAGCTAAGAAGACTTTTGATGAGCTGGGATGTAAAAATATTTTTATAAGCATTTCCAATATAAAGGAAATCGTTTGTGCTCAAGTTATAATAGAAAAATAGAATTTTGGACTACGTTTGAAAGGATTATCGGCTCTGTTCGCCGCGAAGAGAAAATCATATGAAGGTTTTATATTCGAACGAAATGAGAAAATTGGATCAAAGGATTATTCTCGAAAACAGAATTCCCGGTCTTGTTTTGATGGAAAATGCTGCGGAAGGGCTTTATAAAGCCTGTCTTGAATACGGCGAAAAGGATTCTAAATATGTGATAATATGCGGAACCGGAAACAATGGCGGTGATGGATTTGCACTCGCTCGAAAATTCTTAACGGAAGGTATCGATGCAAAAGTCTTTCTTTTAGGCTCTAAAGCAAACTTAAAGGGGGATGCGAAAACCAATGCAGGTTATTTCCTTAAATCGAAGCTCCTAACAAGCATAAACACAACTCTCGATATCGATATCGCGATAATGAAACTCTCCCATGATGATGTTATTGTGGATGCTATTTTCGGTACGGGTCTTTCAAGAGAGGTTACCGGTCTTCATAAAGACACCATTGAAAAAATCAACCAGTCTAAAGCCAGAAAAATCAGCGTCGATATACCCTCCGGCATTAATGCCGATACGGGCCAAGTTTTAGGAGTTGCTGTACGTGCTGATTTCACTCTGACTTTCCAATACCCCAAACCAGGACATTTTCTTTATCCCGGGAGAGACTATAAGGGCAGGCTCAGAGTGAAAAAAATCGGGATAGACGAAGGAATCAGCTTATACAGAGAAGTGAAAATTAACGCTTTTTCCAGAAATTCTAAGGATTTGGGCTTGAAGAAAAGAGAAGCCAATACACACAAAGGAACATACGGGAGTTTGGTGCTCATTTGTGCGAGCAAAGGAATGACGGGTGCGGGTACAATGGCGGCTGGTGCTGCCCTGAAAGGCGGAGTAGGACTTTTAAACCTCTGCGTCCCCGAATGCGTCTATTCTATTTTCCAAAAGTCGACAGCGCAGGCAATAACGCAGGTAATGCCTTCCGACGAAGTGTCTTTTTCCGAAAGAGCTCCGGATGCTCTTGATGATGTGATGAAAGGCATGGATGCTCTTGCTGTTGGACCCGGAATATCAACGAGAAGTGCAATTCTCCCGTTGGTCCGAAAAGCTCTATGCACTTATGATGTGCCAAAAGTATTTGATGCCGATGCTCTGACTATGATTTCGAAAGATACGAGTATGATAGGCGACAAACGCGGAGATGTAGTTTTCACTCCGCACCCAAAGGAGTTTTCAAGACTTTACGGTATTCCTGTTGCGGAAGTTTTGGAGGATCCAATCCGTCACGCCGTAAGCTATGCAAAGAGCAATGGTGTGAATCTGTTGTTAAAGGGTGCAACAACGGTTATAGCAAGCCCATACGGCGATGTTTCATTGATTCTTACCGGAACACCTGGAATGGCTAAAGGCGGAAGCGGCGATGTTCTTACAGGTCTTATCGGTGCGTTTATGGCGCAAGGACACTCCGGATACGATTCCGCAATACTCGGAGCATATATTGCAGGTCTTGCCGGAGAAATCGCAGAACTCGATATCGGAGAATACTCGATGACTCCTGTGGATACCATAAACAAGATTGCAAGAGCAGTTTCAACATTGAAATAATCGATCAATAGATACTAAAAAGCCTTCGAGTTTTTCGAAGGCTTTTGTTTTGCTATTTTATAAGCTTGCATATATCCTTTGAAAACTCAACAGGATTATCGACCTGTAACCCTTCCATAAGCAGTGCTTGGTTATAGAGTAGTTTTGAATACAGTTTCAAGTCCTCTTTGCCGGCTTTCTTCAAAGCATTAAAGACCTCATGTTCTGTGTTTATCTCCAAGACCCGTTCGGCTTTTGCACCAGAATTGTTCGGCATGCTTTTCAGCACCTTTTCCATCTCTATAGTCAGCTCGCCCTCACTCGAAAGGCACACAGGTGTGTTTTTCAGCCGTTTCGAGGCTTTCACCTCTTTTACCTCATCGCCCAGAGCCTCTTTAATCGCTTTGAAAAGAGATTCGTTTTCCTTCTTGGTCTCTTCCTTTTCCTCTTTTTCTTCTTTGTCTATTCCAAGGTCTCCGCTCGAAACCGATTTAAATTTCTTTTCTTCGAATTCGGACAATACGTTTATGGCAAATTCATCGACATCCTCTGTGAAATATAGTATCTCATATCCCTCATCCGCCACTCTCTCAGTTTGCGGTAGAAGAGCAATTCTCTCGACGCTGTCACCGGAAGCATAGTAGATAAACTCTTGATTTTCTTTCATTCTCGAAACGTATTCTGAAAGAGTCACCATCTTTTTTTCCGTAGAAGAATAGAACATAAGAAGGTCTTTTAAGTCATCTTTATTAGTGCCGAAATTCTCATAAAGACCATATTTCAACTGGCGTCCGAAAGAAGTGTAAAACTCCTCATAGTTTTCTCTTTCGTCCTTTATCATCTTCTCAAGTTCTGATTTAATTTTATTCTTTATGTTTTTTGCTATTACTTTAAGCTGTCTGTTGTGCTGCAGAATTTCTCTAGATATATTGAGAGATAAATCCTCCGAATCGACCATACCCTGCACAAAACTGAAATAGTCAGGCAGTAAATCTCCGCATTTTTTCATAATCATGACGCCGTTTGAGTATAGCTCCAAACCCTTCTCAAACTCTTTGGTATAAAAATCATACGGTGTGTTTTTCGGGATATAGAGTATCGCAGTATATCTCGTAAGCCCTTCCGCTTTTATATGGATGTGCTTTGCAGGTTTATCGAATCCGTAATGCTTTTCGCTGTAAAAGTTTTCGTAATCCTCATCCTTTAGCTCACTTTTGTTTTTTCTCCAAATCGGAACCATACTGTTTATCGTCTGTTCTTCGACAACAGTATCATACTCCCCTTCGCTGCCCTCTTTCGGAACACTTGAGGAGATATCCATCTTGATCGGGTACCTTATGAAATCTGAATACTTTTTGATTATAGCTCTAATACGGTATTCCTCTAAAAACTCATCATAATTCTCTTCTTCTGTGTTTTGCTTTACGATGATTTCGATATCGGTTCCGACAGTTTCCTTATCGCAATCCGTAATCGAATATCCGTCAGCACCTTCCGAGACCCATTTGTTTGCTATATCGCTTCCAAGCGCCTTAGAAGTAACCGTAACTTTTTCCGCTACCATAAACGCAGAATAGAATCCAACACCGAATTGACCGATAATGTCATAGTCCTCTTTTTTGTCCACATCCTCTTTAAACTTTAGAGAGCCGCTGTTTGCGATAACTCCGAGATTATCCACCAACTCCTCTTTCGTCATCCCGATACCCGTGTCCGATACTTTTATCGTCCTGTTTTCCTTATCAACGAATATCTTTATATAATAGTCGTCTTTGTTAAAGCTCAAATTTTCATCCGTTAAGGCCTTATAGTATATCTTATCTATAGCATCACTTGAATTCGAAATCAATTCCCTTAAGAAAATCTCTTTATGGGTATATATTGAGTTTATCATCAAATCAAGTAATCTCTTCGATTCGGCTTTAAATTGTCTTTTTGCCATTTTTCATGTTCCTCTTCTCGTTTTTTCGGCACACAAAATATATGCCAATATATAATTTACCATTTTTTTGTGATTTGTCAATCGATTTGTTTCGGAATTGAGTACCGAATTTTATTTACCCGATAACAGCATGTTTTTTAAGATATCTGTTCCTGTTTCCGTTTTAAAAAATTTATCAATGGTTTTTATTACTGTATCCTTTTTGGTTTTGTCCTCTTCAAGGTTTACGATTAAATCCGCCTCAATAAGAATCTGATGATCGGGTCCTAAAATTTCAGAATATGTGTGGTGCTTTGATATCAAAAGACACACTCTATCGATTATCTCCTGCCCGTAACCCAATCCCTCAAGGATTCCTTTCGCAATCGGCGGACCTTCAATTTCCTGATATTTACCTGCACACGAACCGTATTTCTTTTCGCATTCTTGAATTCCTATATCGTGCAGAATCGATGCAATAATAGCAGTGTTTCGCTCGCTTTGGACTGAAAGCTCAAGCTCTGCCAAAGTAAGAGTAAGCGCAAAAACCTTAAGCGCATGGTTTATGCGGCGAGGATCAGATCTGTTTATTGCTGACATCTCTTTTATAATATCACTATACATAGTCTCACCAAAACTTTCTATATCTTAATACTATCAGATTTCTGATGAAAAGTAAAAAGCCGCCCAAAAGTCGGCTTTGAGTTTACTTCGGTTGAGAGGATACTCCTACCAACACTATCTTACTGTATATCAATTTGAGCAAGTGCTTCAGAAATTGTAACAACCGGTATACCTTTTTCGTTAATCACTTGCATATGCTCCGCAAACAACTCCGGAGTAGTGTCGTATTGATTGGGATTATCCGCAATTCTATGGTAAAGAAGAATCAGCCACAGATTTTCCTCTTTGGCTTTTCTCACCCAATCCTCCACTTCACTTTTTGTTGTGGTAGAAAGAATGCTCATGCACTTTAAACGGTTGACATCGAAATTGTCCTTGGAATTGTATCCCGAATCGACTGTGCGGTGTGCATTATAATGATTCTTTATTTCCTTGCTTACAGAGGTATTATATGCTCCATAGGGTGATGCAAAATACTCTATCCGAATATCCAAATAATCTTCCAAGTAAGATTTTGATTCCTCTAACTCTTCTATCATTTCCTCCTCAGAGAGTTTAGTAAGATACTGATGTGTTATTGAATGAGAGCCAATCTCATGACCGGCATCTATAAACGGTTGAATCAATTCCTTTGGGTTTGATACCCAAGGATCTTCGATAAAAGTTGTTGCATAGAATTGATTTGACCTAAACCCATACTTTTGCATAATCGGCAATGCTGTTCTATGGTTTTCCTCCCACCCATCATCGAAAGTTATCGTCACCATCGCTTGATTTAGCCCCTCGTATTGATACGGCTTAATATTATAGTCATCAGTAATCAGATATCCCTTTTTAGATAAAAGATGATAGACAGTAGCGGTTTCTCCGTGTTCAGGCATACTGAAAGCAGCCTCATATTTTCTCCAAAGCTTACTGGCAGGAGCATTAGGCCAATCTATATATTCAATATTCCCGGTATTAGTAGTAATCGCAACCACTACCCTGGTATCCACATTTGAACGGTAGAAGTTAGAGAAAACATAATCACGCGGCTCAAGTTTTATGGGATTGAAAAACCATTTAGAATCACCGTCTTCATACTCTGCAACCTCGATTTTAACGCTTCTTTTCCCTGAGTGTCCATGATTTAGATAATAAAAAGTGGTGGAATTGTTCCCCCAGTTGTTATAGTTCCATCTATCTGGCCTATTAGGATCATCAGGATTTGAATTTTCCATTGAATGGTTTTCAACGAACTGCATACCTGTGTAATTGTTATTTGCTGTTCCGGTTCGAATGCTCTCCTTTTCACTGCATCCAAGAGCTAAAAAAAATATAAGAACCACTATCATAATTCTTTTTATTATCAACAAAATCACCTTCTTAATAAATTTTGATATCCTTATAATATTATATTTTGACCACTGACTTTTAGACACATCAATTTCAAATATATGATATTTATATAATAAAAAAACGTTATTCACGGTTTTTATTTGGTCAAAGTGAGAGAATACGGCTCCTCCGCTTCGCTCGGACGCTCCCTTCGCGGCACAGCCGCTCAAATCGTCTCGCTGAAAACATGCCACCGGCATGTTTTCTTTACGCTCTACGCCTTCTTAAGGTTCAAATCCTTCCGTTTGCCTTTC
>Ga0180436_10001119_pt1 | contig 26647 bp, 31 predicted proteins | sample SS_ome_2_FD_132434 | JGI IMG/M metagenome (GOLD analysis project Ga0180436, IMG submission 132434) | Hypersaline lake sediment archaeal communities from the Salton Sea, California, USA - SS_3_S_2 metaG | ecosystem: Environmental > Aquatic > Non-marine Saline and Alkaline > Hypersaline >... | reverse complement strand
CGGGGCCGGGGCGGATGTCGTGCTGGCCGGCGACGGCGCCGACATCGTGATCGGCGGCCTCGGTCCCGACAACCTCACCGGCGGCGCAGGCGCCGATGTCTTCACCTTCTCGGCCGCCGATTTCGAGAACCGGTTCGCCCGAACAGTCAACGCGACACTTAACTCGCCGTCGCCGAGTATCTTCAACCTCGTAATACCTTTCCCCTTTACGACGCCTTTTTCTTTCAGTACTGCCAGGTCGACCGTACCTTCCAAACCGTTTAAGCGGCCGACGTTTACGACGGCTGTCGCCTTCTTTTCACGGTCATAAACGTTCGTAAAACCCTTGGCCGGAAGGCGCCTGTGTAGAGGCATCTGGCCGCCCTCGAAACCGCGGCGTACGCCGCCGCCGGAGCGGGCCTTCTGGCCCTTGTGCCCGCGCCCGCAGGTTTTACCTTTCCCGGAACCGGGGCCGCGCCCGACGCGCTTACGCTTCTTCCTCAACCCGGGCCGCGGCGATAAATCGTCTAACCTCACCTAAAAACCTCCAACGCCCCCCGCGAAGCTTATTCGCCCTCGTCTTTTACTTCTTCCGCCGATTCGCCGCCCGGCGCCGCGGGTTCGACGTCCGGCGCCGCGGGTTCGACGTCCGGCGCCGCCGGTTCTGTGTCCGGCCCCGCCGGTTCGGCGTCCGGTCCTGCCGGTTCGGCGGTCCCTGTTTCCTTCTCGGCATCCTCACCGGAACGCCGCTTTTTACGGCGCTTCCGGGTACTCACCTTCACGTCGTCTTTCTTCTCGGTTTTTTCGGCCCGCTTAACTTCCAGACCTTTCCGTATCGCGGCCTCGTCGGGGTGTTTCAACTCCTCCAGAGCCTTCAACGTGGCTTTAATAACGTTGTGCGGGTTATTCGACCTGAACGATTTCGTCAATATATTATGTACGCCGGCCAACTCAAGAACGGCCCGCATAGCGCTCCCGGCGATAACCCCCGTACCGGGCGACGCCGGCCTTATCATTACTTTGGCGCCTCCGTACTTGGTAACGACCGCGTGCGGGATGGTCCCGTCGATTATCGGGATTTCCATCAGGCTTTTCTTAGCGAGCTCGACGCCCTTATTTACGGCGAGCGCTACTTCGTTGGCCTTTCCGAGGCCGTAGCCTACGCTCCCGGCGCCGTCGCCCACGACGACCAACGCGTTAAAACCGAACCGGCGACCGCCCTTTACGACTTTCGCGACCCGGTTTATTGCGACGACCCGTTCCTGCAGTCCGCTGTCTTCGACGAAACTATCCCGTGCCATTACCTTCCCTTATTAGAACTTTAGCCCGGCTTCCCTGGCGCCTTCGGCCAGAGCTTTCACCCTGCCGTGGTATTTATACCCGCCTCTGTCAAATACGACCGTCTTGATGTTCTGGGCCAGCGCTTTCCGGCCTATCTCTTCGCCCACCGTTTTAGCGCCGTCCACGTTTCCGCCAGCGACCTTCCCCCTGAGGTCCGGATCCAAACTGGAAGCCGCGCAAACGGTCCGTCCTGCATCATCGTCCACCAACTGAGCGTAAACGTGCCGAAGGCTGCGGAAAACCACGAGACGCGGACGTTCTTGAGTCCCACGAACGTTCTTCCGTACGCGTCTATGCCGCTTCGTCCGACCGCTTGTCTTCTTATCCTTGTGCATAACTGCCGTTCGGCTACATTCCTATCCCGACGGTCTTCGCGACCTTGCGCCGCACCCGCTCGCCTTTATACCGAATTCCCTTCCCCTTATACGGCTCCGGCGGGCGGAACCCGCGGACCACAGCCGCGACCTGCCCGACCAACTCCTTATCGATACCCTTAACCGTCAACGTCGTCGCTGACGTAACCTCGATTTTTATACCCTCGGGCGGTTTATAATCGATAGGGTGCGAGAAACCGACCGAAAGCTTCATCCCGTCGCCGGCCTGTTCGGCTTTATAGCCGACGCCCACTATCTCCAGCTCCTTCGAAAAACCCTCGGAGACACCCACGACCATGTTGTTTAGTAGGCTCCTCGATAAGCCGTGGAGCGACCTGGCGAACTTCGTCTCGTTGCGCGGGCGCACGGTAAGAACCTTCCCGTCGATCTTAGCCTCGATCAACGGGTGCACGTCCCTGGAAAGCTCGCCCAGCGGCCCCTTGACGTACACGGTCTGGCCGCTTACGTTCCCTTCGACTTGCTCGGGTATTTCTATCGGTAGTTTGCCTATTCGGGACATCTATTCAACCTTCGAACGGTGCTACACCGGCTCCGAGCGGTGCTACACCGGCTTCGAGCGGTGCCACACCGGCTTCGAGCGGTGCCACACCGGCTTCGAACCGTGCTACACCGGCTACCTACCATACTTTACAGACTACTTCTCCGCCGATACCGCGCTTGCGGGCTTGGGCGTCGGTCATCATCCCGTGGGAAGTCGAGAGTATCGCTACGCCGATACCGCCCAAGATCCGCGGTATATGTTCTTTGTCGACGTAAATCCGAAGGCCCGGTCTACTCACCCGTTGGAGGTTCGTTAGGAATTTTTCGTTGTCGTCTCCGTATTTTAAGTATACGCGGACGACGTTACCCGGTTCCTGCTCCAGAACCCGATAACCCTCGATAAAACCTTCCTCTTTCAAAATCCGGCAGATGGACTCTTTCACCTTCGAAAACGGCACGTCGGCCTTATCATAGCCGGCGCGGTTCGCGTTCCTAATTCTGGTCAACAAGTCCGCTATAGGGTCGGTCATCGTCATATATTCGTTCCTCAATAAACCCCGGCTGTCAGCAGCCGTATCAAAGCCTTCACCGCCGGAGAAATACCCCCGAGACCGCCGACGGCCGTCAGGCGTTACCAGCTTGCTTTGATAACACCCGGTATCTCACCCTTCAAGGCAAGTTCACGGAAGCATATCCTGCACATATCGAATTTGCGTATATACGCCCTGGAGCGCCCGCACAGCGGACAGCGGTTATACTTCCGTACCTTGAACTTGGGCTCCCGCTTGGCCTTGGCTATAAGCGATTTCTTCGCCATAGTCCTTTTTTCTCTTCTAAGCCGCCGCCGGTTCGGCGAACGGCATACCGAATTGCGCCAGCAGCGCGCGGGCCTCTTCGTCGGTCCGCGCGTCGGTTACGATTGTCACGTTCATCCCGGTTATCTTTACAACTTTATCGTAGTCGATTTCCGGGAAGATTATCTGCTCGGATACACCCAGAGTATAGTTCCCGTGGCCGTCGAACCCGTCGGGGTTGACACCCCGGAAGTCGCGGATTCGCGGAAGAGCGAACGATATCAACCGGTCCAGAAACTCGTACATCCGGTCACGCCGCAGCGTAACCCGGACCGCCGCCGGCATCCCCTCGCGAATCTTGAAACCGGCGACCGAACGCTTCGCCCGCGTAACGACCGGCCTTTGGCCCGTTATCAGACCCACTTCCTCGGCGGCGGCGTCGAAGACCTTTACGTCGTCGTGGAACCGACCCAGCCCCTGGTTCACCGCGATTTTCAACACGTGCGGAACCTGATGCGGGTTCTTGTATCCGAACTCGGACATCATCGCCGGTACGATTTCCTCGCGGAATTTGATTTTTAACCTCGGCTCTACCATAAATCCCGTTCGTTCGACTCCGTCTTTATTCGATGACCTCGCCGCACTTTTTGCATGACCGGACCTTGGAGCCGTCGGCAAGGGTTATATACCCTACGCGAGTCGGCTGCTTACATTTCGGACATACCAGCATCGCATTGGACAGGTCCACCGACGCTTCCAGTTCGTGAATCCCGCCCGTGCGGTCCTCACGCGTCTTGCGAGCGTGCTTCTTTACGAAGTTGACGCCCTCGACCAGTACGCGGTTATTCTCCGGTAAGACGGCGATAACGCGCCCTCGCGTCCCGGCGTCCTTGCCGGCTATGATTACCACTGTATCGCCGGTCTTAATGTTCGTCTTCCTCTTTTTCTTCTTTTTTTGTTTCACCGCCACCGCACTTCACCACTACAGCACTTCAACACTACCACGCTCCACCGCCACCGCGCTTCGCCGCCGATTTACCCCTACAACACCTCGGGCGCCAGCGATACGATCTTCATATATCGTTTCTCGCGCAGTTCCCGGGCGACCGGCCCGAAAATACGCGTCCCCTCCGGGTCACCCGTCTCGTTGATTATTACGCACGCGTTATCGTCGAACCGTATGTAGGAACCGTCGTCGCGGCGCTTCTCTTTCTTCGTACGTACGATTACCGCCCGGACGACCTGCCCCTTCTTAACGCCGCCGCGGGGGACCGCGTCCTTAATAGTCGCGATTATAGTATCTCCTACCTCGCCGTACTTCTTTTGACCGGAGCCGGATATGACCTGAATACAGGACGCTCTCTTCGCCCCGGAGTTGTCTGTAACAGTTAATCTGGAAGTCGGTCTGATCATTATAATCCGGCTTTCGGTTCCTAAGCACGATTCCTCGTAAAAGCACTACTTGGCCTTCTCTTCTATCTCCACCAATCGCCAGCGTTTTCTTTTCGACAACGGCCGGGTCTCGGTTATTCGTACCGTATCGCCGACGCCGCACTCGTTGTTCTCGTCGTGGATTAAAAACCTCTTGCGTACCCTGGCGGTCTTTTTATACTTAGTCATCTTGACGGCGGTTTGAACCTCCACTACGGCGGATTTCTCCATCGCCGCGCTTACGACCTTCCCGATAAAGGTCTTCCGCGTTCCGCGTTCAGTTTTTTGCCGTTCTTCTACGCTCATCGGCGCGCTTTGCTCCTTTTATTACGCCTCGGTCAGGCCCTTACCGGCCGCCGCTTTTTCGTTCAATACCGTCAAAATCCGGGCGATCTGCCGTCGCAGCCGTCGGCTCTTGTTGTTATCTTCCATCTGCCGGGTCGCTATCTTCGACCTGGTATCGTACAACTCGGCCTTAAGCTCCCGGACAGTCACCGTAAGTTCTTCGACCGTTTTGTTCCGCAGTTCGGCGGCTTTAGGCGTATCGCTCGGCATTAACCTTCCTCCCGGTAGACGAACTTCGTCTTGATGGGAAGCTTGTGGGCCGCACGGCGCATCGCCTCGCGCCCGATCTCAAGCGGTACGCCTTCGAGTTCGAAAAGCATCCGCCCGGGTCGAACGACCGCCACCCAAAACTCGGGCGCGCCTTTACCCTTGCCCATCCGGACCTCGAGAGGTTTCTTGGATACCGGTTTATCCGGAAATACGCGTATCCAGAGTTTTCCCGTACGCTTGACGTGCCGGGTTATCGCGACGCGGGCCGCCTCAATCTGGTTCCCGGTAAGCCAGGCGGCTTCCCGGGCCTGCAGGCCGTACGACCCGAAATCGAGGGTGTTACCCCGGCGCGCTTTCCCGCGCCGGCGCCCGCGCTGTTGCTTACGATACTTTGTCCTTTTCGGCATTAACATAGAAAAACCTTATACTACGGTCGCCGCCCGTTTTTAATTACTCGGTCTACGTTTCTTCGACCTGCCCCGGCGTCCCCGCTTCTTCCTTTGGGTCGTCTGTTCTTGGAATTCGCCGCCCTTAATCTGTTCGGGCAGTACCTCGTCGTGGAATATCCAGACCTTTACGCCTACAACGCCGTATATCGTAAACGCCTCGGCCAAACCGTAGTCGATGTCGGCCCGGAGCATCTGCAAGGGCACGCGGCCCTCGGCGTATTGCTCCGTCCTGGCCATCTCGCGGCCGCCGATGCGGCCCTTTATCTGAACCTTACACCCCTTCGCACCCAGCTTCATCACCGTCGCGAGGGCTTTTTTCATCGCCCGCCGGAACCCCATCCGCCGTTCCAACTGGGAAGCTATGTTCTCGGCCACCAACTGGGCGTCCAACTCGGCGTTGGGTATCTCCCTGATTTCGATATCGACTTCGGACTCGACAAGACCCTGGAGTTTATCCCTCAGCTCCTTGATGAGCACGCCCTTGGTCCCGATTATAACTCCTGGGCGACCGGTGTAGATGCACACGAGGGCCTTTTCGCCAGTGCGTTCCACCTCCACCTTCGATATCGCGGCGTTTTTCAAATTGGCTTTTATATAACGCCTTAACTTCAGATCCTCGTGAAGGAACTCGGTATAGTTGTCCTTCGAGTACCAGCGGGATTTCCAGGTCTTTGAGTACCCCAATCGGAAACCCAACGGATGAGTTTTTTGGCCCATAAATTACGCCTTACGTTCGTCCGGCTCGATTATTGCTCCGGCCGTTTCTGTACCGACTTACGTTTCCCCTTATGCTCTTCGGTAAGCTTCTTCTTGCTCTTCTTGCGCGGGCGCCTCGGCCGTTTGGGGGCTCCGGGTTTTGTCTCCACCGCTTCCTCTTCGGTTTCGGCGTGCTTCTTCTTCCGACGGAAGAACCGCGTACGGTGCTTCTTCTCTTCCAGCTCGTCGTCCGCCAACTCCCGCTCCGCGAGGACTACCGTTACGTGAGACATCCGCCGCCGCTTCCTGTTGGCACGCCCGTACGCCCGATAACTGATACGTTTCAACGTAGGGCCGGTATCTATCATTAACGTCTTCAGGTATAACCGGTCCACGTCCGGCTTCTCGTCCCCCTCTACGTTCTCGGCGTTCGCCAGGGCCGACGCGACGGTCTTGTATATAATCTTCGCCGCCTTCTGGGGCATAAACATCAACATCTCGAGGGCGTCCTGGACGTCTAAACCCCGGACGTTGTCGGCGACGAGCCGCGCCTTCACCGGCGAAATCCTCTCCCACTTTTGAACGGCCCTGAACTCCATAAAGAACTTACCGTCTATCTCATTCGACTAAAAACCAGAACGAACTACCTTCTACTTCATCTTAAGGGCTTTTCCGGCGGGTCCACCGTGGCTGCGGAATATCCGCGTAGGCGCGAACTCGCCCAATTTATGCCCCACCATGTCCTCGGTAATGTAAACCGGTATGAACTTCCGTCCGTTGTGTACGGCGATAGTCTGGCCCACGAACTCGGGCGGTATCGTCGAACGGCGCGCCCACGTACGGATGACCTTCTTCTCACCTGTCCGCGACAGCGTTAATATCTTCTCAAGCAGCTTCGCGTCTACGTACGGGCCTTTTTTAGTCGAACGGGCCAAAACTACCCCCTGGCTAAAACCGCTAACGCTTTCTCCGCGTCCTCCGCCTCGATACGATGAGCCGGTCGGAGGCCTTTTTCTTCCGCGTTCGGCGACCCTTGGTCTGCCAGCCCCAGGGCGACGTCGGGTGGTTTCCACCCTTGGACTTCCCCTCGCCGCCGCCGTGAGGGTGGTCGTTGGGGTTCATCGCGACGCCGCGAACCTTCGGCCGCCGCCCCCGGTGGCGCGTCGCGCCTGCTTTCCCCAGCACTATGTTGGCGTGCTCGGAATTACCGACTTCGCCCAGGGCCGCCCGGCAGTCGAGGTGTACCAACCGTATCTCGGACGAAGGCATCCTGACGTGGGCGTAGTCGCCCTCCTTGGCCATCAGGATGACGCTCGTCCCGGCGGACCTGGCCACTTGAGCACCCTTCCCCGGTTTCAACTCGAGGTTATGTATTATCGAACCGACCGGTATCTCTCGCAGTTTGAATACGTTACCGCGTTTCAACTCTGCACCGGTTCCGCTTTTTACCGTCTCGCCGACCTTCAACCCCTCGGGCGCGATTATATAACGCTTGTCGCCGTCGGAGTAGACGACGAGGGCTATCCGCGCCGAACGGTTAGGGTCGTATTCTATCGACGCGACGCGGCCAGTAACGCCGTCGTTGTCGCGTTTGAAGTCAACGACGCGGACTTTCCGCTTGGTACCGCCGCCGCGCCGCCGCATCGTTATGCGGCCCTTACTGTTCCGCCCGGAACTGCGCTTCTTCGATTTCGTCAGGCGCTTCTCTGGCTTCTTCTTCGTTATCTCCTCGAAGCCCGAGACTCTCCTGAAGCGCGAGCCCGGCGAAGTCGGTTTGAATTTCCTTATACCCATTTTATCTACTTATCTATAAACTATTCGAAGTACTCTATCGAGTCGCCCTCTTTAAGGGTTACTACGGCCTTCTTCCAGCTCGAGCGGCGTCCCTGTATCCACCCGATCCGGCGCTTTTTACCGTGCAGGTTCATAACGGCGACCTTCGTCACCGTTACGTTGTATATCGACTCGATCGCTTCTCTGATTTCGATCTTGTTCGCAACCCCGCGGACGACGAACGCGTACTTACCCGAGTCGTCCTTTAAGAACTCCATCTTCTCCGTCAGAAGCGGTTTCAGAACTATGTCGTGGGGGTCTTTCAATCGGAAAACGCCTCCCCGAGCATCTCGGCGGCTCCCTGCGTCAGGACGAGGTAATCGTGATAGAGCAAGTCGTAAACGTTTACGCTTCCGGCGAATAAAACCTTAACGCCCTGGATATTGGCCGCGGATTTGGCGAAGTAACCGTTTTTCTCGTCGATTACGAACAGGGTCTTCGCCTCCCCTACGTTCAAGTTCTCGATTACGTCCAACACGGCTTTCGTCTTATATTCCGAAAAATCTATCTTATCCAATACCCTGAGCTTATCGTTTTTAACCTTATCCGAAAAACAGGACTTCAAAGCCGACCGGCGGACTTTGGCCGGTACTTTTTTCGTGTAGTTTCGCTCGGCCGTCGGGCCGAAGATGACGCCGCCGCCGCGGTACTGTCCGGCCCGGATAGTACCCTGGCGCGCACGGCCGGTTCCCTTTTGCCTGTAAGGCTTGGCGCCGCCGCCGCGGACGGCGGAACGGTTCTTGGTGCTGGCCGAAGCCGACCGCTTCGCCGCAAGCTGAGCGACGAGAACCTCGTGTACAAGGTACTCCCTCACCTCAACGCCGAAGACCCGGTCATCCAGGTTCGCCGTTCCTACTTCCTCGCCGGACTGGTTGTATACCTTAACCTTCATTATGAAACGCGCCCCGGCGCGCTAAACCGCCGCCTTAACGCTCGGCCGCACGATTACTTTCGACCCGTTCGCACCGGGTACGGCACCTTTTACCAGTATTACCTCGTTACCCTCGTCGACGCTTACAACCTTCAAGTTCTGTATCGTAACTTTTTCGGCGCCGTAGTGCCCCGGCATTCGCTTCCCTTTGAAAACCTTGGAGGGCGTGGCGCTCGAACCGGCCGACCCTGGACGCCTGTGGGACTTCGACCCGTGGCTCATAGGTCCCCGGTGAAACTTGTGCCTCTTTATGGCTCCGGCGAAACCGCGCCCCTTCGACACACCGGAGACGTCAACGTAAGAAACTTCGGTGAACGTCGAGCAGGTAACGGTATCGCCGGGTTTATATTCCGAGACGTCGTCCACTCGGAACTCGCAGAGCCACCGCGCAGGACCAAGCCCGGCCTTCTCCAGGTGCCCCATCTCGGGCTTACGCAAACGGCTCCGCTTCTTGTCGTTCTCGCGGGGCGCCTTCGCGTCGCCGCATGCAAGCTGAAGCGCGGTATAACCGTCGGTCTCGTCGGTCTTAACCTGGCCGACGTAATTCGGCTTAAGCTCGATGACCGTTACCGGTACGAGCTTGCCTTCGCCGTCGAAGACCTGGGTCATCCCCAATTTGGTCCCTATCATACCCAAAGCCATCGTTACACCTGCGCCGCCGGTCAGAGTTTCATCTCGGCTTCCACGCCTGCCGGTAGTTGCAGGCGGGTCAAAGCGTCGATAGTATCGGTCGAATGCTCGTCTATCTCGATTAGCCGGGTATGCGTCCGCATCTCGAACTGCTCCCGGCTCTTCTTGTCCACGAAAGGCGACCGGTTGACCGTGTACCTACTCACCTTAGTAGGTAGGGGAATCGGTCCTATTACGCGCGCACCGGTCCGTTCGATCGTATTACATATCTCCTTGACCGAACGGTCGAGGACACGGTGGTCGTATGCGCGAAGCTTTATCCTTATTTTACTATCGGTCATCTGCCCCTTTGCCTACTCTTTTATTTCGGTAACGACGCCAGCGCCAACCGTACGTCCGCCCTCTCGTATCGCGAACCTGAGCTCCTTCTCCATCGCGATCGGCGTTATCAACTCCACGTCCATGTTCACGTTATCCCCGGGCATCACCATCTCAACGCCGCCCGGCAGCGTTATACTCCCAGTCACATCCGTAGTCCGAAAATAAAACTGCGGCCTGTATCCCGTGAAGAACGGCTTGTGGCGCCCGCCTTCCTCCTTCGTCAACACGTACACCTCTCCTTTGAACTTCGTGTGTGGCGTTATCGACCCAGGCTTCGCCAGCACCATCCCTCTCTCTATGTCTTCTCGCTCCACTCCCCGCAAGAGCACGCCGATGTTGTCACCGGCTCGCCCCTCGTCCAATATCTTCCGGAACATCTCGACGCCCGTCACGACCTTCGTCTCTATCGCTTCCCGCAGCCCTACTATGTCAACCTCTTCCTGAACCTTCACGACCCCACGGTCAACGCGCCCGGTGGCCACCGTCCCACGCCCCGTTATCGAAAACACGTCCTCCACAGGCATCAAGAACGGCTTGTCAATGTCTCTCTCAGGCTCAGGGATGTACTCGTCCATCGCCGCGAGCAACTCGTGTACGCACTTCGTCTCCTCAGCGTCCCACTCGCCGCTCTCCATCGCCTTCAGCGCCGAACCCTTGATTATGGGGACGTCGTCTCCCGGGAACTCGTACTGGTTGAGTAAATCTCTTACCTCCAACTCCACCAACTCGAGCAACTCCGGGTCGTCCACCATGTCGGTCTTGTTCAAGAACACTATGATGTACGGCACTCCAACCTGACGCGCGAGCAATATGTGCTCCCGCGTCTGCGGCATCGGTCCGTCCGCCGCGCTCACCACCAGCACGGCCCCGTCCATCTGCGCCGCCCCCGTTATCATGTTCTTCACGTAGTCGGCGTGCCCGGGACAGTCAACGTGGGCGTAGTGTCGGTTCTCAGTCTCATACTCCACGTGCGCCGTCGCTATCGTTATCCCCCGCTCTTTCTCCTCCGGCGCCTTGTCTATAGACCAGAAGTCCAGGTACTCGGCCATCCCCTTGTGCGCCAATACTCGCGTCATCGCGCTCGTCAGCGTCGTCTTACCGTGGTCAACGTGCCCTATCGTCCCCACGTTCACGTGCGGCTTCGTCCTCTCAAACTTAGCCTTCGACATCTCTACTTCCTCCTGCCAATCATCCAGGGTAGTAATCGTAAAATTAACAAATTGAGTTAGTTACAGCACCCCTCTTGAAAGGGCATTAATAGAAGATAAACCCCCTCATACGGGTCGCGCCTTCGCGACCCCGCTCAAAACGCCGAAAATGGGCGCAATATATAACACATACCCCGTTAAAAGTAAAGGGTTTTTTACCTCTATATACCGCGGGACCGTCTTTTAATAAACAACCCATTAACCCCCGAAATCGGGTAAGAAACCCCGCGTCCGTTTCAGTATTTCGTCGCTTATGTTCCTCGGTACATTATCATAACGTAAAAATTCCATAGTATAAGTAGCACGCCCCTGGGTAAGCGCTCGTACCGCCGACGCGTAACCGAACATCTCCGACAGCGGCACGACCGCCGAAATCACCTTTGCGTCGGCCCGATGTTCCATACCCCCAACGTCGCCCCGTCTGGCGTTCAGGTCGTTCAATACGTCCCCGGCATATCCCCCCGGCAAGACGATTTCAAGGGACATATGCGGTTCCAAAAGAACCGGTTTGGCCTTCTTCACGGCTTCGTTGAACGCCATCTGCGCGGCCACCCGAAACGTCATGTCGGTCGATTCCACCGGGCGGTTTTCGGCCCCGACCAACGCGATGCCGACGTCCGTAACCGGGAAACCGGAAAGCGGTCCCGCGTTGACCGCCGTCTCGGCTCCCTTCTCGACGGCGCGTACGAACTCGTCGGGAATCGCCTTCGGTTCCAACCGGTTCTCAAACGAAAAACGCTCCCCCCGTGACAAAGGCACCACTTCCAGCGTTACCGCAGCAAACTGACCCTTCGTCCCCATCTTCTTATCGAAAACGGCTTCACCCAACCCGGACGTCGTAACGGTTTCTTTATACGCCACTTGCGGTTTACCTATATTGGCTTCAACGCCGAATTCGCGGACCATCCGGTTGGTCAGTATTTCCAGGTGTAGTTCGCCCATCCCTTCGATGAGGAGCTGCCCCGTATTCGGGTCGTTTCGAACCATGAACGTCGGGTCTTCCTCGGCCAGCTTCGCGAGCGACTCGTCCAGCTTCGATTCGTCGGCGGTCGTCTTCGGCTCTATCGCCACCGAAAGTACCGGCTCGGGAAAGTCCATCGACTCCAGGACGATGGGGTGTTTTTCGTCGCACAACGTATCGCCGGTCTTCGTACCGCGCAACCCGACCACGGCGACGATGTCGCCGGCGAAGACCGATTCGATTTCGTCCCGGTCGTTCGCGTGCATCTGGAGCAACCTGTTAACCCTCTCCCGCTTGCCGGACGTCGTATTATAGACCGAGCCGCCGACTTTCAACTGCCCGGAGTAAACGCGCAAATACGTCAACCGCCCGACGTACTTATCGGTCGCAATCTTAAACGCCAAGGACGAAAAAGGCTCTTCGTCGTCCGGGCTGCGGAGCGCCGGTTTTTCGGTCTTCGGGTCGAAACCCGTTATCGGCGGGAGTTCCATCGGCGACGGCAAGTACTCCACTATGGAATCGATCAACGGTTGGATACCTATATTCCGAAGGGCGGAGCCGCAAAACACGGGTATAAAACCGTCTTTTACAGTTATCCGCCGAACCGCCGCTTGTAGAACTTCGTTGGCCACGGGGCGCCCTTCGACGTAAAGCTCACAAACCTCCTCGTCCATCTCGGCGACCGCTTCGACCAATCTTTCCCGGGCGGCGGTTATGTCCTCTAGCGAAACCAAATGGTCGGGTACGCTGTATATCGGTATCTTATCGAAGTTCTTCCCCAGCGAATCGGCGTCGAAAATCAAAGCCTCGGTCTTGACCAAATCCACGACGCCCTCGAACTTATCGGACTCGCCTATAGGTAATTGAATCGGAACGGCGTTAGCGCCCAACTTCTCCCTCAAATCTCTGATAACCCTGCCGAAGTCGGCACCCACCCGGTCCATTTTATTTACGAACGCCACCCTCGGAACGTTGTACCTGTCGGCCTGACGCCAGACGGTTTCCGTCTGCGGCTCCACGCCCCCTACGGCGCAGATGACGACGACGGCGCCGTCCAGCACACGCAAAGACCGCTCCACTTCCACCGTAAAATCGACGTGGCCGGGCGTATCTATTATATTGATGCGGCGGCCGTTCCACGAGACAGTCGTAGCCGCCGCAGTGATTGTAATCCCCCGCTCCCGCTCGAGTTCCATCCAGTCCATCTCGGCGGCGCCCTCGTCCACCTCGCCTATCTTATACGTCTTGTCGGTATAGTAAAGTATACGCTCGGTGGTCGTAGTTTTCCCGGCGTCGATGTGGGCTGCTATACCGACGTTACGTATCCGCTCTATAGGTACGGTTCTCGGCATGACTATTGCGCTTCCGGTATACAACAAACCATCCCCTCACCGGGGGATGGTCTGGTAGGCCATTCAATCAATACCCGGCTACGGCGGTCTAACCAAAAACTCTTTTTCTATTACATAACAGCTCATTATAAACCAGCGCACGACCGCGGGGCATAACCCCGAAAAGATACTTACCAACGGTAATGGGCGAACGCCTTATTGGCTTCCGCCATTCGGTGCGTATCTTCCTTTTTCTTGATGGTCGCGCCGGTATTGTTAGCGGCGTCAATCAACTCTGCCGCGAGCTTCTCGGTCAACGTCTTCTCGTGCCTTTTGCGGGTGAACGTTATCAGCCATCGGATCGCGAGTGCCGTACGCCTACGCTGCGGCACCTCGATAGGTATCTGGTAAGTCGAACCGCCTACCCGCCTGGGCTTCACCTCCAGGACGGGCTTTACATTACTAATAGCCCGATTGAACACCGCCGACGGGTCTTCGCCGGTCCGTTCACGGATTTGCTCCATAGCTTTATAGAATATATCCTCGCTTACCGACTTCTTACCCTTCAACATTAAAGCGTTGATAAAGCGGGTCACCAGCGTCGAGTTGTACTGGGGGTCGGGCTCCCAACTTCTTTTCGGTACGGTTCTACCGCGGGGCATCGTTCCTCCCGGTTATCGTCTGACGGGCGGCGCAGAAAAGCCGCCCGGGTAGTTACGGTTATTTCTTCGGACGTTTAACGCCGTACTTGGAACGTCCCTGGTTGCGGTCGGCGACACCCAACGCGTCCAGAGTACCGCGTATTACATGGTAACGTACGCCCGGTATGTCCTTCACACGGCCGCCGCGAACCAGGACTATCGAGTGCTCCTGCAAATTGTGGCCGACGCCGGGTATATACGCCGTAACCTCTATGCCGGACGTGAGCCTTACCCTTGCGACCTTCCGGAGCGCCGAGTTGGGCTTCTTGGGCGTCACCGTCCAGACGCGCGTACAAACTCCCCGGCGCTGGGGACAGTTCTTCAGCGCAGGTGACTTAGACGTCTTCTTTACTTTTCTACGCCCTTTACGGACTAACTGATTTACCGTCGGCATTATACCTCCGTATGCGAAATACCGGCTTCCGACCGCGTTTATTACGAAGTCCTCGGCACGTTTTCTCCAAAAGGCTCCTAAACCGCCCCGGCGGCGGCTCCTAAACCGCCCCGGCCTTAAACCGCTTCGGCGGCCTCGACCTCTTCTTCCTCCACTTCGGATATCTCGATATCGGACATTTTATAAATCCCGGACCCTGCGGGGATTAAGTGTCCCATTATCACGTTTTCCTTCAAACCCCGTAGCTCGTCCCGGCGCCCGGAGAACGCGGCCTCAGTCAGGACGTGGGTCGTCTTCTGGAACGACGCCGCGCTGATAAACGAATCGGTGGATAAAGCGGCGTCGGTAATCCCCTGGAGTATCGGCTTGGCGGTCGCCGGCGTCTTGCCCTGGCGTATCATCTCTTCGTTTACCTCGCGGAATCGGAACTTGTCCACCGTTTTACTCGGCAGGAAGTCGGTGTCGCCCACCGTCTCGATCCGGACCTTCCGGAGCATCTTGCGCACGATACACTCGAGATGTTTGTCGTTGATGTTCACGCCCTGGAGCCGGTAGACCTCCTGGATCTCGTTAACGAGAAATTTTTGGACCTCTTTTTCGCCCTTAACGTCCAGGATATCCCGCGGGTCTATGTTCCCATCGCATAGGGGTTGACCGGCCGTGACCTCGTCGCCGTTGTGGACCTTCAGGTGCTTCCCGCGAGGGATGCTGTACTCCATAGTCTGGTGCTCGCCCTGAACGACGATTTGTCTTTTCCCCTTTTTCGTCCCGGCTATCTCCACGCGGCCGTCTATTTCCGATATAACCGCCGGGTTCTTCGGGTGTCGTGCCTCGAAGAGTTCGGCGACCCGGGGAAGACCGCCGGTAATGTCTCTGGTCTTACCTATCTCCCTCGGTATCTTCACGAGCTGTTGGCCGGGCACGACTTTATCGCCTTCGTAAACGGTCAAGTAAGCCCCGTACGGTATCGGGTACTCCACTTGCTTATTTCTTCCGGCCTCGACTATGAGGTGCGGGTCCAAGTCTCGGCGCCGGCTGCCGACCACGACTCGCTGTATCTTAGACTGGGCGTCAACTTCTTCCCGAAGCGTTATACCTTCGACCACGTCCCTGAACGCGACCTTACCCTTAACATCGGACAATATCGGTTCCGAATACGGGTCCCACTCGTAGATATTATCGCCGGCTTCGAGCTTCTGGCCTTTCTTTACCAACAAGACGGCGCCGTACGGAACCTGATAGGACATCGTTACGCGCCCTTGGTCGTTTTTAATCAAGAGCTCCGCGTTGCGACTGATTACTACGTTCGTCCCCTTCTCGCGTTCGGCGGTGCGGAGGTGTTCGAACTCCGCTTTTCCCGCGACCTTCGTCTGTATGACCGACTGCTCTACGATACGACTCGCCGTCCCGCCGACGTGGAACGTCCGCAGGGTGAGCTGGGTCCCCGGCTCACCAATCGACTGGGCGGCGATAACGCCCACCGCCTCGCCGACGTCCACCATCTTACCCAGGGCAAGGTTCCGCCCGTAACATTTGGCGCAGACGCCGCGTTTCGCCTCGCAGGTAAGTACAGACCTTATCTTTACCGATTTCACGTGGGAGTTTTCGATTGTCTCCGCGAGTTCCTCGGTAATTTCGGTATTGGCCTCGACCAGGACCTCATCGCTAATCGGGTCAATGACGTCCTCGAGAGCGACCCGCCCCAGCACGCGGTCGCTCAGCGGCTCTATGACCTCCTCGCCTTCCTTGATGGCCGTCGTCTCCAACCCCAAAAGCGTATGGCAGTCATCGGTCGTAACTATCAGGTCGTGAGCCACGTCGACGAGCCGGCGCGTAAGGTAACCGGCGTCCGCCGTCTTCAAAGCGGTATCGGCCAAACCTTTTCGCCCGCCGTGGGTGGAGATAAAGTACTCAAGCACCGAGAGACCCTCTCGGAAGTTGGAAAGTATCGGCTGTTCGATAATCTCGCCCACCTGGCCGGTTATCTTCTTTTGTGGCTTGGCCATCAACCCGCGTATACCCGCCAACTGCCGTATCTGGGTCCTTGAGCCCCGCGCGCCGGAGTCGGCCATCATAAAGACCGGATTGAACCCGTCCTGGTCTTCGCCCAACTGCTCAAACACCATTTCGCCGAGCATATCGGTCGTACGGGTCCACGCGTCTATGACCATGTTGTAGCGTTCGCCGAAGGTTATCGCTTCGTTCTGGTAAACCCTCTCTATCTTGGAAATCTCTTCTCTCGTCTCGTCAATAAGCTTCTTCTTTTCAGCCGGGACTAATAGGTCATCCACGCCGAAAGTTACGCCCGTAAGGGTAGCGTAAGTAAAGCCAAGGTCCTTGATAGCATCGAGAATGCGGACGGTCTCGGCGTTTCCGTATTGTTTGTAAATGTCGGCGACTACCGCGGCGACTTTTTTCCTATCCAACGTCTCGTTTACGTAAGGATAATCCGTTGGTAAAACGTCGTTGAATATAAGACGGCCGATCGTAGTCTCTACGGTCTCTCCATCCATCCGGACTTTTATACGGGCGTAGCGCCCGACCTCGCCAAGGCTATATGCCAACAGCGCTTCGTCCTCGTTCGCGAAGGATTTATCCTCGCCCTTTTCACCCGGTTTAGGTTTCGTCAGCGCGTAGCAACCCAGGACGATGTCCTGTGACGGGACCGCCAACGGACCGCCGTGAGCCGGCGAAAGTATATTGCGAGTGCTGAACATCAACATCTTCGCTTCCAGTTGCGCCTCGACCGAAATCGGGATGTGTACGGCCATCTGGTCGCCGTCGAAGTCGGCGTTAAACGCGGTGCAGACCAAAGGATGTACCCTAATCGCCGAACCCTCGACCAATACCGGCAGGAACGACTGAATACCCAACCTGTGGAGCGTAGGCGCCCGGTTCAACAACACCGGATGGTCCTGGATGACTTCCTCTAGGATGTCCCATATCTCGGGTTTAACCTGTTCGACGAGCCTTTTCGCGCTCTTAATCGTATGGACGAAACCCTGTTCCTCCAATTTCTGGATTATGAACGGCTTGAACAACTCCAGCGCCATCTTCTTCGGCAGGCCGCACTGGTGCAGTTTCAATTCCGGCCCGACGACTATCACCGCGCGGCCCGAGTAATCGACACGCTTCCCGAGCAGGTTCTGCCGGAAGCGCCCGAGCTTCCCCTTGAGGTTATCCGACAACGACTTGAGGGGCCGGTTGTTCATCCCCCGGACCACGTAACCCCGGCGCCCGTTGTCGAGAAGGGCGTCCACCGCTTCCTGAAGCATACGCTTCTCGTTGCAAAGGATAACGTCCGGCGCTTTCAATTCTATGAGCTTACGCAGCCTGTTGTTCCTGTTGATTACCGTCCGGTACAAGTCGTTCAGGTCGCTCGTCGCGAAGCGGCCGCCGTCGAGGGGAACCAACGGCCGCAGGTCAGGCGGAAGCACCGGCAACACGTCAAGTATCATCCACTCGGGCCGGTTCCCGGACTTCCTCATGGCCTCGATGATGGACAACCGTCTTATAATCTGCTTTCTCTTCTGCTTCGAGCCGGTCTCCTCAAGGTCAACCTTCAACTCCGCCGAAAGGGCGTCCAGGTCGAGGTCGGCGAGAAGCTCCCGGACGGCCGGCGCGCCCATCTCGGCGCGGAACTCGCCCGGAAAACGGCCCATCACGTCACGATACTCTTCTTCGGTCAACACCTGGCCCTTCGCCAGATCCGTCTCTTCGAGACCGGGGTCGATGACCAGGTACGCCGCGTAGTAGAGCACCCTCTCCATATCCTTGGCGCGTAACCCTAACAGCGTAGCGATGTAACTCGGCGTACCCTTCACGAACCAGATGTGGGCGCACGGCGTTATGAGTTTAATGTGCCCCATACGCTCTCGGCGTACCCGGCTCTCGGTAACCTCGACGCCGCACCGGTCGCAGACGACGTTCCGGTTCTTAATGCGCTTGTACTTACCGCACGAACATTCCCAATCCTTCGTCGGCCCGAAGATTCGCTCGCAGAAAAGGCCGTCGCGCTCCGGACGGAACGTACGGTAGTTAATCGTCTCAGCTTTCTTTACCTCGCCGTGGGACCACGAAAGGACCTTTTCGGGCGACGCGATACCTATCGTGACCGCCGAAAAATCCTTCTTCTTCCTTCTCTCCGTATCGTAATAGCCCCAAATCAAAGCTGCACCGTCCCTACGGGTTCCCCCCGTTCTTTATTTAATATCCGCTCTCCGCCAAACCCGTCGCAACTCCCCTTCGTCCAGTTTGTTATACCTCCTCCGGCGTTATGTCAAGGCACAGAGCCCTCAACTCGCGCACCAGAACGTTGAACGATTCCGGCGTTTCGGCTTCCGGTATGTTGCGGCCTTTCACTATCGCCTCGTACATCCTGGCCCGCCCTATTACGTCATCGGACTTCACGGTTAACATCTCTTGCAGGGTGTACGCGGCACCGTACGCCTCTAGGGCCCAGACCTCCATCTCGCCGAAACGTCGTCCGCCGAACTGGCCTTTTCCGCCCAACGGCTGCTGGGTCACCAGGCTGTACGGCCCGACGGAACGGGCGTGTATCTTGTCGTCGGCCAGGTGCAATAGCTTTATTAAATATATGTATCCTATCGTAACCGACGCGCTGAACGGCTCGCCGGTCCGCCCGTCGTACAGGGTTACCTTACCGGAAGCTTCGTATCCGGCCTCCTTCAGGTATTCCTTTATCTGCTCTTCGGTGGCGCCGTCGAAAATCGGTGACTCGAAATGGAGTCCCAATTTTTCGGCGGCCAAGCCCAGGTGAGTCTCCAGGATTTGCCCGACGTTCAGACGGCTCGGGACGCCGAGGGGATTGAGAACGATATCCACAGGCGTACCGTCGTCCGTAAAAGGCATGTCTTCGGTCGGAATTATCTTCGCGACGACGCCCTTGTTCCCGTGTCGCCCGGCCATTTTATCGCCTATCGTCAGCCGCCGCTTCCTAGCCACGAAGACCTTAACCATCATTAGAACGCCCGGCGGGAGGTCGTCGCCCTTTCGGATGCGGTCTATTTCTTTATCTATGTTGCTGGTCGTCTCGTGAGCGTAGTCGACGTACCGGCCTACCACCTTCGCGACGTTGCGGTCTATTACCCCCCGGTACCTCACGCGCTTTTCTATCGTCGCTTCCAGTAAACCCTTTAATTTCGATTTCGTTATCTTTGACCCTTTGTCGACCAACGCCTCGCCCGACAGCTCGTCGGTCAAGTCGTACTTAAAGGTCTGTCCGCTCAGCAACTTGGTCAACTGGGCTTCGCATATTTCGCGGGCCGCTTCGATTTTCTCGTTCTTTTCTTTCTCGAGCGCGTTAATCGCCCTCGTCTCCTTCGCCCTTGTCCTCGAATCTACGCGCTCCCTTTCCTTACGGCTGAAAACTTTTACGTCGACGACGATACCGCTCATCCCAGGCGGAGCCTTTAGCGACGCGTCCCGGACTTCGCCGGCCTTCTCGCCGAAGATCGCCCTGAGTAACTTCTCCTCAGGCGTGAGCTCGGTCTCGCCCTTCGGCACGACTTTACCGACCATAATGTCGCCGGCCCGAACCTCGGCACCCACCCAGATAATACCGTTGTCGTCCAGGTTCTTCAGCGCGTCAGCGCCGACGTTCGGTATGTCGCGGGTAATCTCCTCACGCCCCAGCTTCGTTTCCCGGCACTCGATTTCGAATTCCTCGATGTGAATCGAGGTGAAGTCGTCGTCTTCCACGAGCCGCCTCGAGACCAGTACCGCGTCCTCGAAGTTGTACCCCATCCACGGCATGAACGCCACGAGGACGTTCCGGCCCAGGGCGAGTTCGCCTCCGCTCGTCGCCGGGCCGTCGGCGATTATCTGACCCGCTTTGACTTTATCACCTTTCCTCACTATCGGGCGCTGGTTGAACGCCGTGTCCTGGTTCGTCCGTTGGTATTTCTTCAACTTGTAAACATCGGGCTCGAACCATCCGTACGCGGCGTCTTCTTTCGCCGTATCGGGTCGGATAACTACCTCGTCGGCGGTAACCTTCTCCACCTCGCCCGAAGCCTTGGCTATTACCATAACGCCGCTGTCCCGGGCCACACGCTCTTCGGTTCCCGTCGCAATCAAAGGAGTTTCGGTGGTTACCAGCGGCACGGCCTGACGCTGCATATTAGAGCCCATAAGGGCCCGGTTGGCGTCGTCGTGCTCCAAGAACGGTATGAGCGAGGCCGAAACGGAAACGAGCTGCCGGGGTGAAATATCCATGTAGTCAATTCGTTCCGGAGTCGCCAGGAAAAACTCGCCCTTTTCCCGAACGTACACATCATCCCGCGCGAACCGCCCTTTCTCGTCCAGCGGCGCGTTCGCCTGGGCGATAACGAACTCATCCTCTTCGTCGGCGTCCAAATAAACGATTTCGTCCGTTACTTTACCTTTCTTTACTTTCCTGTACGGCGTCTCGATAAACCCGAACTTATTGACGCGCCCGTACGTGGCCAGGCTGTTGAGTAAACCTATGTTCGGCCCTTCAGGCGTCTCTATCGGGCACAGCCGCCCGTAGTGTGTATAGTGTACGTCCCGGACCTCGAAGTTCACGCGCTCCCTGCTCAAACCGCCCGGCCCCACCGCCGAAAGCTTGCGCTTGTGGGTAAGCTCGGCCAACGGGTTTATCTGGTCCAGGAACTGGCTGAGCTGGCTGGAACCGAAGAATTCACGTATCGCGCTCATCAGGGGTTTAGCATTCACCAGGTCGCGGGGCATGCACTCGTCGATGTCGAGTATCGACATACGCTCCCTGATAACCCGTTCCATCCTCGTAAGGCCGACGAAAAAGCGATATTCGAGGAGTTCGCCCACGGCCCGAACCCGGCGATTGCCGAGATGGTCTATGTCGTCGGTATCGCCTTCCGTCGAGTGGAGTCTGAGGATATAACGGACGGCTTCGACGACGTCTTCCTTGTGGAGCGTACGGTCTTCCAGGTCGAATTCCAGACCGAAACGTTTGTTCAGCTTAAGTCGCCCGACGCGGCTCAAATCGTAGCGCCTGGGGTTGAAAAATATGTTCTCGAAGTAGTCTTCAGCCGTTTCTATACTGGACAAGTTGCCAGGCCTGAGCTCGTTGTAAATCCTGATTAGCGCGTCTTCTCTGGTTTTTACCTTGCTTTCGTCGTCTTTCCGTAAGGTAGGTATAAGCGACGCGGCCTCGATGCCTTCGGTGTCGACAAAGACGGTCACCTTCTCGACTTCATTATCTTTCAACACATCGAGATGGGCTTCCTCCAGTTGCGTGAAACGCTTAAATAATGTCGTCTCCACGCCGTCGGACGAAACGACGACCGGTTCGGCCAAGTATCGGCCGACGACTTCTTTAGTAAGCGCAATCTTTTCGACGCCCAGATACAATTCGCCTATCTCACGGGCGTCGCCGTAACCGAACGCCTTTAAGAGTACGGTAATCGGCGTCTTCGGGCGACGGCTCGTACGGTCCACCGAGAAGTTAAGGTTACCGTTGGTATCAAAAGCCAATTCCAACCAGGAACCGCGGTGCGGTATTATCGAAGCCGAATAAAGTATCTGGCCGCTCGAATGGACGACCTCCTTCGTAACGTAACCAGGGGAACGGTGAAGCTGGTTCACTACCACCCGCTCGGCGCCGTTGATAATAAACGACCCGCGCTCGGTCATAATCGGGACTTCGCCCAGGTAAAGCTCCTCCTCGAGTATGTTCTTTACCTTCGGTTCAGCGTCGTCGGATTCCCGTTCCCGCACGACTAACCTGAACCTGGCCCGCAGAGGGACCGCGTACGTCATTCCCTTGACCTTGCATTCGGCGATAGTAAACTTCGGAAGGCCCACCGTATAATCCACGAACTCGATAAAGGAATCGTCGTTGAAGTCGTAGATAGGGAAGGTGTTTCGGAAAACGTATTCCAAACCTTCCTCTTGGCGTTTCTGGGGAAGCTCCTCATGCTGGAAGAAATCCGCGTACGACTTCTTCTGCACGTCGAGTAGGTTCGGCAGTTCCACCGGGTCAGGGATTCGCGAAAAACTTATCCGTTCCACCGACAATGTCCCGCACCTCCAAAGGGTCTACCCGCGCTGCACAAACGGCGCAAAAAAGGGATTGACGGCAAGCCGCCAGCCATCCCTTTTATGACAACCCCATCCATTCTATTTCGGTCGTTCCGATTTGCCAATAGCCCGAGATAAAGTAAAGTTATTCGACGGCGACGGTAGCGCCCTGCTCCTCGATTTTCGCTTTCGCAGCGTCGGCGTCGGCCTTGGAAAGCCCTTCGGCGACGGCGACCGGCGCGCCTTCGACCAGCTCTTTGGCTTCCTTTAAACCCAGGCTGGTTATTTCGCGGACCGCTTTGATAACTTTAACCTTCTGGTCACCCACGTCCTTCAAGACGACGTTGAACTCGGACTTCTCCTCGGCCGCAGCTTCCGCGCCAGCAGGTGCGCCGACCGCGGCGACCGCCGCCACCGGCGCGGCCGCGGTCACGCCGAACTCGTCCTCGACCGCCTTGACGAAGTCGGAAAGCTCGAGTACCGTCATCTCCTTGATGACGTCTATCAGCTCATCGGTAGTCATCTTAGCCACTTCTACTTCCTCCTGGTACTGGGTGTACGACGTTACTTAAGTATATATCGTTAGTTATTCTTTTTCGGCTCCGCCATCCTTTTCAACCTCGCTGACTTCTTCGGTCTCGGGAGCCTCGTCCCTTCCGTCAGCCTTTTCTACTCCGTCAGCCACTTCGTTTCCGGAACCTTCTTCGGTTTCGCCGGCCTCTCCCGCCCCGCTATCTTCTGTCGACGCGCTCTCTTCTTCGGTTCCGCCGGTTTCTTCGACTTCGACGTCTTCGTCGGTCGGGCCAGCTTCTTCAGTTCCTGTAACCCCCTCGGTCCCGCTATCCTCAGCGGTTCCGGCAGCTTCCTCTGTCCCGCCGGCTTCTCCCGTCTCGCCTTTTGTTTCGCCTACCGCGTTGAGTACGTTTACGAAGGCCCTTATGATTCCGGCGGTCACGTTCGCCAGGTTGGAAATCGGCGCGTTCAAAGACGAAGCGAATTTCGCGAGTAACTCTTCTCGCGGCGGCGTAACCGCCAGCGACTTTATATCCGCAGGAACTAAAGTTACGGCGCCCATAATCCCGCCTTTAACGGTAAACGACGGGAACTCCTTACGGAAGTCCTCGACCACCTTAGAGGCCGCTACCGGTTCTTCGTCAGAAAAGACCAGCCCGGTCGCGCCGTCGAGGAAATCCTCGGGCACCTCGATATCGGTTTCGCTCAAGGCTCGACGTATTAACGTCCGCTTGGAAACGAAATACCGCAGTTCCTTCTCTCTCATCTCGCGGCGCAGGTCCGTCATACCCTCGACGTTCACGCCGCGAAAGTCCGTAAAGATCACGCCCTCGGCCCGACCGAACTCTTCGACCAGTTGAGATACGGCGTTCTTCTTCTGTTCTAAAGTAAGGGCCATACCCGACTCCTCAAACCGCAACGGTGCTATCCGGCGACCATCAACTGCACTTCTTGCCGGTTTATCCTGATACCCGGGCCGTGTGTCGTGCTAATAGTCAAGCGTTTCAGGTACGTGCCTTTCGCCGACGCGGGCCTGTTTTTAACCACGGATTCTATCGCCGTGGCGGCGTTTTCGATAAGTGCTTTCAAGTCGAAGCTCGCCCGACCCACGGGAATATGAACGTTCCCCCCCTTGTCCACCTTATAATCGACCTTGCCCTTTTTTATCTGGTCGACCGCCTGCCCCACGTCGAACGTAACCGTTCCCGTCTTCGGGCTGGGCATCAAACCGTGAGGGCCCAGTACCTTGCCGAGTTTTCCGACATCTTTCATTACGTCGGGAGTAGCGACGACCGCATCGAACTCTATCCAGCCCTTCTGGACTTTCTCCGCGTATTCCTCGAGACCGACGTAATCGGCGCCGGCCGCCTCGGCTTCTTTCACCTTTTCGCCCTTGGCGAACACGAGTACCACCGGCGTCTTCCCGGTTCCGTGGGGCAGGCTGACCGAACCCCGAACCATCTGGTCGGCGTGTTTGGGGTCCACGCCAAGACGGAACGCCAGGTCCACCGATTCGTCGAATCCCGCGTACGCGCATTCCTTCGCCAAACGGCAAGCATCGTCCAGACCGTATTCGACCGACCGGTCAATCTTTGTTCTGGACTCCTTATACTTCTTCCCCGCCATTTACCTCTCCGTCAAAACGCAATACGATGCTGTTTACCTATACTATTTCAATCCCCATGCTCCGGGCCGTACCTTCGATAATCTTTACCGCCGCTTCGACCGACGACGCGTTCAAGTCCGGCATCTTGAGTTCGGCTATCTCTTTCACCTTGGCGATAGTCACTGTCCCGACCTTCTCCCGGTTAGGCTCGGGCGACCCCTTCGCCAGGCTGGCCGCTTTCTTCAACAATATCGCCGCCGGCGGCGTCTTCGTAATAAAAGTAAAGCTCTTGTCTTTGTATACCGTTATCACTACCGGAAGGATCAAACCGGCTTGCTCCTTGGTCGCCTCGTTGAACTGATTGCAAAACTGCATTATGTTCAAACCGTGTTGGCCGAGGGCAGGCCCGACCGGCGGCGCCGGATTCGCCTGTCCCGCCGGTACTTGAAGTTTAATAATACCCGTAACCTTTTTCGCCATAGCTATAACCGTCCGTTACCGTTTTTTACCGGGCTTTATCGACCTCGGAAAGCTCCAGCTCCGTAGACGTGGCGCGCCCGAAAACCGTGACCAGCACCTTTATCTTCTGACGTTCAGGATATACGTCCTCGACCACGACCGTGAACCCGGCGAAAGGCCCGCTGATTATCTTCACCGACTCCCCCGGTTCGAAGTCGACCACGTACTCTATCCGCGGTTTACGGCCTTCAATCTGGTCCAGCGTGACCCTGACCTCCTCCGGACTCAGCGGTACCGGGTACGTACCGGTCTTGACGAAACCGGTTACGCCGGGCGTTCCGCGGACGAGCGACCAGGTCTTCTCGTTTATTATCATCCTTACCATTATGTAACCGGGGAAAAAAACCTTCCGCGAGGTCTTCTTTCCCCTCTTCGTCGTCTTCGTAACCTCTTCGGTCGGGACAAGAACCTCTTCGAAGTAATCCTGCAAATCGCTGTCTTGCACCGACTTCAATATACTCGTCTTCACCTTTTCTTCGTGCCCGGTGAGGGTATGTACCACGTACCAGTACAAGTCCGGCCTGCTCGGGTCGGCCACGCGGAGTTCTATTAACCGCTCCAGCTCTTCCGGCGCGAGTTCCCCCTCCGCTCCGGTTTCGTCGTCCGTCTCCGAACGTTGAGCGGCACCGTCGCGTTCGCTATCGACCGCGGCGGCGACGACCGGCCCATCGTTAGGCTCCCCAAGGACTTCCTCGCCCTCGTGCTCGTCCACTTCGTTATGTACTGATTCTTTTTCCACTGACAACTACCCGATAAACCCTCGGTTTACGTCGGCTGTGCCGCTTTATAATAAAATAACCACCAGGCGCTCGAGTACCTTATCCCATATACCTATTAAGACCGCGAACAGTATCGATGTAATTATCACGACGACCGTCGAACTGACGAGCTCGACCCAGGTAGGCCACGTCACTTTTTTAAGTTCGGCGCGCACTTCTACCAAAAACGTCCAGAGCTTTTTCATATCGGTCTCCGCTCCTAATCCGGTTTAATACAGCGGCCGTCCACTTTTGTCGCGCCCGCCCCCGGCGCCGGGCCTATTAATTTCAGGGCCAGAGGGAATCGAACCCCCAACCGCTTGATTTGGAGTCAAGTGCTCTGCCTAATTGAGCTATGGCCCTTTTGTTTTGTGTACCCTTTTGGCGTCCGCGCCCGAAGGTACGGCCCCCATTTGTACGGCCCCGGTTTACGCCGCCTTACACTCCTTATGTCCGGTGTGGCGTCTGCACCTAGGGCAGTATTTATTCAACGTTAACTTATCCGGGTGTTTTTCCCGGTTCTTGTAGGTGACGTAGTTCCGTTCTTTACATTCGGAACATTCCAACCCGATAATTATATTCTTACCCTTCTTCGCCATTTCCGGGCCCGCCTACTCTTTTATTTCGGTAACGACGCCAGCGCCAACCGTACGTCCGCCCTCTCGTATCGCGAACCTGAGCTCCTTCTCCATCGCGATCGGCGTTATCAACTCCACGT
>Ga0180436_10001118_pt1 | contig 26650 bp, 32 predicted proteins | sample SS_ome_2_FD_132434 | JGI IMG/M metagenome (GOLD analysis project Ga0180436, IMG submission 132434) | Hypersaline lake sediment archaeal communities from the Salton Sea, California, USA - SS_3_S_2 metaG | ecosystem: Environmental > Aquatic > Non-marine Saline and Alkaline > Hypersaline >... | reverse complement strand
GTCGTCGTCGTGGTCGGCGCCGTCGTGCTGGCGGCATCCGTGGTTTCGATGGGGGCGAGCGTGGTCATCTGCCCTAGGGTCGTAGCGGTGTCGTCGCTGCTGCCACAGGCGGCAGCCAGAGCGGCGAATACGGCGAGGATCAGAAGGAATCTGGGTGGTTTCACGAAGGGGGAGTGTATACGGGGTGGGGAAACAAACGAGCTTCCTGGTAGCTTCGATCGTATGGATCATCTAGTCGCTCTGGTGGAGGCTGAGCTCGCCGCACGGGCCGATCCGGACAAAGCGAAGGGCATGGCCGCCTATCTGAAGACAGATATGCCTTTCTACGGGGTGCAGAAGAAAGGGCGCACCGAGGTCTTCCGCAAGGTACGAGCGGCATGCCCGATTGCGAATAACTCGGAATACCGGGAAGCGGTACTTACCCTTTGGGCTCGGCCCCATCGGGAGGAGAAGTATCTCGCCATCAGCCTCGCCAGGGGGAATGCCGCCTTCACAACTTTCGACAATGTCGATCTCTATCGCCGGCTGATAGTCGAAGGTGCCTGGTGGGACCTCGTCGACGATGTCGCCATCAATTGCGTCGGCATGGTTCATCGGCACGAGCGCAAATCGATGGAACCGGTCATCGAGAGCTGGATCGACGACGAAGACATGTGGCTGCGGCGGACTGCCCTCATTTCGCCGATCAAGCACAAGGATGACACCGATTACGAGACTCTCTTTGACCACTGCCTACGTTGTGCCCACGAGCGGGAGTTCTTCATCCGCAAGGCGATTGGATGGACGCTGCGTGAGTATGCCAAAACCCGACCCGATCGAGTGCGATCGTTCCTGCTGCAGCATCGCGATCGGTGGTCCGGGCTCAGCTTCCGGGAAGCGGCCAAGCATCTCGATATCTGACGAGGCCGCGGCCAATATGATGGCGACATGAGTCAACGTGATCAGTGGAACCAGCGCTACAGCCAAAAGGGTTCGGTCTGGGGGGCAGCTCCGAATCAGTTCGTCGCCGACCGCCTCGCGGATCTCGAGCCGAGCCGGATCCTCGATCTCGGGTGTGGCCAGGGGCGCAATGCAATCTGGCTGGCGGCTCGCGGCCACGAAGTGACGGCCGTCGATGTGTCCGACGTGGCCATTGAGCAAGCAACCAAGCTCGCCGCCGACGCCGGCGTTGCGGTCGAATTTGTTGCTGCCGATCTCGTCGCATGGGAACCTCAGGAGGCAGCATTCGACCTGGTTCTGCTGGCCTACATGCAAGCGCCGGAGCCGCTGCGGCGGGCTCTCCATCGCAAGGCCGCGCGGGCGCTCACCCCTGGAGGAAGAGTCTTCGTCATCGCTCACCACAAGGAAAATCTGGAGCATGGCGTCGGGGGGCCCGCTTCACTAGAGGTTCTGTTCAACGAGGAGGAAGTTGCGGAAGACTTCGCAGGCTTCGTGATTGAGGAAAACACAAAAATGCTTCGACCCGTCGACAGGGGCGATGTCGCCGGTGACGCAATCGATCTGTTGTTCACGGCCAGGAAGAGCTAGAGGCCAACTCGCCCGATCGATCGCGCCGGCCAGTAGCGCCCGACGACCTTCCACCGTGCGTTCTCCAGTCTCACCGGTCCAATCACGCGGCTATCGCCGGCCGATCGAGCCCGGTTGTCTCCGAGAACGAACATCTCATCCCGGCTGAGCAGCCAGTCTCCGTCGGGAAGCGTCGGACCTTTGGCCCACGGCTCGGCCAGGACGGCATCATTGGCATGAACCTGGCCTCTGGTGATCACAATGTGTTCTTCAGGCAGACCGACCACCCGTTTCACGAGCTCGAAGCCCGGTTGGTGAGGATGTTCGAAGATGAGGATGTCGCTGCGCTGTGGGGAATGGCGCCGCGACTGCGCGACCACGTAGTCGCCGGGCAGCAACGTGGGCGCCATCGATTCCTCCGCCACCTCATAGCGGCGAAGGCGGCCTCGCAGTCCGGCATAGGCGATGAGCGTGACCGTCCCAATTAGCGTAAGCCGCCTGCCGGGTCGCATTTGGTCCTTTCACAGCTATGCCGCAACGGTACCCGACGTCGCCTGGTTCGTGGCGGCAGGTGTATGGTCGGATCACGAATGGCAAACACCTGGAGGTGACCTGTGGGACTTTTCCGCCCCAGCCGTGTGGCTCACGCCCATTGCGATCTCTTCTGCGGGGTATACGACCCGGCGCAGGCGATGATCGAAGCGAAATCAGTGCTCAACTGCTGTACCAAGTATCACGCTTCCGACGATGATGTTTTCCGTGCTCGCTGCATTTCCATCAAGGAAGAGCGTGCCGAGTTGGTCAAGCACCATCTCAGCGTGTTGTGGACCGACTTCTTCAAGCCGCCTCATCTGGAGCAGTTCCCACAGCTGCACGACCTCTTCTGGCGGGCCATCAAGGCCGCCGGTGACGCGAAGAAGTCGATGGATCCGGCAGTGTCGGAGGGCATGATCGAGCTGATTCAGGAGATTTCCGACATCTTCTGGCAGACCGAAGCCGCCCAGACGGCTGGCGTGTACCCACCGCAGTAGCAGACGTTCGGGCGTAGATACCGGCTGCGACGCCGCACGCCACGCCAAACTCGAGAAGGGGTTGCCGCGAACGCGGCAACCCCTTATTGCGCTAGAGGCGGGAACCTCGTCCGGGCGCCTGTTCACGGTCCCTGCTGATGCGGTCAGACCAGCATCGGTGGGATATAGTGGATGACCCAACAAATCTGGCGGAGGTTGCCGTTGGGTCGGGTGACGAGGACTGGTGAGACACGTGGCGTTGCCGTCGATGAGCTGCGTCGTCACAACCTGGCGACGGTGGTCGAGCACCTTCACCTCAATGGCCCGTCGACCAGATCGCAGCTGACGTCGATCACCGGGTTGAACCGGTCTACTGTTGCCGATCTGATAGGCGAACTCGTGGATCTTCGACTGGTCACTGAAGAACCGGGATCGGCCTCCTCCGGTCCGGGGCGCCCCTCACCGGTGGTCCATGCTCGTCCCGATGGGGCCGTGGTGTTGGCGTTGGAGATGTCCGTCGATTCCATCGCGGTTGCGACAATGGGTGTTGGCGGCTATCTCTACGACCAGGTAAGGGTCGGTCGCTCCCGTGGACGGTTCGGCCCCGAGACGACGGTGCGCGACATCGCGGAGCTCGCCCGTCCCTTGTTGGCCGAACTCCCGGCGGGTCACCGGCTGGTCGGGGTCGGCGCAGCAGTTGTGGGCTCCGTGCGGCGCAGCGATGGGCTGGTTCATCTCGCGCCGAACCTGGGCTGGCGCAATGCCCCGATTGGTCGGATGCTCACAAGTGAATTGTCGCTCGGGGTCCCTGTGCTTGTAGCAAACGATGCCGACCTCGGCGCTCTTGGTGAGTACCGACGCGGTGGGCTGGGTGACGTTTCCCACCTTGTGTATGTGGCAGGTGAAGTCGGCATCGGGTGTGGCGTCATCGCTGATGGAAAGCCGCTACTCGGATCGGCGGGCTATGCCGGCGAGGCCGGGCACACAATGATCAACCCGGAAGGACTGATTTGTCGGTGCGGGGCAATCGGATGCTGGGAGACCGAAGCCGGTGAGAACGCGCTGTTACGGAGGATGGGGATTTCCGCTGAGGCGGGCGGCCTCGGGGCTCTCGACGAAGTCACCCGGCTCGCTGCTGGCGGAGATGGGCCGACCCTGCAGGCGATTGCGGACACGGGGAGGTGGCTCGGAATCGGCGTGGCCAACCTAATCAACCTCTTCAATCCGGAAGTCATTGTGCTTGGTGGTCTCTACCACTTGCTGTTCGATCACCTCGAGGCTTCCGTGATGAAGGAGGTCGAGAGATCCCTGACTGCCTCTCGGACGATGGTCGACATCCGGCGCAGCGCAATCGAGGCCAATGCTCCTCTTGTCGGCGCTGCGGAGTTCGCGTTGGCCGGCGTGGTCGGCGACCCCGCGAGGGTCACCGCCACATAGATTTCCTTTCTACTGCCGATCGCTCGCCGAAGTGGCGGACGGCCGGGTCCGTTCCAACACCCACGTGTAGAGCAACCCACTGACTACCACTGCGACGCCGATGAAGGCAGTTGTGCCGAGCACGACGGTAGCCACCGACACGACGGTGGTGGTGCCTGCCCCTAGGTCCCCAACGTCGATGAGTTTCTCGATGCCGTAGGCGACACCGAACGCGGTTGCGCCGCCGATGACCGCAGGGGGAATCACCCTTCCCGCTTCGGTGAGGAGACGGCGCAGCCTCTGCCTGTCATCGGCATCTGCGTACCAGACTGCAGCGAGGATGAATGTGTAGACGGCGAGGGCCAACGTCGATGCCACCGCGACCCCGCGGATGCCGAAAGTGTTCTGCAGGATGGCGTAGAGCGGGACGGCCACGATTGTCGCCGCGGTTCCGACGACTACCGGTGTCCACATCTCCTTTCGGGCATAGAAGGCCCGATTCAGGATCTGCAGGCCTCCCCAGATCGGGATCGCAAACGCGTAGAAGAAGAGAGCGTCGGCTGTTCCGAAGGTGTTGTTGGGGGTGAAGCTGTTGCGTTCAAACAGCGCGCGAACAATCGGGATCGTCATCGCTGCCACCAACGCTGCCGCCATGGTCGATAGCACGAGCACGACTCGCAAGGCTTTGTCTACTGTGCGCTTCATTTCGTCGATGCGGCCCTCAGCAAAGAGGCGGGCGAGGAAGGGATAGGCGGCGACGCCGGCCGCTTGGGCGACGACTCCGACCGGCACGAGCATGGTTCGCCGGGCGTAGTTGAGCTCGGTGGCGGCTCCCTCACTGACGAATTGGCCGAAGACCCGCATGAACGTTTCGTCGAGAACGACGATCGACTGGCCGATCATCAACGGTAGGGCGATCAGCAAGTACTCGCGAAGGACGGGGTTCTGCCACGGGATCCGCAGGGGGAGACGCATCCCCACCCGGCGGGCTCCCCACCATTGCAGGGCGAAGTTACCCACGAAGGCCCCGGCCAGGGCCCCCCACACGAATCCTTCCGGTGATGCTTCGGCGAGGACCGCCCAGGCGACCCCCCCGGTGATGATGCCGAGGTTGTAGACGATGGGCGCCAGCGTTGGGATCGTGAAAACTCCCTTGGTGTACTGGACTGCGCTGAACAGGGCGCCGAGCACGAAGAAGACCTGGGCCGGAAGAATGATCCTTGTGAAGTGGATGGTGTTGGCGATCTGCTCAGAGCTAAAGCGGGGGAAGAGCAGCTCGATGATCTGCGGGGCGGCGACCCACCCAACGGCTACGAGTGCAGTGATGGCGATGGCAACCGGCCGGATGATGGCGCTCAGCGCCTCCCAACCGCCCTCCTCATCGTCGCGAGCCAGGTAGCGGGAGAAGATTGGGATGAACGTTATGGACAGAAATCCGCCGGCCAGTAGATAGTTGAGGAAATCCGGAATGGCGAAGGCGGCTACGTACTCGTCGGTTGATGCAGTGGCGCCCAACAGCGAGGCAAAGATGATCTCGCGCACTTGGCCGAGGATGCGGGAGATGAGCACTCCGGCCGACACAATCAATGCTGCGGCGCCCATTCGTTTCCCAAGTGATCTGTCCACGTGGCCAAGCTAGTACAGCGACAGCCGTCCCCCCTTCTCAGACGTGTGTTTGCGGAGGACAATGGAAGGGACAAGGAGGCGCGCTATGACCCAGAGAGAGCGCTATTACAGGGGTCTATTCGCCGTGGCCGCCGTCTACGACATAGTCCTCGGAGTGATTTTTCTCTTCTTCGGAAGGTGGGCATTTGATCGACTCGGCATTGCCGAGAAGTACCCTGAAGGTGGGTTCCTGCCGTTAATCGGTGGCTTTGTCCTGGTACTCGGTATTGGCTACTGGTTGATCTGGAGGAGCGATCTGTGGCGTAATCGCGACCTGGTGGCCGTCGGAGCGCTGTACAAGCTGGCCTACAGCGGTGTCGGTGTTGTCATCGCAGTGGTAGACGAGGTCCCGCATGCCCTGTTCCTGTGGGGCTTCGGCATTGCCGACGCAGTGTTCTTTGTCCTGATGGTCGAATGCATTGTCTGGCTGTACCGGCAACACCGTCCCGCTCGGGAAGTCCCGGTGGTTGGATAGGTCTGCGTCACAGTGACCCAAAGGAGAACACCAGCACCCAGCCGGAGACAATGAGGCCGACGTGGATCCCGACGAGCAACCATCGCCCGCGGGAGAATGGCTCACTGAGTTGATGCGGAACCGGTACCCACCGGTACCAGAACCAGGTTCCCAGAGACCCACCGAGCAGCACCCCGGTCGTCATCGTCCACCAACCGGCGGTGGCCCAGGCCGATCCCTCGAACTCGATCGATACGAGCAGAAGTGCGATCGACACCGCGGCGGCCGGGACCGCCAGCAGGTATCGCCATGCCGGGTGTCGCAGGCTGTAGGCGAGGAGCAGCGGCATCAGAATCCAACCAATCACCATCAGCGTCGGTGGAAGCCATCCCAGATTGGGAACCGCGCCCACAAGGACGGCGATGAGGCCCAGGGCGATCGCGCTGATTCCGACCAGACGCTTGATCCGCATCGCAAAACGCCGATCGGATGTCATCTCCAATGGCGTGCCGCCCCGATCGAATTGAGCAGTGCTTGTCATGTGCTCTACCGTTCTGCCGGGCCGGCGGCAAGCTGTTCTTTGAAGCCCTTCCTGCGGCGTCTGGTGGCTTCCGCCGAGTAGATGCGCATACCCAGAGCCAGTCCGTTTTCCTCGAGCTGCTCGACCGTCATGTTCTTTGGTACATAGTTGACGTCGAACAGGGTGCACTTCTCCCACGCTCCCGGCTCGATGATGCGACCCTCGCGCAGGAGCCGGCTGTATAGGGGAGTGCCCGGAAAGGGAGTGAGCACCGTAATCTGCACGTCGAATGGCAGCGTGTCTTCGACGAACTGCTCGACTGCATCGAAGACCTCGAGACCATCCCCGTCGAGGCCCAGAACGAAACAGACGTTGACGGCTATCCCGTGCGTCTGGATCGTCTCGACGGCGCGGCGGTATCCGTCGACCTGTTTGTGTTTCCAGTTCTGTTTGAGTTCCAGCCCGTTGAGACCGTGTTCGCTCGGGCTCTCGAGGCCAATGAGCAGCTCGCGGCATCCGGATTCCTTGAGCAAACGAAGTAACTCGAGATCATCGGCTACGGAGACATCGGTCTCGGTGAACCAATGAACTCCGAGACCGCCCAATGCCTCTGCGAGCTCGCGACCGTAGTGCTTGTTGACGAACGTGTTGTCGTCAGCGAGTTCGAGGAACGGATCCTCCGGCCACAGATCCTTGATGGCCTCGATCTCAGCGATCACCTTCGGTACCGGCTTGTGCTTGTACCGATCGGTGAGCAGGATCGAGCTTGCACAGAACTCGCAGTGCCACGGGCACCCCCGTTCCGTCTGGACGGTGAGTCGGTTGTATCGGTCCGGGTCCAGCAGATCGAATCGGGGGATCGGCGCCGTGGCGAGATCGTATTCGGCGCCCTTTGCCGAGTAGACACCACTCAACCGTCCCGACTCGACATCGGAGATCACCTCGGGCCAGACGGGTTCCCCTTCTCCAACTATGACCGCATCAAAATGCTGAAGCGCTTCATTGGGAAGCGAGGTCACATGTAGGCCGCCGATGGCTGTAGGCACACCGATCTCGCGATATCGGTCGGCCATTTCGTACGCCTCCCGGATCTGGGCGGTGTACGACGAGAACGCGGCCATGTCGCATTCTGGCAATTCGTCGAGGTCCCTGATGTCTGCGACCTCTACGTACTCGACTTCGTGACGCTCCGGCGTGAGAGCGGCAAGGGTGAGAAGCGAAAGGCTGGGGAGCGAGGCGATTGCTTTGCCCCGATCGACGAAGCCGGGCAAGGTCAGGCCGATTTCTGCGAGTACCGGGTTGAAAACCCGGATACCACTCATTGCGATCAACGCAATCTTCACAATAACCACCCCCTTACGGGGTAGGGCATCCTTCCCTTCCATTATCCGCCGCTTGCCGCGGTGTGGCTAGAGAAATCAGGTAGCGAGGTCGCGGCGGCGCAGGACTGCTGCCATGAACGCAGCGGCCAGGGCGATGAGAACCAGGGCCTTGGCGAGCGCTCCGCCGGCTCCCGGAGTCAGCGACCCGAGTGCGAAGTCGGCCGGAACGAGATTGAAGAAGTCGTCGGGAGCCAGACCGGCCATGGCGCTGACCCCGATTCGCCATGGGGATAGGCTCGCCAAGGCGGGGACTGCGGCCGCAATCCCGTTTTCCCAAATGAAGACGTACGTCAAGCCGATGAGAGTCGCTCGCTTGAGCAGATACCCCAGCGGAACGAACAGCGCGGCGTAAGCGGCTGTAGTTATGGCAGTCCCGACCAGTAGCGGGACGAAATAGGAGAACGTACCGATGGCTATGCCGACGAGAATGCCGAAGGCGGCAGCACCGATCCCGGTGAGCAGGAAAGCCTCCAGGAAGGCAGCCGAGATCTTGGCGACTGCGATTGTGTAGCGCCGGATCGGGCGCAACACGAGGAAGGACATGGTGTTGTCGCGACGCTCGTCACCCAGTACCGAGGAAGCGATGATGAGGGTCACCACCGGGACGATGATGTTCATGAAGACACCGACCGTCATGCCGATCGATGTCTCGAAGGCAGTTTCCACATTCCGACCGCTGGTACCGCGGGTCCCGATCATGTAAAGCAGGTAGATGCCGGCCGAGGACCCGGAGAGAAGCATCAGGCCGATTGCTCGCTTGGGGCTGAGGGTTTGACGGACGGTCACCCACACAATGGCGATGAAGCGCTTCATCGTCCCCCCACCAAGTAGCGGAATACGCTCTCGAGTGACTCGTCCTCCGGGGCAAATCTGACGATACGGACATCGAGTTCTCGAGCCAGACCGGCGACTAGCGAGCCGAGGCCGAGCAAATCGCTGGTCTCCAATCGGAGTCGCGAGTCGTCGACGGTCACTGAGTAGACGGCCTCGCTGTTCAGCAGTGCGGCTGCGAATTGGCGGTCCTTGTCGCACTCGATGAGCACACGGTAGGGGATGTCCGACATGGCGCGACGAATAGCCCCAATATCCCCGGCCGCGGCCAGCTTGCCATCGACGATGGCGATAACGCGGTCGGTCATCCGCTCTACCTCTTGGAGGACGTGCGACGAGACGATCAACGTATGGCCGCGTGCGGCCAGCTTGCCGAAGAGCTTGATCAGGTGAGCCCGCTGGACCGGATCTGTGCCGTTGAGTGGTTCGTCGAGCACCAGAATCTCAGGATTGTGGACTAGAGCGGCGGCGACTTTGGTGCGTTGTCGCATACCCTTGGAGAAGCCGCCGATTTGGCGATTAGCGTCGCCGGTCAGTTCCACCGTCTCCAGAGCAATATCGGCCGCCTCCTCAGGTTGGTCGAGACCGGTGAGCGTGGCGGCATACGCCACATACTGACGAGCGGTGAGGGTGTTGTAGAGCGCACTCTCCTCGGGAACAAAACCCAGGTCGCGGAAGCGATCAACTTCGGCGCGCGGGAGCGCGCCCTTGACCAGCACTTCGCCCTGGGAGGGCAGGATGAGGCCCGTGAGCATCCGTAGCAGAGTTGTCTTTCCGGCTCCGTTGGGCCCCAGCAACCCGGTGAGTCCCGGACCGAATGAGCAGGTCACATCGGAGACTGCGACTTTCTGGCCAAACCATTTGGAGACACCGGTGACTTCGACGGTCGGGTCGGCAACAAGGGCGGGGTTGTCGTTCACAGCTCTCTCCGATAGCGGCGGGCCATCAAGTAGACCGTCCCGACGCCCAACAGCCCAATGATCACAGCGGAGAGCCACGGCTCGAATCCCACCGAAATCATCGGGATGTTGCTCTGGGATCTTTCGAAAACCCAATTGCGCACAACCTCGGGGTGCTGGAGTAGCGAGATGAGGGTGCCGTAGCGAGACCCGGCGAAGTTGAGGTTGCGGAACATCTCGGCAAATGCCGGGGAAATGAAGATGACGGCAAGGTAGGTGCCGGCGGCGGGGCCGACCCGGCGGGCATAGGTAGAAACGAGCAGCGCCGGGGCACCGTATCCGACTACGTAGGCGACCATGGTGATGATCACCTTGATGAGATCGTCGGAGTTGTTGAGCAATGCGGAAGCAAGACCCCGATCGTCGAGTGCTGCGAATCCCACGTACATGATCAGATTGGGGAGCAAGAAGAACGCAGCGGCGACTCCGGCGAGGGCGCCGGCCCGGCCCCAGATGTAGTCCCAGGCAGTCAGCGGTCGCGAGCTGTAGACGGCCAGCACGCCGTCTTCACGATCGGAGATCAGCAGATTGGGGGCAGCCGACGCAACGAACAGAATGATCACAGTGCCGACGAGTCCTATGTACTCGGCATGGCCTCCAAACGGGCTATCAGTGTCCGGGGCGAAGGAACTGATGGCGAAGGACAGCCCAACAAACACGGCTGCGGGGAGAAAGGCGAGGGCAACCATGCTCCAGGGGTAGACCTTCTTGCGGGCTTTGCGCCGAATGCCGAATGTCCGGCGAAGACCGTCCTTGATCATTGCCTTGATTGCGCCCACTCGTCCCAGCCGCTGCCCTTCGTAGGGCTGATAGCCGAGATCGTAAACAACGCCCGTGCGGTCACTCATCGTCCGGCACCTCCCCGAGGAAAATGTCCTCCAGCGTTGTCGACCGAGCCCCCAAGCGGCGGAGGGATACATCGGTCGCCGCGAGGGCGTCGCGTGCTGCCAGGAATGGGTCGCCCGGCGATGCGGTGATTGTCAGGACCTCGCCTTGGGTTTCTACCGTTGCGCCGGAGCGACGCAGCTCGGCGGCAACCAGCTCGATGTCGCTCACCACCTCGAGTTCGACTACTCCGGTCTCGGTGAGGCCGCTGATCGGTCCACTGCGCAATACCCGGCCGCCGTCGAGCATCACCACCCAGTCGCAGGTCTGTTCGATGTCGGGAAGTACGTGTGACGAAACCAACACGTTGATGCCAAAGCCCCCAAGCCGGCCGATGAGGTCCAGCATCTCCTCTCGCCCGGCCGGGTCGAGCCCGGCCGTCGGCTCATCCAGGAATACCATTTCCGGATCGTGGACGATCGCCTGGGCGAGCATGGCGCGCTGTTGCATGCCGGTGGAGAAGTCGCCGAGGTAGCGGAACCTTTCCTCATGTAGCCCCACCATCGTGAGAATGTCGGAGGCTCGCTGCCGTGATTCGGTTGGGGGGACTCCTGCCAGCTCCGCCGCATAGCTCACGAAATCCGCTGCGGTTTGGTCTTTGGGTAGGCACTCGCCTTCGGGCATATAGCCGATGCGCGAACGCACCTTGATCAGATCCTTTTCCGGGTCGGCACCCAGTACCTCTACTCGGCCGACGGTCGGAGTGAGAATGCCGAGCAGGATTTTGATGAGGGTCGTCTTGCCCGCCCCGTTTGCGCCGACGAGACCGATCCGGCCGGGCGGCACCTCGACATCGAGGTGGTGCAGAGCGACGACATCGCCGTAGGCGTGGCCGAGGTTGTAAGCGGACAGAGCGGCAACCGTCATAGGCGGAGGCTATCAGCGGTTGACCCTGATCGTGAATCGACCGACTCGCAGTCGGCCGACTGCGAGTCGGCGATTACCCCAGCTTGCGTTCCCGAAAACGCCGAACGAAGAACTGCCAGACCTTCTCGGGCGGGACGGCTTCCGGTGGCGGTGCCGGTGCCGGTTCATCGGCTGAGGCCGGCTCGAGAAGCCCGCCGGCGTCGCGACGCAACTCGGCGAGCCGCTCCCGCAGGAAGGTTGCTTCGGTCTCGGCTTTGACGGCACGCTCCCGTGCTTCAGCCAGCTGCTGGCCGGCCTCATGAAGGTTGCCCAATTGGTTGAGCATCTTGTTCCAGGCATCGATGGGCACGATCATCGTCCCGGGCGGGGCATCCTCGGCCGATTGAGCAGGGGTGGCGACGGTTGCGGTTGCGTGGGGGGAGTCGCTTGCTGGGTCTTCAGTCGTCGCTCGCCCCAACTCCGCTGCCCGCCGCTGTACTCCATCGAGGTCGACCATGCGCAGACTTGTGCCGCGGTTCGTTGGCTCTAGGTAGGTGGCGACTGTCGACCGCCGCGCCCACTTGCGCAGCGTTTCCACCGGGATGCCGGTCTCCCGGCTCGCTTCGCGCAGGGTCACCCAGCGCCGACCCTCACCGGCCGCGGTCGCCGCGTCGATCTCGACCTCGGCAACGCGGTGCGCCGCCGAGCGCAACGCTTCGGTTTCCCAGAGGAAGGCAGGGTCAGGATGACTCATGGGCGCATCATACGACCGGCGCTGCCGCCCGGTCGAGATGGGCATAGGTCTCGCAACGACTTCCGCACCCGTTCCCACGTATCTGTGTTTGATACGCGGCACCGGAGGTACGCAAGAACGGCTGGTGAGGGCCAAGGGGCGGGGCCAAACCGCCGATCTGCTGTCGTGCTCCCTAGAATCCGCATCATGCCGTCTACTCCGCCGAGTCGAATCCCGGGCCGTCCCAGCTCCGACGATGTTCGGGAGATGGTGACCCGGATCGTTGATGGGGTCATGACCCAGAAGTCGGCCACCGCCGGCGCCCCTTCCGGACCGGCCTCTCCACCCCGGGCCACAACTGGAACCGGGATCGCCATTGGTGCCGACCACGGTGGGTTCCCGATGAAGGAGAAGCTTGCCTTCCGCTTGCGCGAGCAGGGCCACGAAGTGCTCGACTGCGGCACCGACTCGACGAAGTCGGTCGACTATCCGGACTTCGCCCACGCCGTTGCCAGTGCCGTTTCGGCAGGCAAGGTGCAGTGGGGGATCATCGTGGACGGCGCCGGAATCGGGTCGGCAATGGTCGCCAACAAGGTGCCCGGCGTGCGCGCGGCCCTTTGCTATGACCTCTCCAGCGCCCACAACAGCAGGGAGCACAACCTGGCCAACGTCCTGACGCTCGGAGCCGGTTTGATCGGCGACAACCTTGCCTGGCAAATAGTCCAGGAGTGGCTGAACACCCCGTGGGGTGGGGATCGTCACGCCCGCCGTGTAGACAAGATCATGGAAATAGAACGACGCTATTCGAAAGCAGAGCAATGGACCGCGAAAAGCTGATTGAGGCCGTAACTCAGGAAGTGCTCACGGCGCTCACCATGCGCTACGACGTGTGCGAGTCACCGGAAGCGGTACGCAATGTCGTGGCCAACGGCGCCGACCGGGTCAGCTTCCACGGCGAGGCCGCGGACGTGCCGATGGACCTCGCCAAGTACATCGATCACACGCTGCTCAAACCAGAAGCCTCGGCCGCAGACATCGACAAGCTGTGCGCTGAAGCCCGGGAATACAACTTCGCTTCGGTGTGCATCAATCCCACCTGGGTAAAGCGGGCCGCCGACAGCCTGCGCGGCACAGAGGTCGTGACCTGCACTGTCATCGGGTTCCCGCTCGGAGCAAATACCACCGCGATCAAAGCCATGGAGGCACGGCGGGCACTTCGTGAAGGGGCTCGCGAGGTCGACATGGTCCTCAACGTGGGGGCGCTCAAATCGGGTGAGTACGACCTTGTCCGAGAGGACATCGCCAAAGTCGCCGAGGCCGCGCACGAAGTCGGTGGACTGTGCAAGGTGATTCTCGAGACGGCGCTGCTCACCGACGAGGAGAAGGTTGTCGCCTCCTCGCTGGCCAAGGAGGCCAAGGCAGACTTCGTCAAGACTTCGACCGGATTCGGCTCGGGCGGGGCGACCGTATACGACGTAGCGTTGATGCGGGAGACCGTCGGTCCGGATATGGGAGTTAAGGCATCCGGCGGAGTGCGTACCCTCGCGGACGTAGAGGACATGATCGCTGCGGGGGCAAGCCGGATCGGCGCCTCCGCAGGCGTCCAGATAGTGAGCGGAGACCAAGGAGAGACAAATGGCGACCGGTATTGAGCTCAGGTCTTACGCATTCCTCGACAGCCTGCAGCCACAATATGCGGCGTTCCTGGGCACCGTTGCCAAGGGCTTCTTGCCGCTCGCTCACGACGCATCCCTCTGGGTAGAGGTGGCCCCCGGGATTGAGATCAACCGGCTAACCGATGTGGCGCTGAAGGCGACGAAGGTATGGCCGGGAATGCAGATCATCGAGCGGTACTACGGGGTACTCGAACTGCACTCACCCGATCAGGCGGAAACCCGGGCAGCCGGTGCGGCCATCCTCGACGCGATCGAACTCACCGAGGATGACCGCATCAAGCCGCGGCTGCTGTCGAGCCAGATCATCCGGCGCATCGATGACCACCATGCTCAGCTCGTCAACCGGGACCGACACGGGCATATGATCATCCCCGGCCAGACCCTCTACGTGCTGGAGTGCGAGCCGGCGGTGTACAGCGCGCTGGCGGCCAACGAAGCGGAGAAAGCGGCGGACATCAACATCCTCGAGGTCAGGTCATTCGGCTCGATGGGTCGCATGTATCTCGCCGGTGAGGAGCGAGACATCGACGTCGGCTGGCGTGCCGCCGTCGCAGCACTCGAAGGCGTCAGCGGACGCGAGAAGTCTTAGTAACGAAAGGAGAAGCTTCATATGGCTGAAGCTCTTGGAATGATTGAGGCGCGGGGCTTTGCGGCGATGGTCGAAGCATCCGATGCGATGGTGAAGGCGGCCAAAGTTGAACTGGTCAGCTACGAGAAGACCGGCGGCGGCTACGTCACTGCAATCGTCCGTGGCGACGTTGCTGCGGTGAAGGCCGCAGTGGACGCCGGTGTTCGTGGCGCCGAGAAGGTCGGTGAGGTCATCGCAACCCACGTCATCGCCCGTCCGCACCTCAACATTGATCTCGTGCTTCCCCTGGGGCGCGGCGAAGAGGCTGAGCAGGAACTGGGCTGACCCGGAGGCAAGACCCGAGCCGACGGCACCGAAACGGGTGCCCCGGTTTTGGGCTGAGGAGGTAATCCATGCATCTGGGAAGGGTGGCAGGCACTCTGGTAGCCAGCCGCAAGGAAGAGCTGCTCGAGGGTATGAAGTTCCTCGTTGTCCGGCAACTCAACGCCGACAACGAGGAGACCGGTGGCTACGTGGTTGCCGTCGACGCCGTTGGTGCCGGCGTCGACGAGGTAGTCATGTACGCCTCTGGTAGTTCGGCCCGGCAGACCGCGCTGACCAAGGACAAACCCTGCGATGCAGTCATCATGGCCATCGTCGACACGTGGGAAGTCAACGGCGATACCAAATATCAGAAGTGATCGCTGATGATTGACGAACAAGATGTCAAAGCCATCATCGAGAGGGTGAAGGGTCGTGTTGCTGCGGCCGACATCGCCGGTCGCGCCGGACCCGCCCTCGAAGCGGGCGATCAGTTGGCTGCACGCGAAGAGCAACTCGGCGACGGGATTCTCCCCACGATCGATGCCGCGGTGGCTGCAGCTCGCCGCGCCTTCGTCCAGTTCCGCGACATGGGGCTCGACGGCCGGCGCACCATCGTTGATGCGATGCGTGCCGCCATGCTTCGGGAAGGAGAGAAGCTGGCCTATATGGCCCGGGAAGAGACCGGGCTAGGCCGCGCCGACGACAAGATCATCAAGAATCGCGTCGTCACCCTCGGCACGCCCGGGCCTGAAGATCTCGAACCCCACGCAGTGACGGGCGATGATGGAATGATGGTCACGGAATGGGCTCCGTACGGCGTCATCGGTTCGATCTCGCCGACCACGAATCCCACCTCGACGATCATCAACAACGCCATTGCGATGATCTCCGCAGGCAATGCGGTTGTGTTCAATGTACATCCGAGCGCCAAACGGGTTTCAGTCGAGAACATCAAGCTGCTCAATCGGGCCATCGTGTCGGCAGGTGGGCCGCCCGACCTCGTTACCGCGATCCCGAATCCAACGCTGGAGAGTGCCCGTGAGGTGATGTATCACCCCGATGTGCGGGTGTTGCTGGTCACCGGCGGGCCCGGTGTCGTGAAGGAGGCCCTGAAGACCCACAAGAAGTCGATCACAGCAGGGCCGGGGAACCCGCCCGCAGTGGTCGATCAGACCGCCGACATCAGCAAGGCGGGCCGCGACATTGTCAACGGTGCTTCGTTCGACAACAACATCATCTGCGTTGATGAGAAGACGACCATCGTTGTCGACACGGTCGCCGATCGGCTGATTCAGGCAATGACCGCAGCGGGGGCATACCGGCTCAAAGAGCACGAGGTGAAGAGGCTGGAGCGGATCATCTTCAAGGAGATGGGCCAAGCCGAGAAGCCGGGATTGATCAACCCGGAGTGGATCGGCAAGGACGCCGACAAGATCCTCGGCTCGATCGGGGTCGATACGGACCCGTCGATCCGATTGCTTCTCGCCGAGGTTCCCGCGGAGCATTCGCTGGTGTGGACAGAGCAGATGATGCCGGTGATGCCGGTGGTTCGGGTCAAGGACGTCGATGTAGCGATCGACCTGGCGGTTCGCTCCGAGCACAAATTCCGGCACACGGCCTCGATCCACTCCACCAATGTGGCGACCATCACCAAAATGGCTCGGGTGATGAACTGCAGCATCTTCGTTGCCAATGGGCCCAACTATGCCGGGCTTGGTGAGGGTGGAGAGGGATTCACTTCCTTCTCGATTGCATCACCGACGGGGGAGGGGCTGACCCGGCCCCGCACTTTCTCCCGAGTTCGCCGGGTGACGGTGGTGGGAGCGCTGAACTATGTCTGACCTCGACAGCAGCATGCCCGGGGTGGATCCGGCGGTAGCCATGGTCGAGTTTGCCTCGATCGCCGTCGGGATCACCGCGGGTGACGCAATGGTGAAGGCTTCGCCGCTCGGTTCCATCTATGCCGGCACAGTCCACCCGGGCAAGTATCTGGTGCTGGTCAGCGGTGACACAGCCAGTGTCGATGAGGCGCTTGGCGTCGGGCTCGAGGTCGGGGCTTCGTCGGTGCTCGATTCTGTGTTCCTGCCCGACATTCATCCCGCCGTCACCGGGGCAATCGCCGGAGGGGAGGAAGCGGCCTGGCTTACGGGCGACGCACTTGGGATCATCGAAACGGATCGGGTCGCGACGGTACTGCAAGCTGCCGACGCCGGGGTGAAGGCGGCCTACGTCGAGCTGAGCGCGGTGCGCATGGCCGACGGTCTCGGCGGGAAGGGATACGTGCTCTTCTCCGGAATCGTTGCGGATGTGGAAGCAGCGGTCGAAGCCGCCGAGCAATGGAGCACGGAGGCCGGGCACCTGCTCGAAGCCCGGCTCATTCCGCAGCTTGCCGCCGAGATGGCGTTCAACCTCCGCTCGGACCTGCGTTTCCGGCATCGCATTGTGCTGCGACCGGTGGAACGGGAGAGCTGACATGCAGCTGGCCCGCGTCGAAGGCACTGTGGTCGCCACCGTCAAGTCGCGGGGCCTGGAAGGGGTCCGCTTTCTCATCGTGCAACCTCTCGACAAGCATCGGCAGCCGCAGGGCGACAAGCTCGTCGCAGCAGATGGCGTCCACATGGCCGGACCGGGCGAGCTGGTCTACTTTGTCAGCTCCCGTGAAGCTGCTGAGGCACTGCCTGTCCGTTTTGTCCCCGTCGATCACGCCATCGTTGGGATAGTCGATGACGTGCAGGTGAACCAATGAAGATCGGCGTCGTCTCCGGCAACGTGGTGTCGACCATCAACTTTCCCTTCTTCGACTCGAAGAAGCTGATGGTCTGCGACTACGTCAACCCGGACGGTTCGACGTCCGGCTACACGATTGCAGTTGATCGGGTTGGTGCCGGGGTCGGGGAGATTGTGCTGATCATGGACGAAGGCAACTCGGCCCGACAGATGTTTGGGCTGGACACCGGTCCGATCCGAGCGGTGATCGTCGGTATTGTTGACGCAGCCGACTTCGGCGTAGCAGAAGTCGGCTAGCTCAATGGCTGCGCCGCTGTGCGGCTGGCGATCAACCCTCAAGACGTGTGGGGCCCGGTGGACTCCCGGTAAAACCCCAACCGAATCAGGCCGACGAAACTAGGGTTCGGCTGGCGCACCCCGTCGCGACTGAGGGGACGCCGTTCGCTACCGAGGGGAAGATTTGCAATGCGTAAGTTCGTGATGTTGATTGCCGCGCTGGGACTGGTTGCAGCTGCGTGCGGAGGAGATGACGCTGGTTCGTGCGAGGGTGTGGCCGACGACGCCATCGCCACCTTCCAGGATGTACTCGATGAGGTCGACACGATGACCATGGAGGAAGCGGCTGCCATGGGCGACGAGGAGCCGGAGTTCATCGTCGAGATGGAGAGGAAGCTCGAGGAGCTTGAAGCTCAGGCCGACAGCCTCGGCTGCTCGGATGCTGAGATGGAAGAGCTGTTCTTAGCTCGACTCGACAACCTGACTGCGGAGGGCATGGTCGGCCAGCTGATGCTGGAAGCACTCAGGAGTGAGGGACTCTTCGAGTAGGACGACGTATGCAGCGAAGCTCCTAGAGTTCCGCTCATGAGGCGCAGCGGCAGAACCGGATTGATCGTGGTTCTGCCGCTCGTTCTTTTGCTGGCTTCTTGCACAGAACCGGTGGTCAACGTCGAGGAGCCGGAGGAAGTCGATTCCTGTGAGTGGCTTGTCCCCGTTGGTATCGAACTGGTCAATGACTACGTCTATACCCTCGAAGAAGTTGATCTCGGTGCGACGCGCGGCGATCCGGAGCTGCTACCGGAGGCCATCATCGCACTGAACTTGCGCGGTGAAGAGCTGGACAGGAGAGTCGCCGAGCTCGGATGTGATGCAGTCATCATCAACGATGCGATCGCCGTCGCCACCGCGGGCATCGAATCTGATGACCCGGTGATTCGTGTGTTCCTGGAGTCGGTACGCGGTGGCATTGTGGCCCCACTGCTACCCACCCAGGGCGACTGGCTGTTTCGGTCCGGAACGGTCGCCGGTGGCGAACTGGCGCCCATGCCCGGCCACGCGATCACCCTGAACATCGAGCAAGGTGCAGCAAGTGGGTTCGCCGGCTGCAACGGGTACTACTACCCCGTGCGGCTGGCTAACGGGATATGGACATGGGCGGAAGGGGCACAGACCATCACCGAGCTTCTTTGCACCGACGACGAGGGTGAGGAGCTCAACGATGTCATGAATGCTGAGCGCACCTACATTCGTGCGTTCGAGCTGGTGGCTTCGTATGCCCTCGACGGGGAAGAACTGGTTCTCACCGGAGATGGAGTCGAGCTTCGCTACACCAGGTCAACGGGGGACTGAGCGAAGCTGCGCAGCCGCGGCCGCATCGACCATCCAGTGGACGTTGTCAGCCCTCGCGGCGACTTGCTGGGAAGGATAGGGGCGGCCGGCGTCGATGATCTCGGCGAGCACGCCGGCTTTACTCTCTCCCTGGACGAGGAAGATGATCTCGCGAGCGCTCCACAGCAGCGGCATTGATGCGGTGAGCCTCCAGGTCTGCTTGCTCTCCACCCACGTGGCGAGATACACGCCTTCTGCCGTCAACGCATCGTTGTCGGGGAACAGTGACGCCGTGTGCCCGTCGTCGCCCATGCCGAGCAACACGATGTCGGGACGACCATCGTGGAAGGCGGTCATCAAGGTCTCACCGTAGTGAGCCGCGGCATCGTGGGGATCGCCAAATGCAGTGTCGGGAGCGAGGAAGGTGCCGAGCACATGATCTACCAGAGTGCTACGGGCCATCCTCGTGTTCGATTCCTCGTGGTCGTGCGAAACCCAGCGCTCGTCGCCGAGCCACATGACAACACGGCTCCAGTCCACATCGGCCTGCGCTAGCTCGCGATAGGTCGCCGCGGGCGTGCCTCCTCCCGCGAGTCCGAGGCTGAAGGTGCGGTCGGTGGCACTGATCGCGTCGGCAATGCGGGTAGCCGCGGCTGCGGCGAGATCCGCAGGGTTGGAGAATATGTGAATGCTCATGGAGCCAACGTACTCGACCGCTAGCATCGCCGCCATGACGCGCAGGCTCGTGATCAAATGGAGTCCAACCGGCAAGGTGACTGCTCGGCTCGACCCCGGCCGCGGTGAGGCGACAACCGGAATACTCCTAGCCCACGGTGCCGGAGCCGGCCAGGACCACCCCTTCATAGTGACTTTGCGGCAGAGTCTGGCGCGCTCCGGGCTCGGCGTGATGACCTTCGACTATGCGTACACGGCGGAGGACCGTAAGGCGCCCGATCGGTTGCCCAAACTGCTCGAAGTACACCGCGCCGCGGCGGACCGATTGGCCACCTACTTCGACTCGGTCTATCTGGGCGGCAAGTCCATGGGGGGTCGAGTTGCCTCTCACCTGGTGGGAGATGGCGCATGGCCGGCGGCGGGGCTCATCTACTACGGCTATCCGCTGGTGGCTATGGGTAAGAGTAAGCCACGCGACACTTCGCATCTCGACCGGATTGCAGTACCCCAACTGTTTCTAGCCGGTTCCCGGGATCGGCTTGGCCCAACCCACCTCATCGCTCCCTTGGTCGGAAGCCTGCCCGCCGCTCAGGCAGTTGTGATCGACGACGCAGATCACTCGTTCAAGGTGCCGAAGCGCGCGGGACGTTCTTACGATGAGGTAATCACCGACCTTGCCGCCATCACTGCGGATTGGATCGCCGGTCAGCCGCGGCCCTCATAGAACCCGGAGACGACCTTGCCGTCGAGCAAGTCGAGAATCCACACGGAAGCTTTGGGCCATCTGCGTGTCCCCCGCAGCCGTGCCCCGCGCAAGACAAGATCCCGCAGCAGCGGACCGATCCAGTCTTTGTGTGTGCTGAGGACGATTGACCCGGGGCCGAGCGAGCTCAGGTAGTCGTAGATCACATCGAGATCGGTGAACTCCTTGAGTAGCTTTGTTGTCTGCACCTCAGCGCTGAGGTTGTCGGCAACGGGAGCCACGGTCTCAACGCAACGCAACGCCGGGCTGGACCAGACCTCAGTGATGGGGTGCCGAGCGAGGATCTCTGCGATACCAAGCGACTGCTGTTGGCCCTTTTCGGTCAAGGGCCGTTTCTTGTCCGGTCCCTTCCACCTCGATCGAACCCCGGCATTGCCGTGACGGACCAGGTATACACGAGTTGACGTGGGGTTGCGCAGGGTCGAGTGCGCCCGCTCGACAAGCCGGGCATCACGGTTGTACGTGAGCAATGCCTGGGCACCGTGCAGCCCCACCCATTCGACGCGATCAACTTCGCTGTTTGGTTGGAAGGACCCTTTCTGAGCCTTCATCAGCCAGTAGCGAACCAGCTTCAGTCGACTGCGGTTGGTCTCGTAGGTGACGGCGCCTAGATAATCGCCGCGCTTGCTCTTGAAGCCCGTCTCTTCCTTGATTTCACGTACGGCGGCATCCTCGAAGGATTCACCGCGGTCGAGCTTGCCCTTGGGCAGCGACCAATCGTGATAGCGATTGCGATGTACGACGAGAAACTCGGGACCGATGTCGGGATAGCCGTCGCGATAGAGGACTCCTCCAGCGGCTTGGATCGGTCTTGGCGGCATCTGTTAGCGGTCCCCGGGTAGTCGTCTCCGGCGGGGGAATCCTAGTGGCGATCACCGACCGGTGGAGTTTGTTCAGCTGTGGGTTCGCTCGATCTCCAGCACCTTGTTCAGGCGGCGAACTAACCGTTCCTCTTGCTGAAACTCGGCGTTGAGATAGGCAACCACGATTTCCTCGATTACGGCCACTCCGGTGACGCGAGCGGCGAGGGCGAGTACGTTGATATCGTCGTGCTCGACAGCCTGATGCGCGGTGTACGTCTCACCCGCCTGTGCGCAGCGAATCCCGTCCAGCTTGTTGGCCGCAATCGCCGCACCGGCGCCCGACCCGCACACAACGATTCCCCGGTCGGCGCGATCGGCCAGTACGGCCCGACCCACCGCGGCGGAGAAGTCGGGATAGTCGACGGCCTCGGTCGAGTCCGTGCCCAGGTCGAGCACGGAATGCCCGGCGGCGGCAATGAATTCCTTGAGATGTTCTTTGAGCTCGAACCCGGCGTGGTCCGATCCGATGGCGACGCGCATAGTGCCCTTTCTCGATGCCGGCGCAAAGGGTAATCGTCGTGCTACACCTCGCCTTCCCGTCTGGTCGCGGCTTTCCGCCGGCACGCCCGTAGACTCCCAAGCATGGATTCGATACGAGTGGTCGGTGGTAACCCGATCTCGGGGAGCGTGACCGTTCACGGTGCGAAGAATGCGGTGCTGAAACACATGGTGGCGATGCTGCTCGCGCCGGGTCGGTACCGTCTCGACAACGTTCCTGGAATCCTTGATGTCGATGTCATGGGCGAGGTACTCGACCATGTCGGCGCGTCTTGTGTCCGCACGGGTTCTGTCATCGAAGTGGATGTGCCCGACAGCCTCAACCCCGAGGCGCCGCTCGGGCTGGTTCGCAAGATGCGTGCCTCGATACTGATCCTGGGTGCGTTGCTGGCGCGAGTCGGCACCGCCCGCGTCGCCCAACCCGGTGGTGACGATTTCGGTTCCCGTCCCATCGGCATGCATATCGACGGTCTCGAGCAGATGGGCGCTGAGTTCGACCTCCGCCACGGGGTTCTCCACGCCAGTGCCCGCAATGGGTTGCACGGTGCCGAGATCTTCCTGGAGTTCCCCAGCGTCGGCGCCACCGAGAACCTGCTGCTGGCTGCGGTCCTCGCAGATGGACGCACCGTCATCGGCAATGCGGCTCGGGAGCCGGAATTGGCCGATCTAGCCATTCTGCTCAACGCCATGGGCGCCAACGTGCAGGGGGCAGGCACATCAACAATCACGGTCGACGGTGTTGCACAGCTGCATCCTGCCGACCACACGGTTGTTGCCGACCGGCTGGTCGCCGGGACCTATGCCCTGGCCGCAGCGGCAACCGGCGGGACTCTGCACGTCTCGCACTGCAATCCGGATTTCTTGAGGATGGAGCTGCGCAAGATGGAGGCGGCAGGGTGCCGGGTGGAGCGCGGCGAAAGTGAGTTCACCGTCACCGGCCCCGACCGTCCCAATCCACAGGACATCGCCACTCTCCCGTATCCCGGCTTCCACACCGACATGCATCCGCAGATGGTTGCGTTCCTTACTCTCGCCGATGGCACTTCGCTGGTCACCGAGAACGTATACGCCGCCCGGTTCCGCTATATCGGAGAGCTGAACAGGATGGGTGCCGATGTGCACGCCGACGGTCAGCACGTGGTGGTACGCGGGGTTGAAAGGCTCTCAGGTTGCGAAGTTGACGGATGTGACATCCGGGCGGCTGCTGCGCTGACCATCGCCGGGCTCTCGGCCGAGGGGGAGACGATCATCCGTGAAGCCGAGCACATCGACCGGGGTTACGATCGATTTGTCGAGGTGCTCGCTTCACTCGGAGCGGACATCGACCGTTAGGAGCAGATCATCGCCGCCTGGCTTCTTCCTTTGCTCTTAGCGACCCAGCTGGTCGCGTCGGCCGCTCCCGTCGTATCCCAACCGGTTCCTGAGGTGTCTTTGGCGCCGACGTCGGGGACCACTCTGGCGCTGGGTCGGGGAGCGTACGAGGGCACGCTCGACATATCGGCGCACCACGCCGGCTTGGCTGCGGTGGAGGAGACCACCATCGACCGGTACCTTCTCGGCATCACCGAGGTGCCTTCGTCGTGGCCCGACGAATCGCTGGCGGCCCAGGCTGTGGCGGCGCGCACCTATCTCGCCTGGACGCTGTTCCGGGGCCGCTCGATCAACGGCAACCGTTACGACTACGACATTTGCGCTTCGCAGTACTGCCAGGTCTACCGTGGTCCCGGCGGCGCCGCTGAGCCGTGGGCTTCCGCCGTGACCGATACTTTGGGAGAGATCTTGTTCTACGAGGGCCGGCCGGCTCAGGCGCTGTATTCGTCGAGCGCCGGGCGCCGTACTCGCTCCGTTCAGGACATCTGGGGCGGAGCCGGCGTGCCCTATCTGGTGGCTGTTGATTCACCCGAATCCGAGTACACGCCGTATCTTCGCTGGGAACTCGAGGTCACCGCCGATCAGTTCCGTCGCGTCTTCGCCCGCGGCGGATACAGCTTTGGCGACCGTATCAACGATGTCACGCTGCGCAGCCCGGGGGAGGGCAACGGACCGGAAATCGTGGCGGTGCAAACTGAGCTCGGGGTCACATCGATTCCGGCAACACGCTTTCGAGCCGTCTTCAACGTCTACGGCCCCGATCTGTATCCGGGTTTGATGCCGGCGGCTCGCCCCACCGGTGGTCGGTGGCCGCAGACCGTGCTCTCGTACAGCTTCGATGTCGGCTACGAGCCGCCGCAGCCGTCGCCCCACCCCATGCTTCCTCCGGGCGATAGCGGCAGCAGCGGGCTTCTCTCTGTTGTGGGTGAGGGCTGGGGTCACGGGGTCGGTATGAGTCAGTGGGGAGCGATGGCGATGGCATCTTCCGGATCTACCCACGAGGAGATACTCGAGCATTACTACGGGCTCGAGCCCGTGGACGGATCGGACGCGCTGCCCGAGAGGGTCCGCGTCGGTCTGCTCGTCGAGCAACCCGCGATCACGGTCACAGCCGACGGTCCGTTCGTGCTGTCCGCTCCCGGCTTCGACCCGATCGAACTACCTGCGGGCGAGTGGGCGTTCCGGCGTTCGGGGGAAGGGCTACGCATCGTCGGTCCGGGAGGGTCGGGCTACGATTCGCCGCTGTTCCGTCCTCTGCGGTGGCAACCACTGTGACCCCGCTCGCTCCCCAGATCCAATCCGCTCTCGTGGAGATCGTTGGCCTGTTTGAAGCCGCCGGTATTGGCTATTACGTGGGCGGTAGCGTCATGCTCGCTCTGCGTGGATTCGACGTTGCGCCGGTGGATATCGACTTCATCGTCGACGGTTCGGCGAGGCCGCAAATCGAAGCCATCTTTGCCGGAGAGGCCAGCGAACCAGATCGAGGCCCGTGGCGGTCTCGCTGGTTGCTACGCACCAGGTGGGAAGGCACTCCGATTGATGTCATCGGTGATCTTGCTTTGGAAGTCGATGGCACCAAGGCTCGATTCCCGCTGGTGGCAGAAGAGGACGCCCGGGTCCGCGGTGCCGTAGTGCCCCTCGGCACGCTCCGGCACTGGTACCACCTGTACCGGGTCCACAAACCGGCCCGGGCCGAACTGATTGCAGAGGTCCTCACCGATGACGAGATTGTGCAAGGCGCCGCCGAGTTGGGAATCGCCGATTCTTTTTCCCCTACACTGATAGTGCGAATTGGGAATGAAACGGTCCCCAATGTGATTGAAGATGACATGAGCACCGACCAGCAGAGTTCCATGATCGAGGTGTCCTCGCCAACCGACAGGGTCTTTGACGAGCCCGGTTCCGAGGCGATCGACGTTGACCTGTTGAACGAAACCCTCGAGTACATCCGCCCAGCATTGCAAGCCGACGGTGGCGATCTCGTGCTGCTCGGTACCGAGGGCGGCAAGGTCACTCTGCAGTTGGTCGGCGCCTGCGGCGGCTGCCCACTTTCGACCATGACGCTCACTGCCGGCATCGAGCGGATCGTGACCGACCGTGTTCCCGGTGTCACCGAGGTTGTTGCGGTCTAGGGGCTAGTCTCGCGGGCGATGGCCCGCATCTCCGATCCCGCGATCCTCGTCCCCCATGCGCGTAACGGCGACCGGCGCTCCCTGGCCCGCCTGATCACCATTGTGGAGAACGGGGACTACGCAGCCGCAGGCATCCTCGAGCAAGTCTTCTCTTCGGGCGGCACTGCGTGGACGACGGGATTTACCGGTGCTCCCGGGGCGGGGAAATCGACGTTGACCGATCAACTGATCGCAAGGATTCGGCGGGGTGGCGACGAAGTTGCCGTCGTGGCCGTCGATCCCTCGAGCCCCTTTACCGGCGGAGCAGTGTTGGGCGATAGGGTGCGGATGCAGGGCCATGTGGACGACCCCGGGGTCTACATCCGATCGATGGCCAGCCGGGGTCATCTGGGCGGGATCGCCGCCGCCACCCCCCGCGTGGTCTCTTTGCTCGACGGAATCGGTTTCCCTGAGGTGATGATCGAGACCGTCGGCGTCGGCCAGGACGAGGTCGAGGTCGCGGGCAGCGCGGACACAACCGTCGTCGTGGTCAACCCGGGTTGGGGGGACAGCGTGCAAGCGGCCAAGGCCGGGCTGCTTGAAATCGGCGATGTCTTTGTCGTCAACAAGTCCGATCGGCCTGGCGTTGCCGAAACGATTCGCGACTTGACCCAGATGCTCGAACTGGGCGGCGTGCAAGAGTGGCAGCCACCGATCGTCCCCACAGTTGCCACAACTGGGAAGGGCATACAAGAGATGTGGGAAGCGATCGCGGAGCATCGCATCTACCTACAAGACAGCGGACGTCTCACCACCGTCAGGCGGGAACGTCTCGTCGCCGAGATGGATGCCGCACTCTTGGCGGCGCTACAAGCACGCGTTCGCTCGCCGCGTCTCGAACAAGGCTGGAGCGAGATGGTCGACCGTGTGCGACAGCGCAACATCGATCCGTGGAGCGCAGCTGCGCAACTTCTCGAGGCACTGGGGGTACCCTCCGAGTAGAACCGAGGAGGTCCCATGAGTCTTGTCGAATACGAAGTCACCGGTGCAGTTGCCAGGATCATGCTCAACCGGCCACCGGTCAACGCACTCAGCCACGAGTTGATTGCCGACATCGATGCTGCGATTGCGCAGGCGGAGGATCCCGCCATCCGCGCTGTGGTCATTCACGGCAGCAAGCACTTTGCAGCGGGCGCGGATGTAATGCGATTCGTCGAAGTATTCGAGAGTGACGACATCGAGCCGCAGGTGTCCGATTTGAG
>Ga0180436_10001116_pt1 | contig 26674 bp, 16 predicted proteins | sample SS_ome_2_FD_132434 | JGI IMG/M metagenome (GOLD analysis project Ga0180436, IMG submission 132434) | Hypersaline lake sediment archaeal communities from the Salton Sea, California, USA - SS_3_S_2 metaG | ecosystem: Environmental > Aquatic > Non-marine Saline and Alkaline > Hypersaline >... | reverse complement strand
TCGCAGCCATGATGCTCTACACTCCTTGAGCGGTTTCCAGCGGGGGCGCCGCGATAGAGGCGCTCCCTTCACGCCACTAAATTAGCCCCTGCGATAGCCCGGTCAATCGAAAACACCAGATTCGTCGGGGTATTCGCCTCTCGGAACACTCGGCATTCTTGCGCAGGCGTCCCGATCTGATATCATGCAGCCTCGCAGAGCGGGAATCACCTCCAACCCGGGACCGGACATGAGCGCCGAAACGACCAGGATCAGCCTCGAATGCGGCGGCAGACGCGGCCACTTCCTCTGCGGCAGGGGCGCACTCGGCGAGGTGGCCCGGATTCTCGGCGGGCGGCCCGCCGCCGTCCTCGTCGATCGGGCCGTAGCGCGACGCCACGGCCCGGCCCTCGACGCGGCGCTGGGCGGCGTGCCCCGCCTGACCCGGCCGGGCGGGGAGCGGATCAAGACCCTGGCCGAACTGGAGGGCATCTATCGTTGGCTCTCGGGGATCGGCCTGCCCCGGGACGGGCTGCTCGTCGGCGTCGGCGGCGGCACGCTCCTCGACGTGGCGGGCCTGGCCGCGTCGACCTGGGGGCGCGGCGTCGATTTCGCGGCCGCGCCGACGACCCTGCTGGCGGCGGTGGACGCGGCGGTCGGTGGCAAGACCGCCGTCAACCTCGGCCGGCTCAAGAATCCGATCGGCACCTTCCACCCCGCCGGGCTGGTGGCCGCGGACACGAACCTGCTGGAGACCCTGCCCCGCCGCGAGTGGCGCAACGGCCTGGCGGAAACGGTCAAGGCCGCCGTCATCGGCGCCCCGGGCCTCTTCCGCCGCATGGAATCCCGGCGAGACGAGCTGGCGGCCCGGCTCGGCCGCGGCGACCGCCGACGGACGGTTCCCGGCGTCGCGCGGCTGCCCTGGCGCCGCTGGATCGCCGACGCGGTCGCGGTCAAGGCCCGCGTGGTGGCGGCGGATCCATTCGAGGCCGGCCCCCGGCGGGCCCTGAACCTGGGCCACACCCTCGGCCACGCCCTCGAGCCCCTGCTGGGCCTGGGCCACGGTGAGGCCGTGGCCCTGGGCATGGCCGTCGCGGCGCGGCTCGCCGCCGCGCGCGGCCTCTGCACGGCAGCCTGCGCCGGCCGGATCACGGACCTGCTGACGGTGTGCGGCCTGCCGGTGACCGCCGCGCCGCCGCCCCGGGCGGACGTGGCCCCACTGGTCCTGCGCGACAAGAAGATGAAGGCGGGAACGGTCCGCTGGGTGCTGCCCGCGCGCCTCGGCCGGGTGGTCCTGGACCAACCGGTGGACCTCGACGACGCCCTGGCCGCCCTCTCGGGCTGACCGTGCCGCGGCCGGCCCCGGAGCGCGCACAGCTCACCACATGCCCACCGGATCCACGTCCAGCAGGACGTCCAGGCCGCGGGTCCGCGTCCCCAGGCGCCGGGCGCAATCGGCGAGCCAGGCCTTCTCCGCGGCGGACAGCCCCCCCTTGAGCAGCACCTGGTAGCGGTAGCGGCCATGCAGGCGCGCGAACACCGCGGGCGCGGGCCCCAGCACCTCCACGCCCGGATTGCGCAGGTCTCGCCGGATCAGGTCGGCCAGGGTCGCGGCCGCCTCGGCGACCGCGCCGAGGCGCCGGCCCGTCAGGGCCAGGCGCAGCATGCGCCGGTAGGGCGGGTATCCCGCGACGGCGCGCATCTCCAGCTCCTCGGTCGCGAAGGCGGCGGTGGTCTGGTCCGCGGCATGGCGCAGCACGGGGTGGTCGGGCTGCCAGGTCTGGAAGACCACCGTCCCGGCTCCGTCCCGTCCGGTGCGTCCGGCCACCTGGGTCAGAAGCTGGAAAGCGCGTTCCTGGGCGCGGAAGTCGGGCAGCGAGACGCCGTCGTCGGCCGCCAGCACCCCCACGAGATCGACGCCCGGGAAATGGTGCCCCTTGGCCACCATCTGCGTGCCGACGAGGATGTCCGCCTCGCCGCCGGCGAAGGCGGCGAGGATGCGGGCATGGCTGCCGCGGCGGCGCGTCGTGTCCTGATCCAGGCGCAGGAGGCGCGCGCGGGGGAAATGGGCCGCCAGGGCCAGCTCGAGCTTCTCGGTGCCGCCCCCCGACGGCAGGAAGTCACTGCTCCCGCAGGCGGGGCAGGTCTCCGGCGCCGGACGGGCGTGGCCGCAGTAGTGGCAGAGCAGCCGCCGCGGCCGCAGGTGGACGGTCAGCCCGATGTCGCAGTTCGGGCACGGCACCGCCTCGCCGCAGGCGCTGCACTGCAGCACCCGGGCGTAACCGCGCCGGTTGTAGTAGAGGATGGCCTGCCGTCCGCCCGCCAGCGTGCGCTCGAGGCGGTCCAGGAGGGTGGCCGAGAACCCGTCTGCCGACCGTTCCTCGCGCATGTCGACGATCTCCACCCGCGGCGCCTCGCCCACCGGCCGGTCCTTCAGCTCGACCAGGAGGTAGCGGCCGTCGCGGGCGTTGCGCAGGCTCTCGAGATCGGGCGTGGCCGAACCGAGGATCACGAAGGCGCCGGCCTCGCGGGCGCGGACCAGCGCGGCGTGCCGGGCGTGATAGCGGGGCTTCTCCTCCTGCTTGTAGGAGGTCTCGTGCTCCTCGTCCATGACGATCAATCCCAGGTCGCGCACCGGCGCGAAGAGGGCGGAGCGGGGCCCGACCACCACGCGCAGCTCTCCGGCCGCGGCCCGCTCGTGGACGCGGCAGCGCCGCCCGGCCGACAGGCCGCTGTGCAGGGTCGCCACGGCGTCCCCGAAACGCTCGCGGATCCGCGCCTCGGTCTGCGGCGTGAGCGCGATCTCCGGCAGCAGGTAGATGGCGGAGCGTCCGCGGTCCAGGGTCTCGGCGATGGCGCGCAGGTAGACCTCGGTCTTGCCGCTGCCGGTGACGCCGTGCAGGAGCAGCACGCCGTACGCGCCGCGGTCGAGGTGGTCGGCGGCCGCGGCGAGGGCCCGCGACTGGTCGGGCGTCGGTTCGATGCCGCTGGGGTCGGTCAGGGGGAAGGGATCCGGCGGCGGCGACGCGGCGCGGGCCCGGGTGCCGGGCGCCGGCGGGTGGAACAGGGGCACCAGTTCACCGGCGGGCAGGGCGTAGTAGGCGCACATCCAGTCCAGCAGGCGGCGCCGATCGCCGGTGACGGCATAGGCGGGGCCGAAGCGCTTCGACAGGGGACGGAGCCGGTGGCCGTCGCGTTCGACGACCGCCCCGGGCGATCGCGACGCCGCGACCACCAGGCCGGCCACGGTCTTGCGGCGCCCGAAGGGCGCGGCGACCAGGTCGCCCACGCGCACGGGTTCGTCCCAGTCCTCCGGGACCAGGTAGGTGAAGGTCTGCGGCAGCGGCACGGGCAGGGCCACCTCGGCCAACCGGGTGCCGCGTTCGGTCTCGCTCTCTCTGGTCAAGGGTCGCCTCCGACCGCAGAGGATACACGCATGATCGCCGGGGGGCAACGGCGGCCGGGTTCGCGGGAGCAGCGGCGGGAGATGGGACGATGGTAGGGACGCCGCGACACCGGTTCGCGACGCCCCTCTCCCCTGCGAGCGGAGCGGGCAGGGTGGTTCGGCCTACTTGGCCACGCCCAGGTACTGCTGGACGGTATCGAGCAGACGCTGCGGACTGAAGGGCTTGGTCATGAAACCGTCGGCCTTGACCTCGTCCCCGCGGACGCGATCCTGCGGACTGTTGCGGGCGGTGAGCAGGACCACCGGGATGTCCCGCGTGCCCACGTCCTCCTTGAGGCGCCGGCAGGTCTCGAATCCGTCCAGCCGCGGCATCATGACGTCCATGATGATCAGGTCGGGCGAATGCTCGGCCGCCATCCGCAGGGCCTCGTCCCCGTCGGCGGCCTGCAGCACGCTGTAGCCCTCGGCGTCGAGACTGAAGTCGAGGATGTTCAGGATGTAGGGTTCGTCATCGACGATCAGGATCTTGCGCAACGTTACGCCTCCAGTACGAGCTGTCCGTGCGCGGGCTCACCGGGCCCGCATCCGATTTCCGAGCAAGAAACGATCCGCCCGTCATTCGACCGGCACCGCCTCGGGTTCGGGCCGACGGACCTCCTGGGTCCGGCGATCCGGTTCCGCGCCGCCGGCCGCCAGGGATCGCGCCTTCTGCAGGGCGGCGACGCGCTCCCCGTACATGCGGGCCCGCTCCAGGTAGATGGCCACGCAGCGGGGACAGAACTGTCTGCCCGCCCGCTGCTCGATCTCCGCGAGGGTCTGATCCAGGGACATGGCCCGTCGGTAGGGCCGCCCCTGCAGCATGGCCGTCATGCTGTCGGCCAAGGAGAGCAGGCGCGAACACAGCGGGATCTCGTCCCCCCTGAGGCCCTCGGGATACCCGCTGCCGTCGTAGTGCTCGTGGTGGTAGCGGACCACCTCGTGCACGTCGGCCGGGGCGTCCAGGGACTTGATCATCTCGAGGCTGATGTGGACGTGCTGCTGGATGATCTCCCATTCCTCGGGCTCCAGCGGCGGCGTCTTGTGCAGGATGTCGTCGGGGATGCCCGAGAGGCCCAGGTCGTAGGTCTGCAGGGCGAAGGCCAGGCTCATCAGGTCGCCACGCTGCAGGTGCATGCGCTGCGCGACGTCGATGCAGATCTCGTGGCAGATCTCGGCCAGTTCGTCGTGCCGGGCCCGGCGGATGGCGATGCTCTTGCGCAGCGCCTGGCTCAGGTCGGCGAATTCGCGCTTGCCGCGCTGCTGTTCGCCGACGCGGGCCAGGATGTGGCCCAGGCGGCCCGAAAGGCCGTCCAGGAGCAGCTTGTCGCGCTCGGTGAACTGCCGGCCGTCGAGACGGTTGTTCACGTTGACCACGCCGACGATCTGGTCGTCCCGCCGGATGGGCGCGCTGAGCAGCGAGCCGGTCTCGTAGCGCGCGCGGGTGATGTCCGCGGCCATGCGCTCGTCCGTGGCCACGTCCTCGACGAGGATCGTCTCGCCCTCCTTCCAGACGCAGCCGGCGATCCCCTCGCCCCGCAGGAGTCGGGTGTCCTGCACCACGGCGTCCTCGAGGCCCATGGCGGCCTCGATCACGAGGTGCTCGCCGCCCTGGTCGGGCACCATGAGCGACACGATGCGCACGCGCATCAGCTCGCCGATCCAGTGGATCAGCTTCTCCGCGAACTCGGGCACGTCGCCGAAGATGGTGTGGCGGCCCTTGTTGGCGCCGCGTCGGATGATCTCGTCGCGGCGGGGCAGCAGCGCGTTGAAGCGCACGCCCCGCGGCTGCACGCGCTCGCCCCAGATGCGGCCGCCGTGGCGCGCGACGATGTCGCGGCAGATGGCCAGGCCGATTCCCTGACCGCCGTGCTCGCGCGTCGAGGAGCCGTCCACCTGGTAGAAGCGGTCGAAGATGAAGGACATCTTGTTGTCCGGGATCCCGATGCCGTTGTCCTCGACCACGATGCGCACCGAGGAGACGCCGTCCATGACCGACAGGTGCACCTTGCCCCCGCTCGGCGTGAACTTGAAGGCGTTGTCGATGAGGTGGCGGATGAGCTGGCGCACCAGGTCGGCGTCGACGCCCAGCAGGATCTCGTCACGATCCAGGTGCAACGTGAAGCCGATGTTCTTGGCCTCGGCCTGGTTGCGGGCCGCGCCCTCCAGTCCGCGCACCAGGGCCACCAGGTCGGCCTGGTGCCGGTTGAAGGTGACCTGTTCGCGCTCCATGCGCTCGAGGTCCAGCAGGTTGTTGACGATGCCCGTGAGCTTCTCGCTCTCGTGGTGGATCACCTGCAGGAACTCGCGCTGGGCCTCCTCCTCCATCTTGTCGCGTCCGTGCAGCAGCGCCTCGCTGTAGGCCTTGATCGACGTCAGGGGCGTCCGCAGCTCGTGGCTGACGTTGGCCACGAAGTTGTTCTTGAGCTCGTTGTGGTAGCGCAGGCGGTCCGCCGACCGCGTCAGCTCCTGGTTCTGGCCGTGCAGGCGCGTGTAGAGCTCGGCCGAGGCGATGGCCGTGGCGGCCTGCTGGGCGAAGAGCTCGAGCATCTGGATGCACTGCAGCGACGGGACCTTGCGGTCGACCGGATCGTCCACGCTCAGGTAGCCCACGATCTCGCCCTCGGGCGAGGTCAGGGGGATGATCAGGGCGTCCTCCTCGTGCCACTCCCCTTCCTCGCGTTTGCCCAGGTCGGGGGTGTAGCCGCCGGCCATGGCCTGGTCGGCGCCCTCCATGTCGTGCTTGATGAAGTAGCTGTTGGAGACCTGGAACTGGGGCAGCGCCAGCTTGCGGAACTCCGCCAGGGAGACCGGGGTGTGCTGGAGGTACTGCACGCCCTCCTCGTCGATGCCCGCGAAGGCGCGCGCCTCGAAGGTGCGCTCCGCCAGGTCGTAGATCCTCAGCAGGACCATGCGGAAGCCCAGGGATTCGCGCACGGATTCCGCCACCTCGCCGAGCAGGTGGTCGGGATCACGATAGGCGTGGATGCGCGCCGAGATCGCCAGCAGGCTCTCCAGCCCCCGCACGCGCTCCTGTCTCTCCTGCAGATCGCGGCTGCGCTGCCTGAGGCGCCGGATCTGCCAGAACATGCCGCCCGCCAGCAGCAGGATGGCCACGGCGTAGGGCCAGAGCCCGCCCGGCGCCGCTGCGACGCCCGAGGGGACGACGGCCGTCATCCCGATCATGTCGTTCATCGGTCCTTACCTTTCAGCCAGCGGAACCCGGCCCGGCTCGCCACGGCCTCGCGGATCTCGTCCACGAGCCGGCTCATGACGAACGGCTTCTCCATGAAGAGATCGGCGCCGGCCGCGAGCATCTCCTCCTTGGTGGCCGGATCGGTGCGGGCCGACAGCGCCACGATCACCGTGTTGTCGTAGCCGGAATTGCGCCGGATCAGGCGCGTGGTGTCGATCCCGTCCAGCTTCGGCATCATGATGTCCATGACGATCACGTCCGGCGCGAAGCCGGTGACCTTGTTCATGCAGTCGATGCCGTCGCGGGCCAACGCCACCTCGCAGTTCTCGTTGTGCAGGGCCTGGACCAGCAGGCTGGCCAGCGCGCCCTCGTCCTCGACGATCAGGACCTTCATGCCTTTCATCACCGTCTCCCATGCTGAGGCGCGTTCGCCATCAGGATTCGTCCGTTCGATGCGCGGTCACGACTGGCTCCACGACGTCGCGCGCGCCGCGGCGCTCGACGACGACGGCGCTCCCCGCCTGGGCCTTGCCGTACTGCTTCAGTTCCGCCGCCACGGCGTTCAGGCGGCCCACGTGGCCGAAGCGGCCGTCGCGATCGACGATCGCGGCCACGGTCAGCGAGATCGGCGGGAAGCGCTTGCTCTCGCCCCCCCGATCCGGCAACTCGACGTAGCCGCGGCTCCAGTCCACGGGCTCGTAGTGTTCCGGGATCCGCTCGTCGAAGACGGCGACCACCCGTTTCGCGAAGGCCTCGACCTCGTCGGCCCCGGTGATGGCCACGAAATCGTCCCCGCCCACGTGCCCCAGGAAGGCGCCGCCGGCGAGCTCCAGGATCTCCCGGGTCAGGATCTCGGCGAACATGGAGAGCACCCGGTCCCCCCGCGCGTAGCCGTAGTAGTCGTTGTAGGCCTTGAAATGGTCCAGGTCGCAGTAGCAGAAGCCGAAGCTCTGCGCCGCCTCGAGGCGGCGCCGCAGTTCATGGTCGATGGCGCGGTTGCCGGGCAGCCCCGTCAGGGGATTGGCGTCGCGCTGGTTGCGGCTCAGCTGGAGCATGTTGCGCACGCGCAGCAAGAGCTCGTCCGGTACGAAGGGCTTGATCAGGTAGTCGTTGGCTCCGGCCTGCAGGCCCCGCACCTTCTGATCCGTCTCGCCGCGGGCGGTCAGCAGGATCACGGGCAGGTTGTGCGTGCGGAACTGGCCCCGGATCCGTGAGAGGACCGTGAAGCCGTCCATGTCCGGCATCATGATGTCCAGGAGCACCAGATCCGGCAGGATATCATCCAGCATCTCGAGCGCTTCCGCGCCGCATGAGGCCTGGATCACCCGGAAATGCTCCTGTTCGAGCATGTACGTCAGAATGGTGCGGATATGCAACTCGTCGTCGATGACGAGTATCGTCTCCGTCTCCCTCATCTATCACCATCCGTGCAGATTGAAGCCACGGCATGCCTTGAGGCACGACCACGCGCAAGCACGCAAAGCGCGTGCCATCATGCACCCTGATCGTCCGTCAACGGGAAGGGTGGGAACGGAGGCGCGTCTCAGCGCCAGGATTCGAGGGGACGGCGCGCAAAGCTGTCCAGCGTAAGGGGATCCGTGAGTCCGGCGGACAGGCGCGCGTGGCCGGCGCAGGCGATCATGGCGGCGTTGTCCGTGCAGTATGCGGGCTCCGGTGGCAGGAATTTGAGCCCTGTTCTGGCCGCTTCCGTGGCGGTCCGCGCGCGCAGGAGACTGTTGGCGGCCACGCCGCCCGCCAGGTAGACGGCGCGCACGTCGTGTTCCCGGGCGGCCTGCAGCAGCCGCGTCACCAGGACCTCCACCACGGCCTCCCGCAGGGCGTGGGACATGTCGGCAACATCTTGATCCGATAGAGGTTGCGTGAGACCGGCCACTTCTGTGCGCACGGCGGTCTTCAGACCGCTGAAACTGAAGACCACGCGCGGGTCGCGGGCCAGGGGACGCGGCAGAACGAAGCGGCCCGGCCGACCGCTCTCCGCCACGCGGTCGATGGCCGGCCCGCCGGGATAGGGCAGTCCCAGCAGCTTGGCCGTCTTGTCGAAGCACTCGCCGGCGGCGTCGTCCAGGGTCCAGCCGAGGCGCTCGTAGCGGCCGATCTCCCGCACCAGCACGACCTCCGTGTGGCCGCCCGAGACGACGAGCACGGCGGCCGGCAGCTCCATGGGCGCCGTGAGCTCGTTGGCCAGGATGTGCCCCTCGATGTGGTGGACCCCGACCAGCGGCCGACCCGTGGCCCAGCAGATCGCCTTGGCCGTGGACAGGCCCACCAGGAGCGCCCCGATCAGGCCGGGACCCGCCGTCACGGCGACGCCGTCCAGATCCGACGGCGCGAGCGCCTCCCGCTCGAGCAGGACGTCCACCAGGGGCAGAAGATTGACCAGATGAGCGCGAGAGGCCAGTTCCGGCACCACGCCGCCGAAGTGGTCGTGGAGATCGACCTGGCTGGAGACGAGGTTCTGCAGGACGCCCGCGTCGGTGTCGTAGACGGCCACGCTGGTGTCGTCGCAGGAGGTCTCGATGCCCAGCACCTTCATGCGAGCAGCTCCAGTTCGGCGAAGGCGGCGCCGAGGCGGTCCGCGATCTCGCGCGCCATCAGGACGCGCCGCGAGCCGAGCGCGGCGGCCGCCAGCTCGCCGGCCCGCCCGTGCAGCCAGCAGCCGAGCAGGGCCGCCTCGAAGGCGGGCAACCCTTGGGCCAGCAGGCCGCCGATCAGGCCGGTCAGGACGTCGCCGGTGCCGCCGTGGGCCAGGGCGTCGTCGCCGGTGGGGTTGATCGCGAGGGCGCCGTCCGGCGCGGCGATCAGCGTCGGCGAACCCTTGGCCACCAGCACCGCGTTCCAGCGCCGCGCCAGGGCGGGCGCGAGTTGCAGACGGTCCTCCGGCAGCGCTCCGGGCGCGACGGCGGCCAGCCGGGCCAGTTCGCCGCCGTGGGGCGTCAGCACGACCTCGCCGTGGGCGAAGCGCGGCTCGCGTCCCAGGCGCGCGAAGGCCGAGAGACCGTCCGCATCGATCACCAGGGGCCGCTCCACCTTGCCGAGCCGATCCGCCAGCCAGGCGTCGGTGTCCGGATCGTCGCCCAGACCGGGACCGACGGCGAGCGCGTCCTGCCGCGCCGTGAGATCGGCCCAGGTCTCGGGCGCGAGGGGCGCCAGGACGCCCGTGGCGCCCGTCGGCAGCCCCCGGACCAGGGCCTCGGGCACGAAGCCCAGCGCCGCCGGGGCGTGGGGCTCCGGCAGGGCCAGGGTGACGAGACCGGCCCCCGAGCGCAGGGCGCCCAGACCCGCCAGCAGCGCGGCACCGCCGAAGCGGCGCGAGCCCGCCAAGACCAGGGCCGTGCCCGCGTCGTACTTGTGGGCGTCCGACGCGCGGGCCGGCAGGAGATCCGCGTAGTCGGCGGGCAGGAGATAGTGGAGGTCGTCGGTGTGCCGCGCGCACGCCGCCTCGTCGAAGCCGATGTCCACGACCGAGAGACGTCCCGCGTGGTCGCGGCCCGGCGGCAGCAGGAGGCCCAGCTTGGGCAGACCGACCGTCACGGTGGCGTCGGCGTGGATCGCGACGGGATCGACGACGCCGCCGTCGCCGCACACGCCCGAGGGGATGTCCAGGCTCAGCACGGGGCAGGTGCCGGCGTTGACGGCCGCGAAAAGGACGGCGTAGTCGCCGCGGACCGGCGGCACGATCCCGGTGCCGAAGACGGCGTCGACGATCAGGTCCGACGCCTCGTCGCGCTCGCGGACCGCCCCGGCCCAGCGCTCCGGCGGCACCGTCTCTCGGGTGACCGAGACCGGCAGGCGGTCGAAGTTGGTCCTTGCGTCCGGCGAGAGGGCGTCCGGACCGGCCAGCATCAGGACGTGGACGTCGTAGCCGAGGGGCTCGAGCATCCGCGCCACCACCAGGCCGTCGCCGCCGTTGTTGCCCTTGCCGCAGACGACGGTGACCGTGGCCGGGGGCTCCAGTTCGGGGAAGTCCCACAGGAGCTGCCAGGCCATCTCGCGGCCGGCGTTCTCCATGAGCTCCAGGCCGGGCATGCCGCCCGCTATGGTCTCGCGGTCGATCTCGGCCATCTGGGCCGCCGTGGCGATCCGCATCTCAGCTCCCTCCCCCCGCCGCGTTGAGGCGGTCGATGACGTCGAGCAGCTGCGACAGGCAGTCGATCTCGAAGTGGGCGCCCGAGGTCGTGCTCCGCACGCGGTCGTGCGAGCCGTACGTGTCCCCGTAGCGTGCGTACACCGTGTGCAGGCCGGCGTCGAGACCGCCGACGATGTCGCGCTCGGGCCAGTCCCCGATCATGACCGTCTCCTCCGGTGCGACGTCCAGGCGCTCCAGGGCCATCTGGAACGGCACCGGGCTGGGTTTGCGGTGACCGGTATCGTCGTGGGTCAGCACCACGTCGAAGACGTGCAGCAGGCTCAGGTAGCACAGCCGCAGCCAGGCCTCGAAGCGCGGCGCGTCGCTGACCACGGCGAGCTTGTAGCCCCCCTTGGCCAGCGCCAGCAGGGTGGGCCGCACGTGGGGATAGGGCACGAGATGCGCCTCGCGGGCGTGACGGTAGGCGACCACCGCCGCCGCCAGGACCCGGTCGTCGACCGTGCCGGTCTCCTCCTCCAGGAAGCGGTTGAACACCCGCTGGTGCTCGATGCCCACCTCGTCGTAGATGGCGAAGATGCGGTCGTAGACCTGCTGCGACCCGAGCTCGAGGCCCGCGTCGATCATGGCGTCCGCGGCGGCCTGGATGGCCCGGCTCTTGGCCTTCATGAAATCCGTGAGCGTGTTGTCCAGATCGAAGATCACGGCCTTGATGGCGCGCGTATCGGGGGTCGTCATCGTCTGTCTTTCCTTTCGACTTCGACCGCAGCAGTGTACAGTGTCGGAGACCGGCTGCCAAGACGTCGACGCATTGCACGAAGGAGTCGCGCGATGACGGACTCGGGCCGCGATCGCCCGCCGGACCGCACGGACCCGCCCCCCGTCCACTCGATCTGGACCGCCTGGAGCACCCTGCGCCTGGCGATGATGGCCGTGCTGTGGTGCGCCGCCAACCTCGTGGCCCAGACCCTGACCTACACCTACACCGGCGACATGTTCGCGGCCGTGGGCGCCGGCGGGCTGCTCGTGATCGCCCTGGCCGGGCTGGTCGTCAAGGGTCAGGGCGGGACCCTGGCCCGCGACTTCGACCTCGACCGGCCGCTCCCGGGCACGGCCCTGCTGGCGATTCTGGCCTCCGTGGCCGCCCTGCTGCCCACCTCCTACCTCGCCGGACTCTCCTCGGCGATCCATCCCCCGACAGCCGAGTGGCTCGCCTTCTACAACGAGCATCTCCCCGACACGGCCCCGCGCGTCGCCGTCGCCGTCGCGGCCGTGGTCGTCTGCGGCCCCGTGGCCGAGGAGCTGGTCTTCCGGGGACTCGTCTACCGCATCGGCCGCCGGCACTGGGGCGTCCTGCCCTCGGCCCTGATCTCGGCCCTGATCTTCGGCCTCGCCCACGGCGAGCCCTGGTACTTCTTCGGACTGGTCGGGCTGGGCCTCCTGTACGCCCACATCTACGAACGGACCGGATCGCTGACCGCCTGCATCCTGGCCCACGCCGCCCACAACGGCATGTCCCTGGCCATCATGCTGTCCCAGGACAGCGCGAGCGGGGACGGTCTCGCCGATCTGCCCATCGACTGGTTCGGGCTCGCGGGCTCCCTCTTCGCATTGATCGCGATCATCTTCCTGTATTCCCGGCGGCGGTAAGAAGCCTCCGACCTACGTCTTCTGGGGCTTCTTGCGCGCGGCGGGGAAGAGGACGTTGTTCAGGATCAGGCGGTAGCCCGGGGAGGAGCGGTAGAGGTCGAGATCCGTCGGGGGATCGCCGACGGCGTGCTGATAGTCTTCGGGGTCGTGGCCACCCAGGAAGGTGAAGGTGCCCAGGCCGCGCTTGCCGTGCAGGTAGCGGATCTCCTCGGTGCCCTCGACCTGGGCCAGGACGATGACGTGCCGCTTGAGCAGCCCGCGTCGAAAGCCCGTGGTCTGGCCCATGAAGCCGTTGACCACGTTCACGTGGCACTGGGTGAGCATGGTGGGCACGGGGTCGTGCTTGGCGGCGAAGTCGAAGAGGGTGAAGTAGTCGCCCTCGGCCCCCCGCAGGCGCGAATAGTCGCTGGTGTCGATGTCGGAATACTCGTAGACGGCGATGTTGGTGACCAGGGAGAAATCCTGGAAGGCGAAGGTGCGACGGTCGTCGCGCCGGGCTTCGCGGTCGGCGTCCAGCGGGGTGTCGTCGATCTCCCGCGGCACGATGTCGACGCCGTGATAGGACAGGGCGATGTCGATGGTGTCCGTCGCCGAACACATGGCGAAGACGAAGCCGCCCGACTCCACGTAGTCGCGGATCTTCAGGGCCACGTCGTGCTTCATCTGCCAGACCTTCTCGTAGCCCAGCGAGCGGGCGAGATCCGTCATGAGGGCCTTCTGCTCCAGGTACCAGGGCGCCATGCCGAAGGCGTAGTAGAACTTGCCGAACTGCCCCGTGAAATCCTCGTGGTGGAGGTGAAGCCAGTCGTATTCCGACAGGCGGCCGGCCAGGACCTCGGCGTCGAACACCGTATCGTAGGGGATCTCGGCGTAGGCCAGGGCCAGGGTGACCGCGTCGTCCCAGGGCTGGAAGTTGGGCGGCACGTAGACCGCGATGCGCGGGGGCTTCTCCAGCAGGACCTCCTCCATGTTGCCGGACCGGATCGTCTCGCGCACGGCCGCCACCGCCGCCTCGCCGAGGACCTCGAAGCCCACGCCCCGGAGGCGGGCGGCCAGGCGGATGTCCGGCGCGTCGCGCATCAGGAAGCTGCCGCCGCGGTAGTTGAGCAGCCAGTCGACGGTGCCGCCGTCCCGGAGCACGGCGAAGGCGTGCCCGTAGGCCTTGAGGTGGTTGGTCTGCTCCAGGTCCATGGGCACCAGCAGCCATTGCGCCGATGCGGCGGCCGGACCGAGCAGCCATGCGAAGAGGAGCGAATACAGGATGCGCGTCATGGCAGGCTCCTGAGGGTCGACCGGGCTTCCTCGGTCTCGATGGCGTCGGGATACTGGACGAGGAGGCGCTCCCAGGCCTCGCGTCCCTCGCGCTCCCGTCCGGCCAGGACCAGGATCTCGCCCTGCCGGTAGAGGGCGGTGGGCGCCAGGGCGCCGTCGGGATGCTCGCGCACGACGGCCGCGCAGATTTCGGCCGCCTTCCCGGTCCAGCCCGCCTCGGCGTAGATCGTCGCCAGCTCCAGGCGCCCGCGGTCCAGCAGGACGTCGTCGTCGCCGCCGGACGCGATGCCGTCCACGAAGGCCTCCAGGGCCTCCTGGCGATAGACCGGACGCCGCGCCAGATCCCAGTAGACGCAGGGCGCGTAGGCCTCGAGCCGCGCGGGACCGCCGGTGGGATTGGTCAGTTCCTCGGCGATGAGCAGGCCCAGGTCCAGGGCGTCGTTGGCGTAATCGGCGGCGGGATTGTCCAGGGCCACCGCGGCCAGCCGGTCCCGAGCGCCGGCCCACTCCCCCTGGGCGAAGTCCAGTCGGCCCAGCAGGTAGTGGGCGTGGCCCGCGGCGGCCGCGAACTGGGGCGTGGCGCCCAGGCGCGCCAGGACCACCCGCGCCCGCGCGGAATCGCCGGCGGCGAAATGGCATTCGCCCAGGGCGAGACGGGCCAGGGCCACGCCTTCCAGCGGCAGGTCCAGGTCGACGAGCAGGCGTTCGAGGGATTGCGCCGCCTCGCGCGGGCGCCGCATGACGTCGCGCGTATACGCGGCCAGCATGATGCGCGCCGCGTACAGGCGCGTCGAACCGGGGCTGCGCAGCCGCACGAGATCCAGGGCGGTGTTGAGCCGGTCGACCGCGCGTTCGGGCGCCTCGTCCAGGTGGCCCGACTCCAGTGCGTCCGCGCAGACGCCCGCCAGCAGGTCCGCCACGCGCGCCTGCTGGTTGCGGGGCACCAGATCCGAATCGACGATCCGTCCGAACACGTCGATCAACCATCCCGCCGTGGCGCGCCGTTGCTGCCGGTCCTCCAGCAGGACAAGTTCGCGGGACATGGCGGTGGCGATCCGCAGGAGGGTCTCCACGTCGTGACGCGCGTCGAAGAGGGGGGAGACGGCCTCCAGCGCATCCCGGTCGCGGCCGCGCCGCAGCAGCAGGTCCGCCCGCAGCAGCTTGAGCACGGCGATGTCGTCGTCGGCGTCCGCGAGGAGCGCCGCCGCCCGTTCCACCTTGTCCGGCGCGTCCAGGAGCGTCCACAGCTCCTCGCGCACCAGGGAGATGTTGAGCGGGTTGAGGCGCAGCTCGCGCGCGATCTCCGCCGTCGCCTCCTCCACGCGATCCAGGTCCAGGAGACAGGCCGCGCGCTGGCGCATGAAGATCAGGTCGTCGCCGCGCGCCGCGCGCAGGGAATCGCAGAGGGCCAGGCCCTCGGCCGGATAACCGTTCTCGCGCCACATGCGCACGCCATCGGCCACGCTGGTGATCCGGTTCGGACTGGCCGCGACGATCTCGTCCAGGATCGCGCGGGCCTCCTCGACCTGTCCGAGGACCATCAGGGAACGGGCCAGCGCGCGCTGGAGGAATCCCCGGCCCGCCTGTTCGGCCAGGCCGGCGCGGCAGAGCTCGACCACGCGCTCGTGTTCCTCGAGGACCACGTGAAGTTCGATCCTGAGCCGGCGCGTCTTGGCGGCCGGCGCACCGAGCGATTCGGCCTCGTCCAGGGCGGTGGCCGCCCGGCTGTGGCTGCCCAGACGCAGGAGGCGTTCGGCCTGGAGCAGGCGCGTCCGCCAGGGCGCGACAGCCTGCGTCGCCCGGGTCTCCAGGCGCCGCGGTTCGCGCTGGTCCGCCGGCGTCTCCGCGGCCGCGAAGACGAGCAGCAGCGAGATCCCGGCGAGGCCCAGACGCCGCCCGCTCATGGCCGTCCCCCGGCGGCGGGTCCGGCGGGGGCCGCCTCGAGCTCACGCAGGGCCCGGAAGTAGCGGCGGACGAGCTCCCGGTACTCCGGCGGCACCCGTTCGATCTGTTCCTGGCGCAGGCGCCAGGGCGCGGCCTCGGCCTCGATCCGGCCGTCCCCGCTCTCGCCGCTCTGGCGCGCGTAGATCTCCGTCTCGGCGCGGCTCTCGCGTCGGCGTGCGTAGTCGCGCCGGCGCACTGAATTGTGCGCGTCGAGCATGCGGCTGAGGATCCGCTCCTGGCGGCGCAGGATCTCCTCGTCGATCCGCCCCGCGCCGAGTTCGTCCGCCACGCGCTCCATGTCCCGGGCCAGTTCCTCGAGATCGCCCAGCAGACGCGCGCCCTGCGGCTGATCCCGTTCGAGTTCCGCGGCCTCCAGCATCTGCTTCGCGAGTCCCCGCTGGTCCGCCTGCAGGCGTTGCATGCGGGCCTGGGACTGCTGGCTCTGGCGCTGGCGCTCCGCCAGCTGCTGACGCATCTCCTCGGTCAGGCCGTTGAGCCCGGCCTGCTCGCGGGCCATCTGCTCGAGCTGCTGGCCGAGCATGGGCATCGGCATGCTGCAGCTGCCACCCCCGCCGGTCATCTGCGCGCTGGTGAGCAACTGCATGACGAGCCTGTTCAGGCTGCCCAGGGCCGAGCGCGAGGCGTCCATGGACTGGCGCCCGTACCCGGCCTCCAGCGAGGCGACGGTGCGCTGCAGGATGTCGGCGACGTCGTCCAGTCCGTCCAGCAGCCCGAAGGGCAGTCGGCCGGAGGCGCCGAGAGCCGTCCCCAGGCGGTCGCGCATGCCCACCAGGGCCCGCAGCAGCCTCTGCTCGTCGCGGGGCAGCGCGGGCGCCCGCAGGTCCCGCAGGTTGGCGGGAATCCGGCCGACGAGCTCCTCCTGCCGTCGCGACAGCTTCAGCAGGTCGTGGGTCAGCCGGAGCATGATCTCCTTGGCGAAGGTCTCCATGGCCATCTGCATGCCCTGCTGCCCCTGGAGCAGGACGTGATAGAGCGACGCGAGCTTGCGCATGGCCTGGTGGCCCGCGTCCGACGATCCCCCCTCCTGGTCCGGCTGCCGCATCCCCTGCTCCGAACGCTCCATGGCCTCCTGCAGGTCGCCGTCCGACAGCTCCTCGAGGGCCTCCTCCAGGGCCTCGCGCATGGCCTCGTCCGACGGCGCCGGGGACGTCTCGTTCGAGCGCTCCAGATCCGCGAGCGCCTGCTCCATCCGCTCGCGCAGCTCTTCCAGTTCGGACGCCAGCTCCGCCTGCCGGTCGGCCCCCTCGGGGTCGGGGGCCGGGCCCGGCTCGAGCAGCTCCTCCTGCCGCCGCATCATCTCCTCGAGGACGGCCGCCAGTCCCGACATCTCCTGCTCGCGCTTGAGCTCCTCCAGCAGGGCTATGGCGCGGTCCAGCTTGTCCAGGAACTCCTGCTGCCGCTTGGCCACCTCGGACATGGCCTCGCCGATGTCCTCCTCGCTCAGCTCCGCCATAGCCTCGCGGAGCTGCTCGCGCAGGCTGTCGAGGGCCTCGTTCTCGATCTCGTCCATCAGCTCGGCCACGCGCTCCATGCGCTCGATCAGGTCCGTCGAGGCGAGGTTGCGCGAGGCCGCCTCGTCCAGGTCGCGGCGCAGGTCGTCGGTCAGGCTCTCCAGCGCCTCCTGGACGGCCTGCTGGCGGGACAGGGCGTCGTCGATCTCCTGCCGCCGGGCGAAATCGGGGGCGGGGTTCTTCTTGAGCTCCCGCTCCATGCGTGCGAGCTCATCGGCCAGCGCGTCGCTGCGTCGGCGCAGGTCGTCGAGATCGCTCAGGCGCTCGGCGTCGGTCTCCGCCTGCGAAGCCAGGAGGTCGGCGGCCGACGGCAGGAAGAACCGCAGCACGCCGGAGCGGCCGCGCCCGGCGGGTCCGGGCCGTCGGTTGTCCCGCGCCTCGACGGCGAGCGCCAGCGCCTCGCCCGGCAGGAGTTCCAGCGCGGCGGCGTCGAGCCGGAGCGCCAGGGTGAGCCGGGTGCGCGACGTCGTCTCCGTCGGGACCGCCAAGTCGTAGCCCAGTTCGCCGAGAGCGGTGTCGACCCGGCGTGTCGCGGACGTGGCGCCGAGGGGCAACGGCACCCGCGTCCAGGCGGTGTCCGCCGGCGCCTGGTCGGGCGCCTCGCGCCGCGCCAGGAGCTCCAGGCCGGCCACGCCGAAGTCGTCCGTGGCCTGCAGAACCAGATCCAGCAGGCCGTCCCCCGGCAGCAGGCCGTCGTGCCGCTCCCGCGTCAGGGCGACCCGCGGCGGCTCGTCCGCGCGCACCGCCAGTTCATAGCGCACGTGCTGGCCGCCGACGAGTCCGCGCGCGTCCGTCATCTCGAGCCGCCAGTCCAGGGGCGCGCGGGCCGTGAATTCGCCGACGATCGAGTCTCCCGAGGCCGTCCAGGCCAGGGTGTCGCCGCCGGCGGTCAGGGCCGCGGCGGCGACCACGTCGTGGTCGACCGTCCCGTGCCAGCGCAGACGGCTGCCGACCAGCGCCTCCAGCGCCGCCGGGGCGGGCGACAGCCTCTGGACGGGCAGCCCCGTGTAGGCGGGCGGCGCGATCTCCACCCGGGATGCGATCAGCAGCGGTGGATGGAGGATCTCGACGCCGCGGGCCGCGGTGACCATGCCGTCGCGCACGAAACGGACCTGGAAGTCGGCCTCCATGTCCCTCAGCACCGTCCTGTAGCGGCGATAGGGACGGGGCCGCCAGGACGGTTCGAGTGCCGTCTCCCGGCGCTGCCAGGCGCCGCTGCCGGACCGCACCTCGCAGTGGACCGCCTCCCGGGGCGTGCCCAGGTCGACGGCGCCGACGACGATGTCCTCGCCCGCCACCACGGCCGCGGGCACCGCGCTGATGCGCAGGCCCGCCGTGGGCAGACGTCCCTCCACGTGGAGGGGCCGCACCAGGCGCGCCGCGCCGCGCGAGATCTCGTCGTCGTTGAGCCAGGCGCCCGCCGACACGAGCGCCGCCGCCAGGACCGACAGGACGAGGACCGGTCGCCAGCGCGGCAGGCCCAGGACGCCGCGGGCGTCCAGTCCCGCGGCGCGCGCGTCGGCCTCGGCGAGCAGGCGGTCCGTACAGCCGGTCAGCACGTCGGGCCCCCGCCAGCGCTCCGGCCGCCGGAGCGATTCCTCGGCCGCCACCAGTATGTTGCGATGTCCGCCCCGGTCGTCGATCCGCGCCGTGAAGCGGGTCAGGCGGCCGAGACCGGCCACGGGCCGCAGGACGGTCTCCCAGACCAGCCAGGCGAGGCTGCCGAGGGCGAGGACGCAGACGGGGATCTTCACCCAGACCGGCGCCACGCCGGGCCAGCCGATCATCAGGGCGAGCAGGGCCGTCGACAGGGCGGCACCAGCCAAGGCGAGCAGCAGCCCCTGGCCCAGCAGACGCCGGCGCGCGGCGGCCAGGTGCCGTCGCATCGTCCTCTCGTAGCGTCTGCCCAGCACGTCCCGGGTCACGGGTCACCTCTCGTTTCAGGGATGGGTCAAGGCGTACATCAGGATGTTGACGGCCATGCGCGCCGCGGCCTCCCGGACCGCCGGCGGATCGCCGTGCACCTGCGGCGCTTCCAGCCCGTCGCCGATGTCGCTGGACCAGCTGTAGTACACGAGCAGCCGTCCGTTCCGCGTGATGCCGTAGCCCTGGGCCGGATCCCCGTCGTGCTCGTGGATCTTGGGCAGCCCGGGCAGATCGTAAAAACAGTGGTAGATCGGATGTTCCGAACCCAGCGGCGCGAGCGGATCGTCGGGGAACACCTGCGCCATCAGTTCCCGGAAAGACGCGTCGAGGCCGTAGTTGTCGTCCGCGTAGAGGAAACCCCCGGCTTCGAGATAACGCCGCAGCTCCCCGACCTCGTCTTCGGCCAGGGCGATGCGGCCGTGGCCCGAGACGTAGAGCATGGGATAGCGGTAGAGATCCTCGCTGTCCAGCCCCACAACGACGGGCCCTTCGGCGACCGTCACGCCCGTGCGCCGGCCGAACTCGGCCAGCCAGTTCGTCAGCGATCCCGGGTCGCAGTACCAGTCGCCGCCGCCGCCGTAGCGCAGGCGGGCGATGGTCACGCCGTCGGTCGCGGCCGCGGCGGACGCGGCCGCCGCCGCCAGCGCGCTCGCGAAAAGTATGATCCTGGCGGAGTTGCGGAGCATCGGCTTCAAGGGATCGCTTTCTCCGGTGGTGGGATCAGGTGTCGGCCCGCGGCAGGATCACCTCGGCCACCGCGCCCGTCCCGGTTTCGCGATTGCGCAGGGTGATGCTGCCGTCCATGCGAGACAGCAGGTTGCGGCAGATGGGCAGGCCGAGTCCCGTGCCCTGCGTCTTCGTGGAAAAATACAGGTCGAAGAGCCTGTCGGCCACCTCGTCGGCCAGACCGGGTCCGTTGTCCGACCAGAGCAGGGCGACCGTGTCCGGCTCTACGCGCCAGTCGATCCCGAGTTCCAGCGCCGCCATGCCGCCGGCGGCCTGCAGGCTGTTCTCCATCAGGTTCGCGATCACCTTGCCCAGCGACTCGGCGTCGGCCATCACCGGCGGCACGTCCCGGTCGGGGGCATCGATCGACAGGCGCGACGCGGCCTCGTCCCCCGCGCCGACGCGGTAGCGGTCGATCACCTCGGCCACCAGGGCGGGGAAATCGACGGGCTCGCAGGCCAGGTCCTCGGGGCGTCCGAGCAGGCTGAACTCGGTGGCGATGGACCGCAGCAGCTCGACCTGCTCGAGGACCTGCCGGACCGTGGACTCCACGATCTCGTCGAGCCCGTCGGCGCCGTCGCGGAAGGCCTGCCGCAGGAACTGCACCGAGAGCTGGATGGGCGTCAGCGGGTTCTTGACCTCGTGGGCCACCTGCCGCGCCAGCTGCGCGTTCAGGGCCAGACGCTTGTTGTCGAGGAACTCCGTCACGTCCTCGAAGACGAGCATGCGGTCCGTGCGTCCGTCGGGCAGACGCAGGGGGGCCAGGCGCCCGCGCAGGGTCCGCCGTCCGCCCGGCGCGACCAGTTCCGCCTCCCCCTCGCCGCCCGCCACCTGCCGCGTGAAGCCGTCCAGCAGCAGGCGCGCGCGGTCGTCGGCGCCGCCGGCGGCGCCCGCGAAGTAGACGTCGATCATCTCCCGGGCCGCGGGGTTCACCGTCACCACCCGCCGGTCCCCGTCGAAGACGGCGACGCCCACGGGCACCCGCTCGAGCAGACGCGCCAGGAAGCGCTCGCGCTCGGCGAGGGCCTCCTGGGTCTCGTTGAGCTCGTCGCGCATGGCGCCGAAGGTCGCGCTGAGCGTGCCGATCTCGTCGCTGCCGCTGTCCGGCAGCGGCGCCGCGAAATCGCCGGCGGCCAGCCGGCGCGTCGCGTCGACGAGCACGCGCACGGGGTCGAAGATCTTCCACGTCAGGACCAGGGCCAGCAGCGTGGCCGTGAGGAAGATGAGCGTGGCCAGTCCCGCCAAAAACAGCACCGTGCGCTCCCGCTGTCCCGTCACGTCCCGCTCGCGGGCGGAGAAGGTCACCGCCAGCACGCCTGGCACGCGCGCCGCCCGCAGCCGCTGGTCGCCCGGGCTGTTCAGGAGCGTCGGCAGGGACATCATGCCCGTCCAGGCGTGCGGGCTCCCCGGCGCGGGCTGCAGGAGGATGCCGCCGGGCGCGTTCCGCAGGTTCGGCAACGAGGCGGAGGGCAGGAGCAGGGGCGTGTGCCCGGTGAAGATGTGCTCGGGATGGCTGGCCAGGATGGATTCGCCGCCCAGGTAGAAGACCGTCTCGCCCTGGACCACCTCGCCCAGACCGACCATCAGGTCCGTCGTGATGGCCTGTCGGTAGAAGAAAAACCCGTGGCGCCGGCGGGCCACCGGACCGTGCACCCCGCCCGGGAACTCGGCCTCGGCGAACTCCGCGGCGACGCCGGAGAGATCGACGGGGATCAGCGTGCCCAGATAGACGCCCGTCTCGTCCCGCATCAGCACCAGCGATGAGGTGCGGGCCTGCTCCAGCAGCAGGGCGGCCTCGGCCGCATCCAGGTCGCTCAGCGTCTCGTCGAGCAGGAGGTCGCCGTCGGCGGTGAAGATCATGGCCTGCCGCGACGAGAAGGGGCCCAGGGGCCGCTGGCCCGCGAGCCGGCTGGCCAGCAGGTCCGCGATGTAGTCGCTGCCCGCCAGGGCGCGGGCCTGCTCCGCGAGCAATCCCTGGAGCTGCTCCCCCGCGGCCTCGACACCGGCGCGCGTGTCCGCGCGGGACGATTCCGCCAGCCACTCCCGGCTCAACCGGTCGATGAAGGTGCCGGCCAGCAGCAACGGCAGCAATCCGAGCACCAGCGACACGACCAGGAAGCGTTCCTGGAAGCCCAGCAGGAAGGGTCGTCGCCGCTTCGCCGCCGACATCGCCGCCAGGGCGCAGACGGAGATCGCCAGGAGCAGCAGCAGATCGAGCAGGATCAGGCGCGAGAAGTCGAGCAGACGATCGCCCAGCGACGGGATCCTCACACCCAGCAGGAAACCGCCGCCGGAGTCGGGGGCGGCGGCGTCCCGATCATCCGGAACGTCCAGAGCGTCGCGCCACAGGCAGAGATGCCGCCGGCCGCCGGCGGACACGAGGCCCCAGTCCAGGTCCCCGGCCCGCAGGTCCGCCACGACGCCGGCCGATTCCCCGTCGGGCAGATCGGCGCCGCCGGTGCCCCGCCAGTCGCGTCCGTCGCTGCGCAGCATGAGCAGCGGACGGTCCACCTCCAGGCGCGGCACGTACCCCTCGGCGTCCCCGCCCGGCCGCTGGCCCGTGAGCTGGGCGAGCAGGGTCCGCGTCCGGAACGACTGCACCGGCAGTTCGAGGCTGAGCCAGCCGTTGCCGGCCAGCCGCTCGACCTCGCCCCGGAGGATGTGCTCCTCGCCGTCGGTGAAGCGCCGCCGCTCTGTCTGCAGATAGGTGTTCAGGCTGCGGTCGGGACGCGGCGTGACGGGTCGGCCCATTTCCCACTCCCCTCGATCCGCGATCTCGTAGCCGTAGTTGCGGAAGAAGCCGGCGGCGAAGAGGCTCGTGGTCCCGCCCGACTCATCGAGCATCTCGACCCGGCAGGGCAGGCCGAGTTCGTCGAGCCCCACTTCCTCCCAGAGCGCGAACGCGGACCAGTTCTGCCAGAGCTCGGCCGCGCCGGGGTCGTGGGCGCCCGGCGACGGCGCACGCTCGGCGTCCGCGGCCGCCATCTCGCTCAGCAGGTCCTCCATCAGGAAACGCACCCAGTCGTCCTGGGACTCGACGATGTCGGCCGACTTGCGCAGCAGCCAGTCTCGCGTGCTCTCCTCGTAGGCGTGCCCCAGGGCGAGGTAGTTCCAGAACACGGCCACCAGCAGGGGCAGCAGCCAGACGAGCCGTCGCACGGTCGTGTCCCCCGCCGGCAGCAGTCCCGTCCCCCACCACAGCGACAGCAGCAGCAGCGGCAGGAACACGCGCGACGCCGGGGGCAGCCAGGGACCGGCCAGCAGGGAGAAGGCCACCGCCGCGAACAGGACGAGCAGGGTCGCGCCCCGGGCACCGTCGCGGCGCAGCCGGCTCGCCAGCCCCACCAGCAGACCGGCCACCGCCATGCCGCTCAGCAGCAGCGCGAGGTGGAGCCCCCAGAAGGTGAGGAAGCGCAGGGTGATCCTGGGACCGATCAGACGGGGATTCGCGTTCGCCACCACCTCGTGGACGAGACGGTCCTGGACCACGAAGAGCCCCACGGCCAGGAGCACGAAGAGCAGGGGACGGTACCGCGCGGCGCCCGCGACGCGGTCCCGCGCCGGCGCGTCGGGGTCGCCCGGCGGACCCGCGCCGCGAACGGCCCGGCCGACGATCCAGGCCGTCAGGGCGACCAGGGCCCCGGTCAGGACGGCGTCGAGCGTGGTGGCGTAGAGTCCGCGCCCCCAGTCGGTTCCGAAATAGGCCGGATCGAGCAGGCTCGACGGCGCCGTCGGATGGGATTCCAGATGGGACCGCGCGAGAAGAAGCTGCGCCCGCTCGAAGAGTCCGGCCGTCGCCCAGGCGGAGCGGGCGGCCCACAACGCGACGACCAGCCAGAGACGTCCGCCGAGCCACCCGCCGGCCGCCGCCAGGGCCAGGCCCCAGAGAAGCAGTCGGATCAGGGCCAGTCGCACGCCGGCCTGCTGGTGGGCGACGCGCAGGGGCGGCACCGTGGCCGTCAGGCGCAGCAGGGGCAGTTCCATGTCGGCGGGCGCGAACTCCAGGGCGATGTCCGTCGTGTAGCGCGACCCGTGCTCGGGACTCCCGTACCAGCGGCCTCCCGAGGGCTCGACGGCGTGGAGGACCTGGCCGCGAACCTGCTGACGGGAGACGCCTGCCGCCTCCGATTCTGGCGGGCGCGCCAGGCGGATCTGCCATTCCAGCAGCCCCACCGGATGAACGACCGACCCGCGCCAGTACCAACCGGCGCGTCCGGCGTCGACCGCGGGCCGCTCCCCCGGCGCGGGCAGGCCGGCGCGGGGAAACGGCTCCAGGGCGTCGGTCCAGTCCACGCGCTCCCCGTGCCGCCAGAGAGCCAGCGCCAGGGGGAAACGGCCCGTGCGTTCCAGGTCGCGCCGCCAGGCGCCGACCATCGCCTCGAGGGACTCGCTCACGGCGGCGCCCTCGCTCAGCAGCGAATCGGCCAGGACCGGCAGCCGCGGCACGGCCTCCTGCACGGACCGGATCTGCGGCTGGAGATCCGCCTGCCGATCGGCGGCCCAGCCCTCGGGATCGAGACGCCACAGGGTGACGGCCGCCGGACCGGAGACGAGGATCAGCACCTCGGCGATCAGCAGCAGGACGAAGGCCGCGCGGCGGGCGCGGCACACGGAGCGGAGCGCGAACGCGAGGGGAAGGATCGCCAGCGCGGGCAGCCAGATCCCGGGCGACGACGACGGGTCCAGCGCATGGCCCGCGCGCAGGGAGACGGTCAGGACGACGCCCTGCACGGCCAGGCCGAGCAGCAACAGCGCGACGAATCCCTTTTGTCTCGTGCCGGTCATGTCACTCCGGGCCCGGTGATGTCCGCCCGCGGGTGCGCGGGCCCATCCCATTGTAGCTCATCGCCCTGGCCCTGCCTCCGACTAATTCGTCGCCGGGCACAGAGAGAGGGGCGCCCCCGGGGGCGCCCCTCGCACGGATCGCTTCGGAACCTACATCGTCTGGCGCTGCCGCCTGGGATCGGTGATCGACCGCTGGTTCCACCACACCAGCACCGGGCTGGCGATGAAGATCGAGGAGTAGGTACCGATGATCACGCCGAAGCAGAGCGCGAAGGCGAAATCGTGGATCACAGCTCCGCCGATGACGTACAGGGCCCCCGCCACGAAGAGCGTGGTGACCGAGGTGACGATGGTCCGGCTCAGCGTCTCGTTGATGGAGCGGTTGATGACGTCCTTGTAGGACTCGCGCCGGCGCAGCTTCATGTTCTCGCGGATGCGGTCGAAGACCACGATCGTGTCGTTCAGCGAATAGCCGATGATGGTCATGAACGCCGCGATGATGCTCAGCGTGATCTCCTTGTCCAGCAGGGAGAAGACGCCGAGGGTGATCAGGACGTCGTGGACCAGGGCGACGATCGCCGCGATGCCGTAGCGGAAGACGAAGCGGACGGTGATGTAGAGCACGATCAGCACCAGGGCCGCGACGACGGAGTTCATGGCCGCCGTCTTGAGCTCGCTGCCGATCTTGGGCCCCACCGACTCCTCGCGGCGCATCTCCACGGTCGAACCCGCCAGGCCCTCGTCGAGCACGGCCTTCATCTCCTCGGCCGCGTCCAGGGTCCCGTCGTCGACGTTCGCGAAGGTGATCAGCAGCTCGTCGCTCGCGCCGAAGTCCTGGACCTGCACGCCGGCGAAACCGGCGCCCTCGAGCATGTCGCGGACCTGGGCTAGGTCGGGCGCCGGCAGGATGCGGACCTGCAGGATGGTGCCGCCCGTGAAGTCGATCCCCAGGTGGGGACCGCCGTGGACGATCAGCGACGCCACGCCCGCCAGGATCAGCAGGGCCGACAGGACGAAGGTGTACCTGGTCTTGTCGACGAGCTTGAAGTTCGTTTTGGTCAGAAATTCCATGATTCGTCTCCCGGGCCCTCGGGCCCCCGCCGCTTCCGCGGACGGTTGCTCATCTCGATCAGATGCTCAGCTTGGCGTGCGAGCGGTTCCGCGTCGCGGCTTCCATGATGACCCGCGTCAGGACAAGGGCCGTGAACATGCTGGACAGGATGCCGATGCTCAGGGTCACGGCGAAGCCCTGGATGGGGCCGGTGCCGAACCAGAGCAGGATGGCCGCCGCGATCAGCGTGGTCACGTTGGCATCCACGATGGTGCGCGTGGCGTTCGCGTAGCCGGAATCGACCGCCGCGCGGGCGGTCTTGTTGCGGCGCAGCTCCTCGCGGATCCGCTCGTTGATCAGGACGTTGGCGTCGACCGCCATGCCGATGGTCAGGATGATGCCCGCGATTCCCGGCAGGGTGAGCACCAGCCCGAACTGGGCCAGCACCGCCAGCAGGATCACCACGTTGGCGCTCACCGCCAGCACCACCACGAAACCCGTCAGACGATAGTAGAGGAGCACGAAGACCACCACGAGCGCGAGCCCGTAGAGGGCCGCCTTCAGGCCCTGGCGGACCGAATCGCGCCCGAGGCTCGGGCCGACGGTCCGCTCCTCCTCGATGCGCACGTCCACGGGCAGGGCGCCGGCGCGCAGCAGCAGCGCCATGTCCTGGGCCTCCATGCTGGAGAAGCTGCCCGAGATGACGCCGTCACCGGTGGGAATCTTGGTGCTGAAGACCGGCGCCGACTTGATCTTGCCGTCGAGGCTGATGCCCATGTTGCGGCCGATGTTCTCGCCGGAGAGCTTCGAGAAGATGCGCGCGCCCTTGCGGTCCAGGGTGAAGTGCACCTGGAAGTTGCCCGGGTGGTCCGGATCCGGCGCGCTGCGCGCGTTGACCAGGCGGTCGCCGGTCAGGCCCGGACGCCGATCCAGCAGGTACAGGGGCCGGACCAGGAGGTCGCCGCCCAGGTTGTGGGGCTCCATGTCGAACTGGATCTCCATGCTGCGCGGGAGCACGTGCGCCTCGGGCGCCTCGAGCATGGACCTGACCAGCTCGTAATGCTCT
>Ga0180436_10001114_pt1 | contig 26691 bp, 21 predicted proteins | sample SS_ome_2_FD_132434 | JGI IMG/M metagenome (GOLD analysis project Ga0180436, IMG submission 132434) | Hypersaline lake sediment archaeal communities from the Salton Sea, California, USA - SS_3_S_2 metaG | ecosystem: Environmental > Aquatic > Non-marine Saline and Alkaline > Hypersaline >... | reverse complement strand
TTGCGCCTCCCCTATAGTCGCCAAACCCCCACCGTTTCCAAGGACGGCCGTGCCGAACACTCGCCACCATCCACCGTATGCACTGCTCCATGCAAAACTGCCGTACGCCGGGAATTGCTGCAATTCGAACAGCAAGCCTCCGCCACGCCCGGAGGCGACGATTCGCTCGAAAGGCCCGCCCGCCGGTTTCCTTCGCCATGCCCGTGTGCCGTGCCGTGGACGAACGCCCTGGAGGGCCATGTGGCGACCGGTCTCGCTTTCCCACGACCGCTCCCTGCTGACCCAAAAGGCAGTGAACCGAGGAGGCGGCGAACCGGGGGAACCGAGGAGGCGACGAGCCGAGGACGCAGCGAGTCAACGAGATAGCCAATTCTTCGGCCAATGTTTCATGTTAGGCCAATGTTTCCAGGACCCCGCAGGCTTCACCGGACTGCGGATAACGCCCAGACCCCCGGGAGTGCGACCGAAATCGCGGCGAAATCACGTTGTGGATGAGCGGCCAAGGGAGCGATGCCGCAGGTGGGCCCAAGTCATCAGCCCGGCGATCAAAATCGCCAAAGCCGTCAAAATCCACACAAGTCGACCATATCGCAGCCGGTAGAGCAAGAGTTTCACATACTCCGCCGGCACGGCCTTCCATCCATTTGCCGAGCGCCACCAGCGACCCGCATAGTACCCGTCGGCGGGGGCGGAAATCAAGGATACGCGGTCCGCCCGATCGCCGAGCATGCGATCGAGAATCCAGCTCGCGCGTCTGGTATGCGGGGCGTTGGTCACGACCATCACGCGGGCTGCCGGATGTTCGTTCAGGAAACGCTTCAGCAGTTCGGCCTCGGCCTGAGTGTGCTCGGGTGTGAAAGCCAGATTGACGATTTGGCTGTCCGCGATCCCGGAAGCCCTCAACGCCGCCCGATCCGCCCATGGCGAGGCGGGAACATCTGGTCGCGGCTCGTCGTCGGGCAGCGGGGCCAGCAACACCGCTTTGGCCCAGCCGGCCCGAACCAGGGCAGCGGCGACGAAGGGCCGGGAGTTGACCGCACCGCCGAGGACCATGACGTAGTCGGATTTCACGGGAGGCTGGCCCACGTCGAGCCAGTCGGAGGCCGCCCGTAGCCAAACCGGACTGGCCAGCCAAGTACCAGCAGCCGCGGCGAACACCACGCAGGCCGACACGCACCACCATCGCAAGACATGCGGCCGGGGACGCTCGCCACGCCCCGGCGCCGCCGCGCCAAGATCGGCCGACTTTGACCCGACAGCGTGTTTCATGAGCCTGCCTCCGGCGAGTCGGCCAAGCGGCGAACATGTTCATCCGGGTCCCAGTCGTCTGGCCGGACTTCGCCTTCGCCCCGCGTGTAGGCGAATGCCAGGTCGAGCCAGCCGAACAGGACGGCCTTCCAGCCCGACCGGCTTTGCCACCAGCGGTCGGGATCGACGCGCGGCGGCGGGAGCGCCACCGTGGAGACGCGCTGGGCCTGCTCGGCCGGCAAGACCCGGCCGGCCACGTAGCTCAGTCGACGGGTGCTAAAGGCGTCGGTCAGCAGCGCGACGCGGGCTTGCGGGTTGTTGTCGAGCCACCGCCCCAAGCGTCGCAGCGCCGCCCATTCGTTGTCGGCTTCACCATCGAGGGCCTTGAAGGCCTTTCGCGGTACCCCTTCCGCGTGAAGTGATTCGATGATCGCATCGCGTTGCGGGGGCCATGCCCCACTAGTGACGATGCGCCGTTGCAGGGGTTCCGCATAGAGCAGGCGGCGCCCCGGCCGAGCCCGATACCACTCGGCGGCCAGCGCACCGAGTTCCGGATGGTCGAACAGCAGCGCGTGCGTAGCCCCGGTTTCCGGCTGGTCCAGCACCAACCAGCGTCCGGCGGCCCAACCGGCCGTTAACACCGCGACGGCGACGATCAGCACCGGAATTAGCCGTCGACCGCCTCGGACGAGAGCCCAAGGCAGACGACCACGCCGACGGGGCAGCGGCTGATCGTTAGGCGATTTTGTCTCCGGCCGAGTGGTCATTCCGCAAGTGCAAAGGGAGGGCAGAGGGGCGGGGAAAAGAAGAACGGCAAACCCGCCCAATGTGCGGATTTGCCGTTTGCTCATCGGTTCGTCGCGGTCCAAATCAACTCAGGGCGCGGAGGTTTGCGTCGCGGGCAAGGAATCTGTCCTCAGGCAACAACGGGGCCGCGACGGCGTCGAACGCCCAGCAGCCCGACGATCACGCCCAGGGCCATGAGCAAGCTGGCCGGTTCGGGCACGGTGGAGATTTCCGTCAAGGCGAAGTCCAGGTTGGGCACCGGCGTTGCGCCTTCATTGAAGTGAAAGGCCAAGCTGTCGACGCTGTCGAACAGCGTGACGTCGGCACCAGCAGAGAACGTAAAATCACTGAAGTAGACGTAGTGCTCGAACGAGTTTGGGTTTTCCGCCACGTCGGTGGTGTAGGTGGCCGTTTGGCCGCCGTTCCCTTTGACGAGGATCCGCATTTCCATCATCCCCGGACTGACCGATCCAGCGTCGACGTAACCGAACGTAATGCGGAACGCATCGTCCGAACTGCCGGCGCGGAGGTCCAAGCCGCCAAGCCCTTCGGCGTCATGCAGGCCATTGGTGTAATCGTAGTCCGATTCGTTGTCCACGCCGTCGTACTGAATGCAGAACTCGGCGCCCGGTTGTTGAGAGGCGAACGAGAGCAGCGGGTCGTAGCCGAAGGCATCGCTCGAACCAACGGCCACCAGGCTGCTGAGCAACCGCGGTGAATTGTGATCCGGAACCTTCAACCAAATGTCGCGCTGGCCGAGCGCGCTGCCGTCGTCTTGACGAAACTTGGGAGAGCCCACCACTTGATCGAACCATGCGGAGTAGCCGGGGACGGCGAGGATGCCCGCATCGTCGTAGTTGTCGAAGTTGGGTGTGGCGAAGTCGTCGATGAGAGCGGCTTGAGCCGGAGGCGGGCAAAGAAACGACCAAGCGACAAACAACAGCGCAAGCGCGACTGGCGCACGCGCAGCCGCTTGGGCTACGAGGGAGATCGGATTGCGGGGACGCATCGCTGCCTCCGTGTGGGTCGAAGACCCGGTTGTGAATCGTATCAGTGGTGTGAATTCAATAGACTCAGTTCGCTTGTCGCAACTCTCGCGACGTTACCGATTTTATCAGAACGGCCCCCAATGTCAAGCAAATCGCCATCTCGGGGATTGGTATTCACGTGGTTAAACCGGTGCGTCAGTCGGCCGACCGGCCCGCGGGAGCACGGCCGCAAGGCGGTTGTGCCACATAAACCCTTGCCACGGAACCATTTAAGCTAGCACTCGGAGATTGGCTTCTGGCGCCGCCCCCGATTCAGCTCTCCGATCCATGGTTGCCGCCCTAACAGGGCCAAAACGCTAATCCACCCGAATGGGTTATCCGGGCCGAGATGCGAGTACACCTCGCGGACCATTTCCAGATCCTCGGGATAGTCGACCGTCCATCGCATCTCCGCCAATGCGACGGGCATATTGTCGCCCGCGGCATCGGCCGACGCCTCGACCGAATGCAGCCGAAATTGGCCGGCGTTTTCATAAATGAATGGCGTTACGTGAGCGCGTTGATGTGGCGCCGTCGCTTCGTCGCATGCCTGGCAAAGCGTCTCCCTTCGAACGGCCTCGCAATCGAGCCCCCGCGGCCAGCTTCGCCGCAGCGTATTCGAAGCGTAGTCGGCGCCGGAGCCGATGAGGCCCTCGACGACCAGATCGATCACCGCCGGATCGATCAGCGGGCAATCGGCCGTGACGCGAACGACCGCCGCGGCGTTCGTCCAGTCGGCGGCAGCCGCATAGCGAGCGAGCACGTCGTCTTCGCTTCCGCGAAACACATCCACATTGAGCGCGCGGCACTCGTCGACGATCGCGCGGTCGGCCGCAGCGGAAGATGCTGCAACGACAAGCCGGTCGACGGTCGCGGCGCGCGCCACTCGGCGGCACACCCGGGCCAGCATTGATCGCCCGGCCACATCGGCCAGCACCTTGCCCGGCAGTCGCGAACTGCCCATGCGCGCCTGCACGATGGCAACGATCGGATGTGGGGTGGAGTGGCTCGGGGTGATGGCCATGGGTCGCCTCTCAGCTAGATAGCACGCTCGCCACGTGCTGCTTGTTCCAAGTGCGGCGCGGTCCGCGCGGTGAGTGCGATGCCGCCGAGCGTAAGGTGCGGCACGTGTCGGGCTTGCTGGCCAAGCAAGTCGGCGACGGCCGCGCCCGCCCCGCCGCTAAGGAAGATTTCCGTCTGGGCGGCGCCGCGCGTCTGGTCGTCGGGCGAAGCCTCCGAAGGGCCATCGATGGCCCCGCGCCGCGTCAACTCGCGGATCGCCCCGACCGCCAGCCAGAACAGCCCGGCGCGCATGGCGTCTTCAGTCGTGCTGCCCACAGGTTTCGGCGGGCTGCTGAGTTCGCTCATTTCGATCAGCGGGAGCAGGTCGGTGAATTCGTGCAGGGCCCGGGCCGACATGGCGATGCCCGGCAGGATGGCCCCGCCGCGGAAAGCCCCTTCGTCGTCGAGGTAGTCCACGGTGATGGCCGTACCCACATCGACCACGACGGCCGGCCTGCCCGGCGTTCGCAATGCGTTGGCGGCCACGGCATCGATCAGCCGGTCGACACCGACCATGTCGGCCCGCGGGCCCTGGACCTTCAAAGGCAGGTCGGCGGAACTAAGCAGCACGACGCGGTCGCGGGGCCGTTGTTCATGGAGCCAGTCGAGCAATCGGGCCGTGGTGGGCCGGTTGACGCTGGCGACCCACCAAGCCCGGGTTCGCTGGCGCGATGCAGGCGACGCTTTCGACCCCGCTGGTCTGCCCAAACCGTCGGCCGAAACCAACTCCGGGCTGTCGAGCCACTGGGCGAGCCGGTCGAATGCCGGGCGGCGACCGTCCAGCGGCAACGTTGCATCGGGCTCGGGGAGCGCCGCCGTCGGTTCGGTGCCGCCTTGGTTTGGAGCGTGAATCCGCCGACGCTCGAATCGTCCCACCTTGATCCGCGCATTGCCAATGTCGACCGCGATCAGCTCGTCGGCGTTGGCGGCGGCGGCCAAGTCGGCGCCGGAGTAAGACTCGGTGTTGGTGGGGAGTTCGTCGGTCATTTTGGCTGGTCTGGTTCGGCCGCTGCATCAGGATTCCGAGGTCCGATCATCGCGCCGAGGTCCGAGAACCCATCACTCTACCCCAGCCCGCGACGTTGCAGCAAGAGCCAGAGGAAGAATGGGCCGCCGAGCAGAGCCGTGATAATGCCCACGGGCAACTCGGTCGGGGCGAGAAGCGACCGAGCGGCCGTGTCGCAGGCCACCAGGAACCCGCCGCCGAGCATGATCGTGGCGGGCGTGAGCCGGCGATGGTCTGGTCCCACCAACAGCCGGCAGATGTGCGGGGCCATCAGGCCGACGAAGCCGATCGGCCCGCAAACGGCCACCACCCCGCCGACACACAGCGACGCGGCGAAGAAGACCACGGCCTTCATCCGCGCCACTTCCACGCCGCGTCCGGCGGCCAGTTCATCGCCGGTGGTGATCAGGTTCAGCTCGCGGGTGAGGTAGAAGATCACCAGGCAGCCGGAGACCACAAAGGGGAGCACGGCCAGCACATCGCCAAAGCCGACCACCTGATCGAGTCCGCCCATCACCCAACGGAGCATGCGGAAGGTGCGGGTAAAATCGCTGAGGTATTGGATCAAGAGGATCAGGCTGGAGAAGAAGAAGCTCACCGCCACGCCGGCCAGCAGCATGGTGGCGGTTGAAAAACCCTCGCGTGTTTGGGTCAGGCCGTAGACCAGCAGCATGGCTCCGCCGGCCCCAGCCAAGGCGCAGAGCGAGACGGCCGGCATCCCCAGCAGGTCGAAGTGCCAGCCGAAGTGGATGCCCAGCGCGGCCCCCAAAGCGGCGCCGCTGCTGGTGCCGAGGGTGAAGGGGGTGGCCAACGGGTTGCGGAACATGGCCTGGAATGCCATCCCCGCGGCGGCCAGCCCGGCACCGGCCAAAAAGCCCATGGCGACGCGTGGCAAGCGGCTCTTCCAGAGGATCAACTCGGCCACGTCGTCTTCCGACGCACCCCACAGCGCGCTGGGTGGGATCGGCATGCCGCCGATCAGCGGTGCGACCGCCAAGACGGCCACCGTTAGCACCGCGATCAGGATCAGCATTGAACGGGGGGACATGGGATGCTGCGGTGTTTCGTGGCCGGGTTTGCCCGGGGAATGCGTTCTCGGCTTGAGTTCAAGTCATCTTGTCACCCACTCACGTCATTCTCCCTCGCCTCCGTCTCCGGCACGACGATGGGGATCCCCGCCTGCGGATGTTCCAGCAGCGTCAGCCGCGTGGCATAGATTCGCTCGAGCACGTCGGCTTGCATGACGTCGAGTGGTTTGCCCTCGAAGATCACGCGTCCTTCTCGCAGCGCGACCACGCGGTCGGCCTCCAAGGCGGCGTGGTTCAGGTCGTGGGTCACCGCCACGACGGTAACACCCTGCTCGCGATTCGAGCGACGCAACAGCGAGGTCACCTCGTGTTGATGTCGGTAGTCGAGAAAGGTCGTCGGTTCGTCCAGCATGAGGATGTCGGCCCCTTGGGCCAGCGCGGCTGCGATGTAGACCTGTTGCCGCTCGCCGCCGCTGAGGGTGTCGAGCAGGCGATCGGCCAGCGCAAGGGTGCCGGTCCGCCGCATGGCCTCTTCGACCGCGCGGCGATCGTCGGCCGAGAGCGAACCGAAGGGGCTCAGGTGAGGGTAGCGCCCCATGGTGACAAACTGCTCGACCGTGTAGGGAAACACTTCGCCGCCGGCTTGGGGGACGTAGCCAATGTGGCGGGCAAGCTCGCGTTGCGAATAATCATCGAGCGGCCGTCCGTGTACGTCGATCCGTCCCCGCGCGCTCCGGTGTACGCGCATCAAGCAGCGAAGCAGGGTGGACTTCCCTGCGCCGTTTGGCCCGACGAGGACCACATACTCGCCGCGGCGGACCTTGAAGGTCACCTCGCGAAGAATGGATTTCGGTCCCACGTTGAAGGAGAGGTCGTTGACCTGAATGACGATTTCCGCAGTCGAGATCGGCATGCCGCCCAGTGTAGCACCCAGCCGCGCCGGTTGACTAGGGCGCGGCTCGGTAAGCGGCTGCCGTGTGACGGAGTAGCGGCGTGGCGGCCCGTCTTCCCTGCTGCCCTCGGCCCACTGGCCGAATGTGTCTTGGGTTGCTATAAATAGAGGGTCCCGCTTTGCCGGGAAGCCGGGGTGGGCCGAGGGCGAGGATTCCCATCGCACGGCTGGCTTTGTCGTATTCGACCCGCTCCAGAATATTCCGGTCCCCGTTTCGAGTTGAGCATGAGCATCCCCGGACAAATTGCCCCGCGCCAGGACGACCCGCCATATCAGTCGGGCGAGCCGGTCGCGCTATTCATTCCGTGTTATATCGACCAGTTTTATCCCGAGGTGGGTAAGGCCTGCGCGGAGTTGCTCCGCCAGCAAGGTTGCCCGGTGGTCTTCCCCGAGAAGCAAACCTGTTGCGGGCAGCCGGCGTTCAACTCGGGTTATTGGGATGAGGCGCGGCACGTGGTCCACCAGTTTCGCGAGGCGTTCATGGGGCAGCGCTGGATCGTCTGCCCTTCGGGCTCTTGCACGGCAATGTGCCGGGTGTTTTTCGGCCACGTGGATGGCGACGAGGAACTGGTCCAAGCCGGCCGGCGCGTGTTCGAGTTGACCGAATTCCTGGTCGACATCCTGGGCGTGACCAGCACGGGCGCCCGCTTCCCGCACAAAACCACGATGCACATCGGTTGTCACGGACAGCGTGAACTGGGGCTGACCGATCAGCCGGTGCGATTGCTGCAAAGCGTGCAGGACATCGAGTACGTGGAACTTCCGAATATCGAGGAGTGTTGCGGGTTTGGCGGCACGTTCAGTGTGAAAATGGCCGGCACCTCGCTGGCCATGGGGAAGACCAAGGCGGAGAATATCCTGAGCACCGGCGCCGAGGTGGTTGTTTCCCCCGACACAAGCTGCCTGATGCACATTCACGGTATCATGCAGCGCGAGGAGAAAATGAAGCACATCCGGGCGATGCACATCGCCGAGGTGCTGACGCAACGGTAGCGACGATCGCGATGACAAGAAGAATAGCCGGGAGCCGTGAACTCCCGGCTATTGAGTTACACAATCGCCAACAGTCTTTCCATGTCCGAACATTTGCCCGGTGCCCATTTCAACAAGAGCGAGACCAAGGGCCTTTACGAGCCACACGGCTCGGTGGCCCTGGGGGAATCGACCGAGCGGTCCAGCAAGCACAACCGCGAGGTGGCGGCCGCCGTGCCCCAGTTCCAGCAGTGGCGGCAAGTGGCCAATCAGGTCAAGCGGTACGTGATCCGCAATCTGGACAAACTCCTGGCTGAGTTCGAGCGGAACGTGAAAGCCCGGGGTGGTGAGGTGCTTTGGGCGGCTGACGCCGACGAGGCCAATCGCCATGTGATGCGCATCGCCCGCGAAAACGGCGTGACGTCGGTGGTGAAGGGTAAATCGATGGTCAGCGAGGAGATGGAGTTGAACCATCACTTCGAGGCGGCCGGCATCCGGGCCGTGGAAACCGACCTGGGTGAGTACATCGTGCAGCTTGCCGGCCAGCGGCCCACGCACATCGTCACACCCGCGCTGCACATGTCGGCCGAGGAAGTGGGGCGACTCTTCAGCGAGAAGCTGGCCGAACCCTATTCGGCCGAACATCAGCACTTGACCAACGTCGCCCGGCGGCACCTGCGCGAAGAGTATCTCCGCGCCGAGATGGGCATCACCGGCGTGAACTTCGCCCTGGCCGACACTGGCGACGTTTGCGTCATCGAGAACGAAGGGAACAGCGGGCTGAGTTGTTCCACTCCGCCGGTCCACGTGGCACTGATGGGCATCGAGAAGATCCTGCCCGGGGTGGATTACCTGCCGCTGTTTCTCAATCTGCTGGGTCGTAGCGGCACGGGACAGAAGCTGACCACTTATACGCACATCTACGGGAAAGCCTCGCCGGGGAAGAAGTTCTATGTGATTATTGTCGACAACGGGCGCACGGAGGTGCTGCGCGATCCGGCCGCCTGGATGTCGCTGTTCTGCATCCGTTGCGGCGCCTGTCTGAATGCTTGCCCGGTGTATCGGCGCACCGGCGGTTGGGCGTACGGCTGGGTCTATCCCGGGCCGATCGGCGCGATCCTGGTGCCGCATTTGGTGGGATTGGACAAGGCCGCGTCGTTGCCGTTCGCGTCGTCGTTGTGCGGGGCCTGCGGTGAGGTCTGCCCGGTGATGATCGATATCCCGCATCAACTGGTACATCTGCGGCATCGGGCCACGAGCGAGTCCACGCCGATGAACAGCTTCACTGAGCGGCTGATGTGGAAGGCTTGGGCCTGGGCCATGGTCCGCCCGTGGCGATACAAGCTGGCCATGGGCGTGGTGAAGCTCGGTGTGCGGATGGCGAAGTTCCTGCCCTGGCATCCCGGGAAGCTGGGGCAGTGGACCCGGGGACGCGAACTGCCCCGCCCGCCGGCCGAGCCGGCCTTCCGCGGTTGGTGGCGGAGGCACGGGAAACAGTACGAGCAGAGCGAAGAGTGACGGTCGGTCCAACTTTGGCAGCGCGGGGCTCCCGCCGAGCCGCCGTACCCGCCGAGAATCGAGGTCCGGGAGGAGTTTTGCCCAGTCGCCCGCATCCGGTGGTGCGAGGTTGGAGCCCCCGTGTGAATTTGTACGTCGTGCATTCGGTGCACTGAATCTCCCGCAATTCATGTCAGGCAAAGAACTGCCTGACCAACAAGTTGTTTCACGAGCAGGCAAATCATGAGCAGTCGCGAAGCCATCCTGCATCGAATCCGCGAGCGCATCTCCAGCGGTCCCGCCGCCACCTTGCCCGAGAAACCGGAGGTCTGGTCCCGGGCGACGGACGACCCGGACGCGCTGATCCTGCGTTTCACCAACGAGTTGGAAGCCCTTTCAGGCGAGGTGATCCGCTGCTCTTCGCTTGAGGACGCCCAGGCCAAGCTGGTGGAACTCGTCGACGGCGGTGAGTGGCCGTCGATCGCCGCGGCCGATCGGGCAGCGGTTCGCGAGGTGGTTGGCGGGTTGGACGCCGCGCGCGTGGTCTACCCCGAGGAAGGCTTCGACCACGCGCGCCTGGCCGAGATCCCGGCCGCCGTGATCAACGCTGAATTGCTCTTGGCCGACACGGGCAGTTGCGTGGTCGAGGTGCCCACAACCGTCGAGCGGCTGATGCTCTACTTGCCCGAGACCAGCATCATCGTGGCGCGGCGGGAGCAGATGCGCGAGCACCTGCCGGCCGCCTGGGAAGAGATTGCCCCGCGAATCACGGCCGAATCGTTCAGCGGCGAGTTGGTGATCGTCTCTGGCCCCAGCCGCACGGCCGATATCGAGAAGATTCTGATCCTCGGCGTGCACGGGCCGAAACGTCTCGTGGTCTTCGTCGTCGACTGATGCGGAGCCGTTGGCTCCGCGCGCACGCCGAGATTCGTGCCGAGCGGGGGGCGAACCCGACCAGTGCGTTGATGTGCCTACTGATGCGCGCCATCATGCGGCCAACAAGGCCCGAACGCGGCGCAGGTCGTCCGGCGTGTCCACACCCACCGATTGATGCGCCGTTTCCACCACGGCGATCGGCCAGCCATGTTCAAGGGCCCGGAGCTGCTCGAGCTTCTCCGCGCTTTCCAGCGGCGTCGGTGCTAGTTGGGCAAACCGCAGCACCGCCTCGCGGCGATAGGCGTACAGCCCGATGTGCTGCCAGTGGAGTAAAGGCTTTGGGAAGGGCGGGGTCGCGCTTTGGGAGGATGAGGCTCCGGCCGAGCCACACACTGGCGAGACGCCAGTGGCACCCTCTTCGATTGGCGAGACGCCAGTGGCACCCGGCTGAACGGCCGAGACGCCAGTGGTGCCCTGCGCATCGCGAATGAAGGGGATCGGGCTGCGGGAGAAGTAGACCGCTCGGCCCGAGAGGTCGCAAATCACCTTCACCACGCTGGGGTCGTTGATTCGCTCCAGATCGGTCAACGGGTGCCGCGCCGTGGCCATCGGCAGGCTCGGATCGTCGAGCAGTGGTCGCACAACCGCGTCGATCGTGCGCGGGTCGATCAGCGGCTCGTCGCCCTGCACGTTCACCAGCAGGTCGGCTTCTACTCGGTCGGCCACCTCGGCCAGCCGATCGGTGCCGCAGGAGTGGTCCGCTCGGGTCATCATCACGTTCACGCCCAGCGGTCGCAGCGCATCGGCCACGCGACGGTCGTCGGTCGCCACCAGCACTTCGTCCACCAGGGTCGCCGCCCGCGTGCGTCGCCAAACGTGCCACACCAACGGCCGGCCGGCCACGTCGGCCAGCACCTTTCCGGGCAGGCGGGTGGAAGCGTATCGCGCAGGAATGACCGCCAGGATCTTGCCGTTCATGGCCGCGGAGGATACCGGTCCGTGGCCCGCCGGAGCAAGATCAATCGGCGGCCGGATCCCCTTCGGGTAGCGGCTCGCGGGTCGGAGAGTGGCCGCCGGACAGCTCCCGAATCGCCTCGAAGAGTTCGTCGGCCGGGCCGTTCTTGCGGACGCAGGCGCCTGCGCCGGCGCTTGTCAGGGCCTGGGTCAATTCCCGTTCGCCGTGGACCGAGAGCCCCAGTACGGCCATTTCCGGATGCTCCGCTTTGATGCGACGCGTGGCCTCGATCCCGTTGAGCTTCGGCAGGGTGATGTCCATGACGATCAGATCGGGATTGAGCCGATTGGCCAGCCGCACGGCTTCCTCGCCATCGGCCGCCTCGCCCACCACTTGAAAATCGGCCTGGGCCCGGAGCATGGAGACCACCCCCTCGCGGACCAAATCGTGATCGTCGCAGACGACGATCCGGATGCTTCCCGCATCGTCCGCCGCCGAGGGTTCCGGCGACGCCGCGTTGCGCGCTTCGCCAGCCGGCCGTGGGACGGTTGCCAGCGCGGCTTCAATTGCCTCGGGCAAGGCAAGCGCTTCCTCGGCGCGGAGGGGACACGTCAGGGTGAAGCGGGCGCCGCCGCCAGGATGCCCGTCGATATGCATGGTGCCGCCGACGGCCTCGATCCGCTCGCGAATGCTCAGCAGGCCGAAGCCCTCGCCTTCGGCGGCGCGGAGGTCCAGCGTGCTGGGGTCGAACCCACGGCCCCCGTCTTGCACGCGGATCGTGACGTCGCTTTCGTTGGCGTCGATCGATACCGTCGCCTCTTTCACGCCGGCGTGCTTCACCACGTTGAACAGCAACTCCCGAACCGCTTCGAACAGCAGGATGCGGACGCCGGTGTCGAGCGGCATGATCTCCTGTTCCGTGGCGACGGTCACCCGAAGCCCGTGCTGTTGATGCATGCGGCGGGCGAGCCAGTGCACGCCTTGGACGAGCCCACCGTCGTGCAGCACCGGCGGCGAAAGTTCGGTGGCCAGCGAACGAGCCGTTTCGATGCCCTGGTCGAGGATGTCCAGCGCCTTTTCGGCCTGGTGGCGGGTGCTTTCGTCGGGCGCCTTCTTCTGGATGCGGCCGACGCGCATCCGCGCGGCCACGAGGAGCTGTTGCAGATCGTCGTGGAGTAGTTGCGAGAGGCGGCGCCGTTCACGCTGCTCGGCGCGGCTTAGCTCCAAGGCCAACTGGCGCAGTTGGGCCATGCGCTGCTCGGCCAACTCGCTCCGCTCGGCCACGCGCGTCTCGAGCGTTTGATTGAGCGTGGCCACGACATGCTCGCGCCGCTCCAAGTCGCGCCGGGTCTCAATCCGCTCGGAAATGTCGATCGCCGAGGGGATCAGGTGGGTGATCCGGCCGTCGTCGTCGCGCATGGGCACGAGTTGAAAGTCGACCGGCATGAGGCTGCCGTCGGCCACGCGGAGTTCGGTGTCGTAGCGGACGGTCTCGCCCGCGGCTGCCCGACGAATCGCCTCGCGCAGCCGCTCTTTCGACTCGGCCGACCAGGACCACCAGGGCGTTTCGGGGAAGGGACGCCCGAGCACGTCCTCGGCCGATGCGCCCACCGCCGCCAGCGACGGTTGATTCGTTTCGATCAGAATGCCGTCGCGCGTGCAGACGCCGGCGAACACGAACAGACTGTCCAGCACGTGGCGCAAGAACCTCGCGCTGCGACTCTCGGGGTCCTGGTCGGCGCAAGGCTCTCTGCCGGATTGGTCGGCCATGTCTGCGTATCCGCGCGTCGTTCGCGCCCCCAGCGGTTGCTACTTGGCAGCCGCCGGGACGGTCAGGTCCTCGTCCTCGCTCTCGTCGGCCGTGGCCACCCGGCTGCCACCGTCGCGGACATCGCCAGCGCGGAACACGTGGGTCGCCGCTCCACGGAGCACGCGAAGCAACTGCTGCGCGATCCCGGTCCAGGTGAACCGGGCACGCGCCTTTTGCGATCCGAACTTCGACAACTGCCGCGTCAGCTCCGGGTAGCTTAATATACTGTTCAGCGCGTGGCCGAACACCTCGGGGTCGAACGGGTTGGCGTAAAGCGCGTCGACGCCCCAGGTGACTTCTTCCCAAAGCCCACCCTCGGTGGTCACCACCGCAGGCGTGCCGCAGGCCATCGCCTCGACGGCCGTCATGCCGAACGGTTCGTAGCGGCTGCTCAGGGCGAATACGTCGGCCGCGCGGTAGTAATCGGCCAGGTACTCGTCCGGGATCCAGTCGCGGAACATGACCTTGTCCTCAATGCCCAATTCCCGGGCGGTCGCCTTGTAGTGATTGATCTGCTCGACCTCGCTTTCGGTTGGCTCCGTTGATCCGACGGCGAGCAGGAGTTTGACGTCGTCGTGGCGGCTGGTCACCACTGGCATGGAGCGAACGAGCAGGTCGTAGCCCTTGTTCTCGGCCACGCGCCCCAGGGCCAGTACGATCCGGCCGTCGAGATCCAGTTCCCGCTTCAACGCGGAGCGGGTGGCGCGGGAGACCGGGAAGAAGCGGGTGTCGTCGTAGCCCGGTGGGATGACGTGGACCTTCTCGCGCGGCACGTCGTACTCGCCGTTGAGCAGCAGGTCGCGTTGCTGGGGCGTGGTTGCCACCACCACGTCGCACTCGTCGTAGATGATTTTTTCTTCGCGGACGCGTTGGTTGAAGTTGTACTTGCGTTCCTTCTCCTCGTCCGACTCGTCCATGTTGTCCCGCTTCCAGGAGCCGATCGAGTGAGGCGTGTGAACGTGCGGGATACCCAGCTCATTGGCCAGCTTCTGGCCGGCCACGCCAGCGTCCCAGTAGTGGCTGTTGATGAAACCGTAGCGGAGCCGTTTCGCTCGCACGTATTGCTTCACATTGGTGACCCATTCCGGAATGGCGTCGACCAACGTCTCTTTGGGGATGAAATCCTTGCCACCGCAAGGGAAACGCAGAATCCGCACGCGATCGGATATCTTTTCCGTCGCCGGCTGATCCTCGAACCGGCGGGTGAGCACGTCCACGCGGTAGCCCATGCGGGCCAGACATTCGGCGAGTTCAAGCACGTAAACCACTTGACCGCCGGTGTCGGGCATGCCGAACTCGGGGTTCGCCGAGACGTACCCATGCGTGGAGATCATCATGATCCGTTCTTTGGCTCGAATTCCCATCGTCTCGCTATCCTTTCGATTTTCAGTTGACCAGTCGTGGCGCGGCACGCCTCCGGCTGCTTGGCACGTCGCTCGCGCGAAGCGACCGACCTTCTTCGATGGATGGTCTGTTGGCCGCAACTACCGCGACGTCGATGTCCCAAGGCTTGCTTGGGTTCATCGCGCCAATGTGAGGTGAAGTTCGTTTTCCCGGCCCACCCGCGATAAAGCCGCATGCGAGACGGGGCGCCGCACTATCGCTTCATTTTAACGACTGGCGGCATTTGTCGAGTGGCCCCCCGGGTGGGCGGGTGGCGGCCCGTCGCCTCGCCACCGACGGACATGGCGGCTACCTATCCTCGCCCCGAGAGGCCCTTCGGCTGGCAGAAAAGCCGTGGGTTTGGCGACCGATCGTCCCGACCCCGCGCCGTTTCCCGAGCCATTTGGCGGCCGCGCGGCGACGCGTGACAAACCTCTCTCGTGTTAGGGTTTACGGCCAGGCCGGGCAGGGCCAATTCCCTCTTTCCTTTGAGAACTGTCGGCTCGACTCGCACCGGCCTTGGGGCTGCACCCGAGCACGGACGAGAAGCTTGCGGGAGCATCTTCGCGGCAGGACGCCAGGTGTCCGGGCAGGGTGATTTTTCGGTGCTGGCGTGTGCAAAAATCGGCGAAGGTGCCATCTTGTCGCACAGACACTTGCTCGGTCACCCACGGCTTCGCCGCTCCGAACCATTGTTGGCTGGTATCGCTGGCGGGCGGGGCGGGTCATTTTGTCGCGGCAGGCCGGCGTTGCCCCTTGCCGGTCATCGGGAATTCCCCTATAGTGGATTGAGTTGATCTGGCGGTAAGCCGCAGGGATGGCTGATCGTCGGCGAGAGCAGTCTGCTGGCTGGGCCCCGGTTTATCAAACGGTGGTATGCGGCCGAGGTCGAGTTGGAAGGCTTTGCGGCACGCCACTTTGCGTTATGGTATCACTGGTCGTTCGGATGGGCGGCTATCGTCCCTGGATTGGCAAGGTAGCAAGGGAAACGCTTATGGCCGAGTCGGGATCCCCGTTGGGCGAGCGAATGAAGAGCAAGCTGCGCGTGTTGCTCGTGGACGACCATCCGCTTGTGCGCCGCGGCGCGGCGGAGATGATCAACGAGCAGCCCGACATGGAGGTTTGCGGCGAGACTGGGGCGGCCGGCGAGGCTCTGACGCTGGTCAAACAGACCAACCCTCATCTGGTGCTGGTCGACCTGTCGCTTAGCTCTGGACACGGGATCGAGCTGATCGAACAGATCCGGGCGTACAACTCGGAAATCAAGATGATCGTAGCCTCCGTGCACGACGAGGAACTCTACGCCGAGCGGAGCCTGCGGGCTGGGGCGGTCGGCTACATCAACAAGCAAGAAGCCAGCGATAAGCTGGTCGAGGCCATCCGGCACGTGCTCGGCGGCGACGTCTACCTCAGCGGCAACATGGCCAATCACATGCTCCGTTCGATGGTCAACGGGGAGCAGCCCGAGGGCGACCCAGTCCGCACGCTATCGAACCGCGAGTTGGAGGTCTTCGAGTTGATCGGCGAGGGCAAGACGACCAAACAGGTTGCCGCCCAGCTCCATCTGAGCCCCAAGACGATCGAGACCCACCGCGAGAAAATCAAGATGAAGTTGAACCTCGGCAGCAGCACCGAGCTGACCCGACGGGCCGTCCAATGGGTGCTCGAGTCGCGGTGAGCTGGTCGGGGGGGCGGAGCGGCGGTACCGGTCGGACGCGACGTTGCCGTAAGTCTTGTCTTGGATATCGGTTGTCGCCGCGCTGCAATGCGGAATTTCCCTGGCCGCGCTCCTTTGCATCCGCGGGCTGACGGTCTATGATGGGAGGCTTTTGGGGGCGATCCCGAGGCTCGCACCGCGGGGTGTCCTGCCCATTTTTTCTCCGCTGAGTGAACCGAGGGCCGATCGGCCGCGTAGAATGCTTGTTGGATGGTCTGCGCCCACGTCCGGTGCGTCGTCCGACCGACTGGTAGCGAGAGGTACTCTTCGCGCCCATGGCGGCTTCCCTTCGCATGAACGACATCCACGATCAATCCGCTGCTGCTCGGACGCCGGAGTCTTCGGAAACGGCCGATACGACGGCGCTGCGCGGTTCGCATCAAGGCCTTTTACTGACGACGGCCATCCTGCTGACGACCATCGCCCTGCTGGCCGGTGGTTTTGGCGTCAGTGCGAAACTGCCCTCGCTGGTGGTCCTCTCGCTCCAGACGCTTCTGGCCGGGGCTACCTGCTGGATGGTGATCAACGCCCAGCGGCTACGCGTCCAATGGAGCGAAGCCCGGCACATGGTGAGGGAGCAGGCGAAGCCGCGCGAAAAGCGGGCCTCCGGCGGTTGGTTGGGCGGCGATCGACAGGAAGATGAGCAGACGTTTCACGCGGTGCTGGGTGATGTGGAGCATGCCCGACGGTTGCATTGGGTCTTCGTGGCCCTGCTCCCGCTGGTGCTGGCCGGCGGATTGATCGCCTGGGCCGTGTTTGGCGGCGAACGGCCGGAAACAATCGAAGTGGTAACCGCCCGCGCCGGCGCGCTGGCCCTGCTGGGCCTGGCGCTCTCGACCGTCTGGCTGGTGCTCGCCCGATCGCTGCTGGCCATCCAAAGGGAAGAGTTGCCCGAGGCTTCGATGCTCGGGCTGACGTTGCGCGAGAGCCAATGGGCGACCCTGCTGCTCTCGTTGGCCCTGCTCAGCCGGCTCGTTTATCCACCGGCCGCTTGGTGGATTGGTCGGGCCCTGTTGATCTGGCTGTTGCTGGTGGTCATCGAGCAACTTGGCCGGGTTCTTTGGCTTTGGTGGGATTCGCGTTCGCCTCGAGCGTCGGCTGCGGAAGCGGAGACTGCCCGGCGTTTCCTCCCGCCGTTGGAGTTGCTCAGTCGGGAGCTACTCTTGATCCGTGCCAACCCGGTGGCCAGCCTCTTCGAGACGATCGAAAATCGCTGGGGCGTTAGCTTTCGTTCGTCGTGGGCAATCCGCTTCGTGCGCGCCGCCACGCTGCCCACGATCCTCATGGCCTTGCTGCTGTTCTGGGCGTTGAGTTGCCTGTCGATGGTCGGGCCGAGCGAGTTGGGCGTACGCATCACCCTGGGCCAAATGGAGCACCAGCCGCTGAAGCCGGGATTGCACTGGAAGCTACCGTGGCCACTTGGCCGGATCGACCGCCACGATGTGAAACGGGTCCGCTCGCAGCCATTGGGATTCGTCGAGATGGACCGTCCGGTCGCCGTGCTCTGGACGAACGAGCACGCCAAGGAGGAGTTCGCCCTGCTGCTGGGCGATGGGACCGAGGCCCTGGCCGTCAACTCCGTTGTTTACTACAAAATCCGCGAGGACCGCGAGGGCTTCTTCAACTACGTGCTGAACTTCAAGAATCCGGCCGAGGCGCTCGAAGGGTTCGGTTATCGGGCGCTGATGCAGCAAACCCGATCATCCACGCTGGACAACGTATTAGCCACCAATCGGGCCCGGTTTGCCGACGACCTGGAGCAATCGCTTCAGCAATACGCTGAGCAGAACGAGTTGGGGATCGAGGTGGTCGAGGTAGCGTTGGTCAGCCTGCATCCGCCGGTCGACGCGGCCGAGGATTACCTCCAGGTGATCAGTGCCCGAATCGACGCCGATCGTTACCAGATCGAGGCGGCCGGCGAGCGGCTCGTACAGATTGAGGATGCCGAGGCGAATCGTGCCCGCGCCGTGGCCGATGCCAAAGTGGAGGCCGCGCGGCGCGTGAGCACGGCCATCGAGGAGTCGAGTGAATTCACGGCCGTGGGCGAAGCCTACCAGGTGGCTCCCGAGTCGTTCGAGTTCCGCCTCCGCGGCGACGTGTTCGAAGAGGTGCTTAAGGACAAGCCGCTGGTGGTGGTAGACAAGTCGTTCTCCATCGATCCCAGCGGGATTTACTACGACTATCGACGCGATAAGAATCAGAAGAACCAGCAATAGGTCAGCCGGGGCAGGTTGCGAGCGAGTCGATCGCGACTGGCCGCGATCGGCAGTTTCATCCCGAACCCCCGAACCCCGATTCAACCATGGCTCACCATCACGGACATTCCCATGGCGGCGATTTGCCGCGGCTTTCGCTCCCGTCGATTCTTTGGCGGGCGGTGCTGGCGCTCGTCGTCGTCGGGCTGTTGATTGCCTACGGCTCCTCCTACACGGTGACGGAAGGTTTCAGCGCGATTGTCACCCGATTCGGCGACCCGGTGCAGGTGCGCAACTCGGCGGGCAAGACCGACGAGGCCGGCTTCTACTGGAAGTGGCCCTGGCCGATCGAGGAAGTCCACGTGATCGACATGCGGATGCACTACTACAACACCCCGTTCACCGAGACATTCACCAAGGACAACAAGAACATCCAGTTGTTGACCTATGTCGTTTGGCGGGTGGACGATCCGCTGCTCTACTTTCAATCGCTCGGCACCCCGGAAGAAGCCGAGCGGAAGTTGGACGGCATGGTGGCCGCGAAAAAGAACTACCACATGGGCAACTATAAGTTGACCGCCCTGGTGTCGACCGATCCCCAGCAGATCAAGACCCCCGAGATTGAACAAGCCATTCTGAAGGACGTGAGTACCGAGGCGCGGAGGACATTCGGAATCGACGTCGAGCAGATCGGCATCAAACGCGTGGCCTATCCAGAGGAGAATATGGAGGCCGTGTTGCAGCAGATGCGGGCGGAACGTCGGGCCGAGGCGGCCGAACTCCGGGCCAAGGGAGAGCGTGAGGCCCAGGCCATTCGCAACGAGGGCCTCGTCCAGGCTGAGCAAATCCTCCGCCAGGGGCGCGAGGAGGCGGGCAAGATCGTCGGCCAGGCCGAAAAGGAAGCGGCGGAAACGTACGCCAAGGCCCACCAGCTCGATCCGGACTTCTACCGCTTCTGGCGCTCCATGCAGGTGATCAAGAAGACGCTTGGCCAGGAAGACACAATCGTCTTGCGCAGCGATGAGGGCCCGTTCGGCCCGCTGTTCGAGGATATGCGTTCGCCGAGCGGGCCGAGACCGCCTGAAGGTGAAGAGTAACGCTCCGTGACCAACTGGTTTTCGGAGGTGTGCCACTGGCGTTTGGCCAGTGCAATCGCGGACAGCGGTAAGTTCGCTGGCACTGGCAAGATGCCAGTGCCAGCTGAGCGGGAAGCGAATGAATACGTGATTTGATCCCAAGGCGACAAGTTGTCGTCGGTTCGATGGCGTTCCGATCGACAAGCGCTGGGGGAGGCCCAGCCGCCATTGCAGCAAAACAATGCCTGACCACGAAGACCACCATCACGACGATCGCGCGCACGATAATGATGCGCACGACGACCATGCGCACGACGACCATGCGCACGACGATCACGCCCAAGAGGCGCCCCGCCCGGTCGTCTTCCAAGGACTCGATGCCGGGCTGCGCATGTTCCGCTGGGTGGTGGTGATCCTGCTCGCCCTGTTTCTGGTCTCCGGCATCACGACGGTCGACTCGGGCTACGTCGGCCTGAAGCTCCGGTTTGGCCGGCTGGTTGGCGGTTCGCGGGCTGAGCAGATCCACAAACCTGGGCTGGTGCTGGCGCTGCCAGAACCGATCGATCGCGTGATTCAGGTGGATGGCCCGGAGCGCGAGGGCGAGATCACCGTCGACGAGGTCTACAAGCCGATCGACGAGCTGGCCGCCATGGACAAGATCAATCCACTGGTTGAAGGCTACGTGCTCACGGGTGATCAGAGCATCGTGCAGACGAAGATGGTGGTGAAGTACCAAGTGGTCGACCCCATCCGTTTCCGACTTTGGACCGACCGTCCCGAAGGCATGCTGCACGATGCGGTGCTGGCCGCGCTGATGCGGACCGTCGGCGGCTGGACTTACGAGGACGTGCTTCGCAAGCAACGCGGCGGCGAGGGGGAACTGGGTACTGTCGAGAGTCTGGCCGGCGTGGTGATGCAGCGGGCTCAGAAGCGGCTCGACACGATCGACACGGGCATGCGGATCACGGCTCTGGAGTTCGCCGAAATCCATCCACCGCGGCACGTGGTGGCCGAGTTCCGCGACGTGCAGAGCGCCCGGATCGAAATGGAAACGAAGAAGCGCGAGGCCGAGGGTTTTGTTCGCAGCCGCCTGCCGCAAGCGGAAGCCGAAAGCAATCAGATGGTCAAGCAGGCGATGGCCTACGAGAACACGCTGAACGCGACCGCGTCGGCCGAGTTGTCGGTCTTCGAGCAGATTTACCAGGAGTACCGCAACAGCCCCGGTCTGGTGCGGCAGCGAATCCTGTTGGAAACACTGGAGCAGGTCGTCCAGCAGGTGGGCCGGCGGATCTATCTGCCCCCCGGCAGCCGGTTGCTCCTGCCGCTCTCGGAGAAGGATGGGAGTGGAAGGGATTAGCGATTTGAGGAACAAGCCCACGGGCACCGCCCCGTGGGAGCCGCCGCGCGGGCACTGTCCCGTGGGAACGAACCAAGAGTGGGTTATTGAGACTGCGACGACACAGGAGCAACATGCACCGATGAGTACCATGGCCAGCCCCGCCGCCAATCAGGCGCAGCGTACGCTCGATGTCCCGCTGACAGTGGCGGAGCGCGGGCGGATCGTCGTGCAATTGGGCACGGCCCTGCTGGCGGCCGCGCTGCTGGCGGTCGGTTGGTTGCAGCGCGAATACGGTCCGCAGGACTTGCGGAACATTGCCGAGTTGATCATTGCCGTGGCCGCGCTGATCGTGGCCGCGCCGATCTTTTGGGAAGCGGTCCGCGGGGTTGCTACTGGCGACCGCAACACGATGACCGAGCAACTGGTCGCCTTGGCCACGTTGGCGGCCATGATGACTGGCGACTTCATCACGGCCACGCTCATTCCGGTGATCCTCAACCTCGGCCATTTTTTCGAGGAACGGAGCGTACTGGGCGCTCAAGCCGCCATCGAGGGCCTGCGGAAACTCCACGCCCGATCAGCCGTCCTGGTCACGCCCGAGGGCGAACGCGACGTGGATCCCGACTCGCTCACCGCCGGCGACGTGATCGTCATTCGCCCAGGCGACGTGATTGCCGCCGACGGCACGGTGCTCGAAGGCTCCTCGGCCGTCGACCAGTCGCCCGTCACCGGCGAGTCGGCCCCCGAGGATGTCACGCCACAAAGCCCGGTTTACGCCGGCACGATCAACCTCTCGGGGCTACTGCGTGTCCGCGTGACGAAGACGGGCAAGCAGACCGCACTCGGACGCGTGGTCGAACTGTTGCACAAGGCCGAGCAGTCGAAGACGCCCGCGATGAAGCTCATCGAGCAGTACGCGGGCTACTACGTGCCGATTATCCTGATCATCGCCGGCGTGGTGCTCTTTATGACCCGCGAGATGACCCGGGCGGTGGCCGTGCTGATTGTCGGCTGCCCGGTGGCCTTCATCCTCGCTGGGCCGACGGCGATGATCGCCGCCCTGGCCACGGCCTCCCGGCTGGGCATCCTGATTAAGAATACGCGTTTTCTGGAATCGTTGGGCGACGTGGATACGGTGGTGCTCGACAAGACGGGCACCGTCACGCTGGGAAAGTTGGAACTGGTCGCGGTCCGGCCGGTCGCCGGGATCGACGAGTCGCAACTGCTCGTCCGAGCCGCGCGATGCGCCGGCGGGTCGCGGCACCCCGTCTCAAGGGCCGTGATCGAAGCGGCCGCCGCGCGGGACCTCGAAGTCGAGCAACTGGCGGGGGGGGCCACGATCGAAGAAGTGCCCGGCAAGGGAGTGCGTGCCCGCGGTAACGGTCTCCAAGTAATGCTGGGTCGGCGCGAATGGTTGGCCGAGCTGGGCGCGGAGATGCCGCCGGTGCCGGATCATGCCGGTCCGATTGTCTGGGTGGCCGAGGTCGATTCGGCCGACGCGGATACGATCGGTGCGAGTCCAGCGACGGCTGCCGTCCCCCGGCCCTTGGGGTGCCTGTTGCTGGCCGACGTGCCCCGCCCGGAGGCGAAGCAAGCGCTAGCCGATCTGCGGCGCCTGGGGCTCGTCCGAAGCGTGTTGCTCACCGGCGACCGCCGCGAAGTGGCCGACCAGATCGGCGCCGCCCTGCAGACCGACGAAGTGATTGCCGAGGTGTTGCCCGAGCAGAAGCTGGAGGTGATCCACCAGGAACGCCAAGAGGGTCGCGTGGTGATGATGGTCGGCGACGGGGTGAACGACGCCCTAGCCCTGGCCACCGGCGACGTGGGTGTGGCCCTCGGAGCGGTCGCCTCCGACGTGGCTTTGCAAAGCGCCGACGTGGCCCTGATGACCAACGATCTGGGCCGGCTGCCGCTGACGGTCAGGCTGGCGCGGCGAACCCGCCGCACGATCAACGAGAACCTGCTGATCGGCGTGTTCGTCTCGGTGGGCTTCGTGGCGGCCGCCTCGCTCGGCTGGGTCGGACCGTTACTGGCCGCCGTTTTGCACAACCTGGGCGAGGTGTTCGTGCTGGGTAACAGCGCCCGCCTGCTTGGCTTCGCCCGAGATGAAGAGTGAAAGCGTGAGCGGTAAATGCGACATGGTGAAGGCTGGGTTCTTGCCGGCGTTCCGCATCACCGATCGTGCTTTCGTGTTTACCAGCTATCCAGGAGACAGTGCCCGTGGGCTTGCGTGTCCAGCGCCCCCATGGCCGAACATTCAACAGCCAACCCATGCGATACCAGGCTTTGCTAATCGTGCTCGTCTCGCTCGGCATTTACGAGGCCGTCCCTGCGTCCACCCCGGGGCAGGGTGAGCAGGGCGCGGCTCCGATGAGTCGGCAACAACGGGCGTATCGTGAAGAACTGGCCAAGTGGAAAGACCTCCTGCGGGAGTTACGGGATTTGGATGTCGAGTATCGGACCACGCATCCCAGCTTGCGCGAGCCGATCGAGGAGCGATACAACGAGCTGGTGGCCGAAGCCGAACGACAGCAACGCGAGTTGATCGACGCCGCCGTGCTGGCGTTTGCCGACGAACCGGGCGAGAACCAGGAGATTGCCCGCTTCCTGCTGGGGGTGCTGGAAGCCGAAATGCGGTCCGATCGCTACGACGAGGCTCTGCGGCTGGCCCAATTGCTTATCGACAACGATGTGCGGATCCCAGCGCTGTTCAATCTGGCCGGCGTGGCGGCGTTCAATACCAATCAATTCGAGCTGGCCGAAAAGCACCTCCGCCGGGCGCGCCAGGAGCACGTGCTCAACGACGAGGGTCGGCAGGCCCTCCGCGCGTTACCCTACTGCAAGGAAGGTTGGGCGCGGGAACGGGAGCTTCGCGAGGCCGAGAAGGTGGCCAACGACTTGCCCCGCGTTGTCTTGGAGACGAACAAGGGCGAAATCGAACTGGAACTGTTCGAGAACGAGGCGCCCAATACCGTGGCCAATTTCATCTCGCTCGTGGAAAAGGGATTCTACGACGGCCTGACGTTTCACCGCGTGAAAAAGGGCTTCATGGCCCAGGGTGGCGATCCCAAGGCAGACGGTACCGGCGGACCCGGCTACACGATCCGTAGCGAGTTCCTCGAGGAGGACGCCCGCAATCACTTCCGCGGCAGCCTCTCGATGGCAAACGCCGGTCCGCATACGGGCGGATCGCAGTTCTTCATCACCTTCAAGCCCACGCCCGGCTTGGACGGCAAGCACACCGTGTTCGGGCGCGTGGTGCGTGGATTAGACGTATTACCGAAGTTGCAGCGCCGCGAGCCCCGCGACCCGGTGGAGAAGAAGATCAACCCGCACCGTAACATCATTATCCCCACGGCCGACGTGATTGAGCGCGCCCGAGTCGTCCGGAAACGCGATCATCCGTACGAACCGAAGACACGCCCAGAGCCGGGAATGCCCTCGCGATCCGTCCCGGAAGGGTAATCCCGCCGCCATTGGGGCCGGCCTGCCGGGGCTGACGCAGCAACGATCGATCGGCTAAACTGACACGCCCATGAGCAACGTCTACTGGCTACCCTGCGACTGTGGCGAACGGCATCCGGTGGGGGTGCGCCAAGCTGGCCAGACGATCGTCTGTTCCTGCGGAGCGGAACTCGAAGTGCCCGCCTACGGCGCGTTAGCTAACCTGGAGGAGGCCGCGGCGGAGCCGGGTTCCGAGGGCGAAGGGCTGGCCGGGTCGCCGCGGCGGTCACAATGGGGCCTCCGGCAAGCCGGCATGTTTCTAGGGTTGGTGATGCTCCTGGGAGGCCTGGCCTGGGCTGGCTACTTGGAAGCGACGAAGCCCCGGCTGGTGCCGATCGAGCAAATGGAGCCCCTGCAAACCTGGATGCTTTGGCAGGAACTGCGCGTTGGGGCCGACCGCTTCCCCTCACCCCAGGTGAAGTTCTACAGCCTGGCGCTGAAGCAAAACCGGTACTGGTTGGCCATCGCGCTGGTTACCGCCGGACTGGGGTTGCTCGTGATCGGTGGAACCTTTGCGCTGGTCAAGCCGTCACGCGGGTAATGGTCCCCGGCATGAATATCATCTGCCTGATCGTCGATCGCTTGCACGCCGCCTACCTGGGCGCCTACGGTAATAGCTGGATCAGAACACCGGCCATCGATCGCCTCGCGGCCGAGGGATTTGTCTTCGACCACTCGATTGCCGATACCCCGTGCCTGGCGGCGGGCTGCCAGAGCTACTGGCTCGGACGTCACGCCATGCAAGATGCATCACCGCCGGGCAGGGCCGCGAACATCGCGTCCGCCCACGCGGGGTCGGGCGGGACGCAATCGCAAAGCGGAATCCGCCAGACGGCCGCTTCCGCCGACCAGCAAGCGGCGGACAGCCTGATGAGCGTCTGCCGTGGAGCCGACGTGGAGAGTTTCCTGTTGAGCGACGCGCCAAACGTGCTCCGCCATCCGCTGGCGTTCGAGTTCGACGACCGTCTGGCCATCGAGCCTTGCTGGGAACCGCGGGTGGTCGAGTCGCTCGAGGAGACGCATTTTGCCCGTTGCTTCGCGGAGATCATGAATTTCCTCGACGAGCCGCCAGAGCGATTCCTGCTCTGGGCGCATTTGGCCGGTTTGGGCACGGTCTGGGATGCGCCGCCCGAGTTCCGCGAGGCCTATTGGGACGACGAGGATCCACCCCCGCGCCACTCGGCCGACGTCCCCGATTTGGTGTTGCCCGAGGGCTTCGACCCCGACCTGTTGCTGCCGATCACCCAGGCCTACGCCGGTCAGGTCACGCTGTTGGATGCGTGCCTCGGCGGGCTGCTCGAACTGCTCGAGGAATCCCCCCTGGGGCGAGACACGGCCCTGGTCCTTACCTCGCCGCGGGGGATGCCCCTGGGTGAGCATCGGCGGGTCGGCGTGGGCGGCATCGCCGGTTCGGACAGTGGGCGAGGGAACGCCGGTGACGAGATCGGCGACGACATCCCCGACGAACCGATTCACGGAGAGTTGATCCAGGTGCCGCTGCTTGTACGGCTGCCGGGCAGCACGGCGGCAAAAGACGTGGCTGAGCCCCGGGGGCGCAGTCAGTTGCTCGTGCAGCGGCCCGGCCTCTGGGCCACGCTGGTGGAACTCGTCGGTGGTGACCCCCTTGCAGTCCGGCCCTCGCAGCCATGGGCGGAGAGCCTGCTGCCGATCATTCGTGGCGAGTTGGGTGAGCCAAGCAGTCTAGCTGAATCAGGTGGCTCCGCGAAATCCGAGGAAGTGGGGGTGTCGGGCGAGGGCAGGGCAGGGGGGGCGCGATGGGAGCGAGGTCGGGCTGGCGTCGTCGGGCCGGGCGGTCAGTGGGGCCTGCGTACCCCGGCTTGGTATCTCCGGCTCACCGATCGGCCTCAACTTTATGCCAAACCGGAGGATCGCTGGGAAATGAACGACGTGGCCGACCGTTGCCGAGAGGTGGTCGAAGAGATGTTGGCCGAGCTGGGCCAATACTCCGAAGCCATCCAGGCTCACCAGAATCCGCACGCTTCCCCGCTTTCCCCGCTTCTTCGCGACGGGTTGGAGTGATGCCCCTCGGGTGTTGCCCGCCGCGGTTTCGCTTCTGCTGGCAGTCTGTGCCGGGTAGTGCAGTCGACAAGCGATTGCCTGCACCCGTCGCTGAGGGTGCAGCCTGCGGATTGCGTTGTTAGGCGGCGGATTGGTAACGGCGGGTGAGGGGGAGGCGGTGGCGGCGGTTTTTCCAGAACCGGTCGAGTCGGTTGGTTTCGCTGATTCGGCCGACGAC
>Ga0180436_10001113_pt1 | contig 26719 bp, 22 predicted proteins | sample SS_ome_2_FD_132434 | JGI IMG/M metagenome (GOLD analysis project Ga0180436, IMG submission 132434) | Hypersaline lake sediment archaeal communities from the Salton Sea, California, USA - SS_3_S_2 metaG | ecosystem: Environmental > Aquatic > Non-marine Saline and Alkaline > Hypersaline >... | reverse complement strand
GATCGCGTCGGGCAATCGCTGAATCAGCCTGACGATGGCGTGCGGCGGCGCGAGATCGACGACGACGACGCTGCCACCGGGGTGCAGGGTGTATGCGCGCGCGTGCCGGCGCTCGCCCAGGATCTCGAGTTCCACGTCGTCGGCGCGGGCGACCGTCACGTCCTTGCCCAGCAGCGGCACGCGCCACGGGGCGGCCGCCACCGGGCCCCCAGCGACGGCGGCGGCCGTCACGGCGCGCAGCTCGCGCAGCAGCGACAGCGGGTCGCGGTACGGGCGCAGGTAGGGGACGCTCGCTTGGTCCTGGCGCCCGCGGGTGGCGGTGACCAACCCGGATTCGGCGTCGAAGCGGACCTCGTAGCTGCGGGCATCGCCGCCGCCCTCGCTCGCCTCGTGCCAGCGCAGCGAGTGGTGGCGCTGCGGGTGGCAGCGGCTCGTCTGGGTCCAGGTCGATTGCCCGAGAACCCCTTGGAGCTGCATGCGTGCCTCGACCAGCGCGGTGCGGCCGCGCTCGCCGGTGCGCAGGATCAGCCGCCCGGCTGGGCGACCGCGGGCGTTGAGTCGGTAGGTGAACCCCTCGATCGGCACGCCCAGAGGCTATCACGTGGCGAACGCCGCCCCCGGCGTGGGTAGACTGGCGGCGATGCTCGAGCTCCGCACCCTCCGCGATCGACCCGACGACGTCCGCGCGGCCATCCGCGCCAAGCAGCTGTTCGATGCCGAGGCGCGGTTCGACGAGCTCCTCGCGGCCGATGCGGAGCGGCGTTCGCTGCGACGTGAGCTCGAGGCGCTGCAGGCCGAGCGCAACGCCCGCAGCCGCGACATCGGCGAGCGCAAGCGGCGCGGCGAGGACGCCGCCGATCTCATGGCCGGGGTCGCCGGTCTCGCCGCCGAGGTCAAGCGCGGCGAGGAGCGCGACCGCGAGCTCGCCGCCCGCGTCGACGCGCTCCTGCTCGAGATCCCGAACCTACCGCACCCGTCGGTGCCGTACGGCGAGGGGCCGGAGCAGAACGTGGTCGTCGCCGACCACGGCGAGCGGCGCGGGGGCGAGGGGCTGCTCCCGCACTGGGAGCTGGCCGAGGCCCGCGGCTGGATCGACTTCGCCGCCGGCACGGCCGTGACCGGCGCCGGGTTCCCGGTCTTCCGCGGCGATGGCGCTCGGCTGGTGCGGGCGCTGACTTCGTTCTTCCTCGACCGGCTGGCGCAGGAGGGCTTCACCGAGGTGGCGCCGCCCCTGCTGGTGAACGCCGAGTCGGCGACCGCCACCGGGCAGCTGCCGGACAAGGAGGGGCAGATGTACCAGGTGGCGGACGGGTTCTACCTCATCCCCACCTCTGAGGTCCCCGTCACCAACCTGCATCGCGGTCAGATCCTGGACGAGGCGGCGCTGCCGCTGCGCTACTGCGCGTTCACCCCCTGCTTCCGGCGTGAGGCGGGCAGCTACGGCAAGGACGTGCGCGGACTCAACCGCCTGCACCAGTTCGACAAGGTCGAGATGGTCGTGCTCGCCCTGCCCGAGGAGAGCTACGACGCGCTCGAGGCGATGACGGCCATCGCCGAGCGGATGCTCGTCGACCTGGGTCTCGCGTTCCGGCGCCTGCTCATGTGCAGCGGCGACATGGGGTTCACGCAGGCGAAGAAGTACGACCTCGAGGTCTGGAGCCCGGGCCAGGCGCGCTGGCTGGAGGTCTCGTCCGTGTCGAACATGGAGGCCTTCCAGGCGGCCCGCCTCGAGACCCGCTGCCGGCCGGGTGGGACCCAGGGTCAGGGCAGGACGCGCCTGGTGCACACGCTCAATGGCTCGGCGTTGGCGTTCCCGCGCACGATCGCCGCGCTTCTCGAGACGCACCAGACGGAGGGCGGGGAGGTCGCGGTGCCGGCCGTGCTGCGTCCCTACCTGGGGCGCGACCGCCTGCGCTGATCCCCCCGGTTGCTCAGCCGTCCTGGTCGACCGTTCGTGGCACCTCGACGCGGCCGTCGCGCCACGCTGGCGCCAACGCCTCCAGCGCCGCTCGCGACAGACCGGCGGCGGGGACGTCCGGGCGCAGGTCCGTGGGCACGTGGCCGTCGGCCCCCTGGTTCGGGTGGCGCAGGGGTTCGGTCGTGGGGTCGTCGAAGGCGGCCAGCCGCTCCACGTAGTCCAGGATCCGTTCGAGATCGGCGCCCAGGGCCTCGCGGTCGGCGGTCGTGAGGTCGAGCCGCGCGAGCCGCGCCAACGCCTGTAGTTGGTCGTCGTCGAGGTGGGGCATGTGGCGAGCGTACCTCGGGCGCCGCTGGACGGCGCACGCGGTCAACCCAGCCGCCGCGCGATCTCGTAGAGCACCACGACCAGCGGCAGCGCCGGGAGCATGCTGGCGACCGAGATGCGCCGCAACTCGAGGAGCGTGAGGCCGAGGCCGACGATCATGAGGCCGCCGACGCCGTTGACCAGCAGGACCCGCGGATCCACGGCGGGATGGGGCAACCAGGCCGCGATCGCGCTCGCGCTCAGGGCGATGCCCCCCTGGAAGAGCAGCACCACCAGGGCCGAGGCCAGCACGCCGAAGCCAAAGGTCGCGGCCAGCGCGATCGACGAGATCCCGTCGAGGGTGGCCTTGAGGAGGAGCAGCGAGGCGTCGCCGACCAGGCCGTTCTGCAGGCTGCCGACGATCGTCATCGGCCCGACGCAGAAGAGCAGCGATGCCGCCACGAAGCCCTCGGTGAAGCGTCCTTGGCCGTGCACGCGGCGTTTCAGGGTGTCGCCCAAGCCCTCCAGGCGGTCGCCGAGCCGCCACGCCTCGCCGAGTGCCGCGCCAGCGGCCAGCGCGATCAGGCCGAGCACCACGCCGGGCGGCGTGGTGACGCGGCCGAGGTCGGCAGCCGCCGTGATGCCGATGACCAGCGTCACCAGCCCGATCGCCTGCAGCAGCACCGCGCCGATGCGGCTCGGCAGTCGACCGCGCAGAACCAGGCCGACGCCGGAACCCAGCAGGACCGTCAAGGTGTTGACCAGCGTTCCCGACAGGGCGTCGAACGGGTTCAAGTGCGGCTCTCGGTCCCGCCGCCGGCCGGACGGCTGCGCAGCACCAGCAGTGTGACCACGATCCCCGCCAGGAGGGGCAGTCCGACGAGCCATACGATCCACGTCCACAGGTTTCGGGGCGCGACCTGCGTCGGCGGAAGGATGAAGGGCAACTCCCCGACCGGGCTGCCGAGCAGGGGTAGGACGACGGAGGCGTTCGCCTCCTCCCACTGGAACGTCTGGTCGCGGACGAGGAGGTGGTAGGCGTCGCCGTCGGGCAGGGCGAACTCGGCGCGGTACACGGCCGGCGCGACTTCGATCAGGCGCTCCGTGCGCAGCGGTGGGGGCAGCGCCGGCGCCTCCGTCGACGGCGAGGGTAGCGCTTCCCCGGCGGCCGGCATCGGCCGCGCCTCGACGAACACGATGGCGTCCTCGACGGGCGCGAGGGCCGGGTCCTCCAGCGTCAGCGTGAGCGTGAAGGCCGTCCCCGGCGGCGGCGGATCCGGTTCGACGCGCACGGTGCCGAACACCAGTGTCGCGTGGGCGTGCGCGGCGCCGACGAGCAGCACGAGGACCAGGGCGACCGCGGTCGCCCACGGGCGGCGGCGACGCAGGCAACGCGCGCGATCGTTCGGCAGCGCCACGGCCCGGCTCACGGCGCCGCGCCTTCCTCGGGCGGATGGTGCAGGTACAGCCACGTCCGGTAGGCTAACCCGGAGGCGGTGGCCGCGGCGGCCGCCTCGCGCCCGACCCAGCGAAGGTGCCATGGCTCGTAGTCGTAGCAGCTCGCGTCGCGTCCGTCGCGTGGGTAGCTGATGGCGAAGCCGTGGCGCGCCGCGTGCTCCGCGACCCAGGCACCCTCGGGGGTGGTCGCCCAGTCGTCGAGGTCCCACGCGGGTGGCCCGTCCGCCGAACGCAGGTCGACCGCCGTGCCGAGCTGGTGCTCCGAGTGGCCGGGCCGGGCGCTGACCTCGGCGGCCCGTTCGGCCCCGAGCTGTCGCACCCACCCCTGGTGCACCGTGTCTTGGTATGCCTCGCTGCGGTAGGCGGATTGCACCGCCAACCGCACGCCTGCGGCCTCGGCCGCGGTGCGCAGCGCGCGCAGGTCGTCGATGACGATCGAACGCAGCGGCAACTCACTGGGAAAGCCGGCCCGCGAGACCGGCACGAGGTCGCTCGGCGCATAGCCGGGGGGGAGACGCCAGGCGGGATCGAGAACGATCCGCTCGGGGTGGGTGTCCGGGTCGACGGCCGTCACGCGCTCGTCGATCGTGCACGGCGGCGCGGCGGTGGCCCACGCGGCCAGGGCCACGACCAGCGTCGCGGCGGCAGCGCGCCACGGCGTCACGGCGCCCCCGGAAGCGGGCCGAGCAGCGTGCCGCGCATCTCCATGGGGAGCCCGAGCAGCAGCACCTCGAGGACGCTGACCAGCAGGATGAAGCCCCCCATGATCCACATCGCCGCGATGCCGCGGACGCCGAAGTCACGCAGGGCCACGCGGGCCGTGATCCCCAGCGCGAGGGCGGCGGCAAGCGTCACCGCGCCGGCGCCGATGGGGAAGAGCCAGCGCGAGGGGACGAGTTGTGCGAGGCGCCAGTCCGGGTCGATGGCGAAACCGCGGTACTCGAAGAAGTGTTGGAAGACCGGCACGATCGCGAGCGCGCCGGTGAGGAAGTGGAACAGGTAGTGAGCGATCCAGAAGCCGACGCCGAGGACGACCACCACGTAGCCCCAGCGGTCGAACGCCGGCCACAACCCGGTCGGGCGCCCCAGCCGCTGGGTCTGGCGCCCCAGCGCCGCACGGTCGGCCAGCCACGCCGCTCCGAGGGTCGCGCCCAAGCCGGCCGCGCTGACGCCGGCGTAGAGCAGCGCCAGGATCAGCCACTCGGCGCGGGTGCCGAGGAAGCCGGCGACGGCCTCCGCCGTCGTGAAGAACGCGGGCACCATCGCGAACGCGTTCATCAGACCCCACCACGCGAGCATCACGCCCATCAGTAGCGTCCAGCGACGCCCTCGGTGGCGCCAGCCATCGCGCACCACCTCGCGCCACGGCGCGCGCAGCCGTAGCGCGACGTTGTCGTACGGGCAGGCGCGCACGCAGTTCAGGCACAGCGTGCAGTCCATGTTCGAGGTCAGCTGGGGGACGAACAGGCCGGTCTCGCAGCCGGGGAAGCGACCGCTGCCGTTGGCCGCGACGACCTCAGACAGCGGCACGAACGCCGCGCGGCGGGGGCCGTCGACCGCGTCGCGCAACGCGCCAGCGGCGTCGCGCCAGCGCGCCTCGCGCTCCGCCGTGTCGCTGATGCGGCCGTGCAGGCAGGGTTTGTGCGCGCAGGCGTCGCAGACCGCCGGATCGACGGTCGCGATCTGGGTGGGGGCGACCGCGGCCAGGGCGAAGTTGAAGTTGCCGAGCGGGCACACGTAGCGGCAGAAGGTCCCGGCGGGGAAGAGCGTATCGATCGCCCAGGCGGCACCGAAGTAGCCGATCGCCAGCCAGGCCGTGAGCCACGGGCTGCTCCAGAGCGAGAACGCCTCGTAGGCGTAGAAGAAGGCGACCATGAGCGCGAGCACCAGGGCCTTGGAGCGCAGCGCCGGGGGCCAGCGCAGCTCGCGTCCCCAGATGCGCTTGGCCAGCCGCGCGGGGCCTCGCGTCAGCATGAGCGGGCAGGCGGCGCAGAAGAGGTTGCCAGCGATGAGCAGGGCGAGCACCACGAGCCCGCGGTAGTGCAGCCACACCGCGGTGGTCGCCACGTTGCGCGGCGCGAGGGGACGGCCGGTCAGACCATCCACCACGACGAACGCCGCCAGCGCCAGGATCGGCAACTGCACGGCGAGGCGTGCGTAGCGCCAGCGCGCGAAGCGGCGCAGGCCGAGGCGGGTCAGCAGATCCGGGCCCCTCGGCGGGTCTCGGCGCACGTCGGCGACGGGGAGTTCGACCATCGAGGGATGCTACCAGGGAGGCCGCGGGCGGCCGTCCCGGTGCCGGTCCGCCGGCGGCGGCGCCCGCCGGCGCCGGCGGCGAGCGCCGCAGGCGTCGGCGGACCGCGTCAGATCCGTTCGCCCGTGAGCCAGAACAGGATGTGCTCGTTGACGTTCTCGAGGTGATCTCCGCAACGCTCGAGGTAGCGGGCGGTGGCCAGGAGCGTCGTCGCGCGGTCGATCGTGTGGGGGTCCGCCATCATGTAGGTGAGCAGCTCCCGCTGGATCTGGTCGTACAGCTCGTCGATCTCCTCGTCCATCGCGCGCGCCTGACGCGCCGTCTCCGCGTCTGCGTCGGCCATCGCGCGCATGGTGAGTTCCAGCATCTCGTCGAGGATCCCCATGATGCGGTTCATGTCGATGTACTTCTTGACCCGCGGCTGCTTGGCGAGCTCCGCGCCCGCGCGCGCGACGTGGACGGCGTAGTCGCCGGCGCGCTCGATGTCGGCCAGCGCCTGGAGCACGGCGCCCAGGAAGCGCAGGTCGCCGGCGGCGGGCTGCCGGCGCGCGACGATCGTCAGGCAGCGGCTCTCGAGTTCGTGCTGCGCGGCATCGACCTTGGCATCGCCCGCGACGCAGCGCCCCAGCGCCTCGGCGTCCTCGTCGATGAGTGACCGTCGGGCCCACTGAACGCCCTCGCGCACCTGGCTGAGCATGCGCACCACCGCGGCGTTGACCTCCACCAGCTCGTGCTCCAACGCGTTCATGCCGCTGTGTACCATGGGCCGCAGCATGCCGTCGCCGCGTCAGGATCATGTCAGCCGCCGTCGTTCCACCGTCGCGGGTGGGGCACGTGCGGCGCCGGCGGCCGGTCGAATCCGCCGCCGTCGCCGACGCCGGCGGCAGGCTGACGCCGCCATGACATCCACGCGAATACCATGCGGGCGTGAACGTCGTGGAGACGAGCAGCCATGGCTAAGGCGACCGTCCTGGTGGTCGAGGACGACGATGCGATCCGCGAACTGGTCGCCTTCCACCTCACGCGGGCAGGTCTCGAGGTCGTCGAAGCGGCCGACGCAGCCGGCGCGTGGGCGGCTCTGGAGCGCGTCGACGCCGTGATCCTGGACTGGATGCTGCCCGACGCCTCGGGCATCGCGTGGCTGCGGCGGATGCGCAGCGGCGAGCGCGGCGCCACGCCGGTGCTGATGCTCACGGCCCGCGCCTCCGAGTTCGACCGGGTCGAGGGTCTCGAGGCCGGCGCCGACGACTACTTGGTCAAGCCCTTCAGCGCCGCCGAGCTGGTCGCCAGGGTGCGCGCGCTGCTGCGGCGCGTCCGGCCGCAGCGCCGCTTCACGGTCGGCACCCTGGTGGTCGACCTCGACGCCGCTCGCGTCGCCGTTGCGGGAGAGGCGGTCGGCCTGACGCGGCGTGAGTTCGAGTTGCTCGCGTTCCTCGTGGGGCACCCGGGGCGTGTGTTCACCCGCAGCGAGTTGCTCGACCGCGTGTGGGGTGAGGACTTCATCGGCACCGAGCGCACCGTCGACCAGCACGTCGCCCAGCTGCGGGCCAGGATCGGCCCGGGTCGCCTCGAGACCGTGCGCGGCCGCGGCTACCGGCTCGTCGAGGCCTGACATCGAAGCGGGCGACTGGACGGACGCGCTGGCCGAGGGCGTGGTCTGGATCGATGCCGGCCGCGTGGTGGGGCTCAACCGTGCGGCCGCGGAGTGGCTGCAGGTGGACCGGTCGCGGGTGGTCGGGGCGCCGCTCATCGCCGTCGTGCGCGATCACCGGATCGAGGCCGTCGCGCACGCCGGCGCGCCGGTCGAGATCGCGACGCGCGGGCGACGGCTCAGGGTGGTGGCCTTTCCGGGTGGACTGTTGCTGCGCGACGTCACCGAGGCACGGCGGGCAGCGGAGGATGCCCGAGCGTTGCTCGCGGTGCTGTCGCACGAACTGCGCACCCCGGTGACGACCATCCGGGCGTCGCTCGAGGCGTTGCGCTTCGACCTGTCCGAAGCACAGCGGACGCGGCTGCTCGCCCGTGCGGAGGACGAGGCGGATCGCCTCACGCGCCTGCTGGAAGACCTGACGGTGGACGTGGCGCCGCCCAAGGCGCGCAGCCTCGAGGTGCGCGAGCTGGTCGCGCGCGTGGAGGCGTTGCTCGCGCCGCGCCTGGCGTTGCGTGGCGTCGCTTTGAGCAGCGAGTTGTCGCTGAGCACCGTGTGGGCGGACTCGGACAAGTTCCTGCAGGCGCTCCTCAACCTCGTGGAGAACGCCGTCATCCACGGCCCGGAGCATGCCGACGTGCGCCTCCTCGTGCGGGCGGACCCGGAACGCGAGGGCTGGTGCCGCGTCGAGGTCCTCGACCTCGGCGCCGAGGTGGAACCCGAATTGATGGAGAGCTGGTTCGCCCCGCATGCGCGGGGGGCCGCGGCCACATCGCGTGGCACGGGGCTCGGGCTCTACATCGTGCGCTCGATCGCCACCCGCTGGGGCGGCGAGGCCTGGGGCCGGCGCTGGGAGCGCGGCAACGCGTTCGGCTTCAGCGTCCCGCGGGATCGCGGGGCGACTGGCTGAGTTCGTCTGCCAGCGTGTCGCCGAAGGGCCCATCGTCGAGGTCGCCGTGGGCGAAGCGTCGCGCGACCTCGCGCCACGCCGCGCCGCGCTCGGGGTCGCGGGCGCGCCAAGCCGCGACGCGCGCGGCGGCGGCGACCAGCCAGCGGTGGGCCCAGCGGACGACGGGGATGGCGGTCCGGCGGGTGAGGGCGTAGCCGCCCCGCAGCCCCTCGACGAGGAAGCGAGCATCGTCCGGCGTGGCCGTGCCGCCGAGGTGCACCACCTCGGTCGCCACCAGCGCGCAGCGCCAACCGGCTGCTCGCGCCCGCAGCCCCCATTCGAGGTCCTCGTTGTAGAAGCGCAGACGGCCATCCATGCCGCCGATGCGGTCGATCGCGGCGCGGCGCACCACCAGCAGGCATCCGGAAAGCCACGGAACGTCGACGCTGGCGCACGCTCGATCGCCCCGCGTCCGCCGCGATCGCCAGCGCAGCCGCGCGTGGTGCAGCCGGTACGGGAGGCCCTGGTCCTGGACGGGTCCGACGGGCGTCCGAGCGACGGGGCCCGCGAGCGCCACGCGGGGGTCGTCGAAGGCGGCGCACAGGTCGGCGATCGTGCGCGGCCCGACCAGGACGTCGGCGTTCATGACCACGACCAGCGGTGCCGTCGTCGACTTCAGCCCCGTGTTGACCGCGTGGGCGTAACTGTGGTTCGGCGCACCGCGCCACGTGGGCCGCGGATGGGCGCTGGCCAGCTCGGCGGCGACGGTCGCGTCGAGGGCCGTGTCGACCACCGTGACGGGGACCTCGGGAGCGTGGGCCGCCAGGCGCTCGAGCGTGGCTCGCAGCGGTCCGGGCGTCCGGTGGTGCACGATCACGATCTCGACGCCGGGTTCCACAGAGCGAGCATCGCACGGTCGGCGTCGCAGGGTTCTCATCGCGCGCCTATCCGTCTCGCACGTTCCCGGCGTAGGGTCCGCCGTGCACCTCGAACGCCTGCATGGCTCCCACCCATCCATCGCGCCACGGATCGGGGTCGCCCTCGGTGGCGGCAGCGCCCGCGGTTATGCCCACATCGGCGTGCTCGCCGCTCTCGAGCGCCGGGGCCTGCGGCCCGACGTGCTGGTCGGGACATCGTTCGGCGCCGTGATCGCCGCGCTCTACGCCCTCGGGCACACCCCCGCCCAGCTCCGCGTGGACGCCGAACGCATGCGCCGCCGGGACGTGTTGCCGCGCATCGTCGACGTCGGCGTCGGCCAAGGCGCGCTGTTCGCCGGTCGCCGCCTCGAGGCCTACTTCCAGGGCCTGGTGGGGGACGCGCGCATCGAGGACCTGCCGCGCACGCTCGCCATCGTCACGACGGACGTCGACACCGGAGAGCGCGTGGTGTTGCGCTCGGGCCCGCTGGCGCGGGCGCTGCGGGCGTCGGCCTCGCTGCCCGGCGTGTTCGCGCCGGTGGCCTGGGAGGGCCGCCGGCTCATCGACGGCGGCATCGGCGCGCCGGTGCCGCTCAACACGCTGGAGGGCTTCGACGTCGACGTGGCGCTGGGCGTGGGCGCGGGGGTCGAGGCACGCGACTCGCGTGGGCTGCGCCTCGCGCGGGGCGCCGTGCGCAGCGGTTTGGGCCGACGGGTCCGGTGGGCGCTCGTGGGCGCGCCCGGGCGGCGGCGGACCGGGGCGTTCGGCACCCTTGGTCGCGCTCTGGCGTTGACGATGGACGCCTGGGCGCAGGCGAGCGACGCCCTGCCGGCCGGCGAGGGCGGTGCGCTGCACGTGCAGACGAGGCCGCCGATCCACTGGCTGCGCTTCGATCTCGCGGCCGCCGCGATCGCCGCCGGTGACGCGGCCATGGACGCCGCGTGGCCGGGCGTGGGGCGGCGGCTGGCTGCATTCGGCGCCTAGAGGATCGTCCGCCCGAACAGGCTGGCCGCCAGCTCGACGACGACGCGGGCGGTGCGGTTGCTCTGATCGAGGATCGGATTCACCTCGACGAGGTCGACCGAGGACACGCGGCGGCTCTCGTGCAGCAACTCCATGAGGAGGTGCGCCTCGCGGTAGCCCAGCCCGCCCGGCACGGGCGTGCCGACGCCTGGCGCCACGGATGGGTCGAGGACGTCGGCGTCGAACGACACGTGCAGCGTGTCGACGTGTGCGAGGGCGACGAGGGCGGCCCGGGTGACCTCGGCGATGCCGTTGCGGTCGACGTCGCTCATCGTCAGCGCGGTGACGCCGTGCTCCCGGATGAAGCCACGTTCCTCCGGATCGACCGAACGCAGGCCCAGCAGGACGACGTCTTCGGTGCGCAGCGGCTGGATGCCGGTCGCGGCCCGCAGCCGCTCGTCGCCGTGCCCCAGCAGCAGGGCGAGCGGCATGCCGTGCACGTTGCCCGAGGGACTGGTCGCCGGGGTGTTGAGGTCGGCGTGGGCGTCGATCCACAGGACGCCCGTGCGGCGCCCAGGCGCGTGCCGCACGGCGCCGGCCACCGAGCCGAGGGCGACGGCGTGGTCGCCCCCGAGGACCAGCGGGACGACGGCCGCAGGGAGCCCGGCGACCGCGGCGGCGACGGTGGCGCACACGTCTGCGATCGCGTCGCCGTAGCGGGTGCTGCCGACGCCGTGGGACACGCTCTCGGCCACCGGAACCTCGACATTGCCGAGGTCGCGCACGCGGTGGCCGAGTTGGCTCAGCGTGTCACCGAGACGCGCCAGGCGAAGCGCGGAGGCGCCCATGTCGACGCCGCGGCGGCCGGCGCCGAGGTCCATCGGCACGCCCAGCAGGTGGAGGTCCCGCATGCTCATCCCCTCCGCGGGCGGTACCAGTGCCGCCCATCGCGCTCGAGCAACTCGGCGGCCTCGACCGGGCCCATCGAGCCCGCGGCGTACGGCAGTGGCGGCCGATCGTCGGTGGCCGCGAGCAGCGGGGCGATCACCTTCCACTGGACCTCGACCTCGTCGGCACGCATGAACAGCGTCGCGTCGCCCTCGATGACGTCCTGGATGAGCGTTTCGTAGGCATCCGGATTCGGGCGCTGATACTGGCCCTGGTACGCGAAGTCGAGGCCGACGCGGTCGAGATCGATGCCCTGGCCGGGGTGCTTGGCGTTGAAGCGTAGTGAGATGCCCTCGTCGGGCACCAGCCGCAGGATCAGGCGGTCCGCCCGGGGCGGCACGGGCAGGTCGAAGGGCACGTGTGGCGGGCGGCGGAACGTCAGCACGATCTCGGATGCCTTGGCCTCCAGGCGCTTGCCGGCCCGCAGGTAGAACGGCACGCCTGCCCAGCGCCAGTTGTGCAGCTCGAAGCGCGCGGCGGCGTAGGTCGGGGTACGGGACCCGTGGGCCACGCCCGGTTCATCGACGTAGGCGGGCGTGTCGGGGCGGTTGGCGCTGCCGGGTGCGACCGTGTACTGCCCGAGCACGGCCGTGTCCGGGTCGGCGCACGCCAGCGCGCGTAGCACCTTGACCTTCTCGTCGCGCACCGCGTCGGCGTCGTAGCGAGCGGGCGGTTCCATGGTGACGAGCGCGAGCAGCTGCAGCATGTGGTTCTGGAAGACGTCGCGCACCACGCCGGCCTCGTCGTAGAACGAACCCCGTCCCTCCATGCCCATCGGCTCGGCCATCGTGATCTGCACGTGGTCGATCGCGCGGTTCGACCAGATCGGCTCGAACAGCGTGTTGGCGAAGCGCAGGACGGCGAGGTTCTGGGCGGTCTCCTTCGCGAGGTAGTGATCGATGCGGTAGACCTGCGTCTCCTTGAAGCGCTCCAGGACCAGCGCGTTCAGCTCGCGGGCACTCGCGAGATCCTCGCCGAAGGGCTTCTCGATCACCAGCCGGCGGTATCCCGTGGCCTCGTCGGCCAGGCCGGCGTCGGCGAGACCCGACACGATGTCGCCGTAGGTCTGGGGCGGGGTGGCGGTGTAGTAGACGTGGTCGCCGTGGCCCACGTCAGCGAGCCGTTCGGCGAGCCGCCCGTAGGCCGCCGGCTCGTCGTAGCCGCCGCGGACGTAGTGGACGCGCGCCGCGAGGTGGTGCCAGGCGTCGTCGAGCGGCCCATCCTGCTGCTCGGCCAGGGCCTCGCCGAGGCGCTGGCGCAGGGCGTCGTCGCTCAGGTCGCTGCGCCCGAAGCCGATCACCACCGTTGCCGGGTGCAGCCAGCCGCCGCGCTGCAGTGCGTGCAGGGCGGGGACGAGCTTGCGGGCGGCCAGGTCGCCCGTCACGCCGAAGACCACGAAGCTGCTGGGATGGGGTTCGCTGGTGTCGCTCACGACCTGACGCTAGCACCCTGCGGCACCGCCGGCGGTCGGGCGCTTGGCGGGCGCGTGGTACGCTCTCGCGCGGCGCAGACGCGCCTCGGAGGTCCAGGTGTCCGATTCGACAACCCCCTGCAGGGCCGCTCGGGAAGCGAGCGGCGCTCGCTCCGCGAGTGACGCTCGTGCGGCGAGCGACGCGGTCGCAGACGCGGTCGCCCGCCTGTCGCGCGGCGCCGAGCACGTGGTGCCCGATGGTGGCCTCGCCAGCAGACTCGCGCTGGCGGCCCGCGACGGGCGGCCGTTGCGGGTTAAGCTCGGCGTGGATCCGTCGTCGTCCGACCTGCACGTCGGTCACGCCGTCGTGTTGCGCAAGCTGCGGCAGTTCCAGGACCTCGGCCACCGGGTGGTGCTCATCATCGGGGACTTCACCGCCACGATCGGCGACCCCTCGGGCAAGTCGAAGACGCGCCCGCAGCTCACGCTGGAGGAGACCCGGCGTTTCGGCGAAACCTACGTCGCGCAGGCCGTCGCCGTGCTCGATGCCCACCCCGAGCGGCTGGAGATCCGCCACAACTCGGAGTGGCTGGCGCCGCTCGGATTCGGTGAGTTGGTGCGCCTGGCCGCGAGCTACACAGTGGCGCGGATGCTCGAGCGTGACGACTTCACCAAGCGCTACCGCGATGGCGTTCCGATCAGCGTGCACGAGTTCCTGTACCCGTTGGCGCAGGCCTACGACTCGGTGGCCGTGCGGGCAGACGTGGAGCTCGGCGGTACCGACCAGCTCTTCAACCTGCTGGTCGGCCGCGACGTGCAGCGCGCCTACGGGCAGGAGCCACAGGTCGCACTGACGGTGCCGTTGCTCGAGGGTACCGACGGCGTGGAGAAGATGTCGAAGTCGCTCGGGAACTACATCGGCCTGACCGAGGCGCCCGAGATCATCTTCGCCAAGGCGATGCAGGTCCCCGACCCGTTGCTCGCGAAGTACCTGACGCTGTGCACGGAGCTCGAGGTGGCGCCGTTGGAGGCGTTGGCGGCGACGGATCCCGTAGCGGCGCACCGTGCCCTGGCGCGCGAACTCGTGCGCTTGTACCATGGCGAGGACACCGTGTTGGCGGCAGAGCGCCGCTATGACGAGGTCGCGCGGGGCGGGCTGCCGAGCGAGATGCCCGAGCGCCGCCTCGAACGCGAGGACGCGCCCGGTGGCCGCATCGAGGCCGCTGCGTTGGCCGTCCTCCTCGGCTTCACGAAGAGCAAGGGCGAGGCCCGTCGGCTGATCGACAACCGCGGTCTGCGCGTCGATGGCGAGCCGCTCGCCGATCGGACCGCCGTCGTCGACGTCGGTGCGGGTTCACGGGTCCTCCAGGCCGGCAAGAACACCTACGTGCGGGTGCGCTGGGGCGACTGAGGAGGCTCGGAAAGCGGGACCGTGGCGCGACACCGCCGTCCCCCCACCGCCGCAGCGGGTCAGCCTTCCCAGGCGGGCAGCTTGCGCGGCGCCATGTTCCGCTGCAGGCGAACGTACTCGGGGAGGCCGCCCGTGTACGGGGGGTAGTCCTCTCCCTGAATCAACGGCGTCAGGTAGCGCCGGCAGGCCGCCGTGATGTGGAAGCCGTCCTCGGTGATGTACTCCGGCGGCAGGTGCCGCTCGACGTTGGCCACCGCCGCAAGGTCCGCCTGGCCGACCTCCCAGCGGTACGGCTCGTCGGACGTGCGTACGATCACGGGCAGCTTGCCGTGGACGCCCGACATCGCCATCTCGGCGGCGGCACGCCCGAGGGCGTAGGCCTGTTCGACGTCGACGGCCGACGCGATGTGGCGGGCCGCGCGCTGCAGGTAGTCCGCGACCGCGTAGTGGAACTTGAACCCGAGGCGACCGCGGACGACCTCCGCAAGGTGCGGCGCCACGCCGCCGAGTTGGGCGTGGCCGAAGTCGTCCTGTTGGCCCGACTCGGCGACGAACGTGCCGTCCGCGCGGCGGATGCCCTCGCTGGCGACGACCACACAGTTGCCGTAGCGTTCGACGCGGTCGCGGACGGCGTCGACGAAGCGGTCCTCGTCGTACGCCACCTCGGGGAAGAGGATGAGGTGCGGCGGCTCGCCCGGGTCCCTGCCCGCGAGGCCGCCAGCCGCCGCGATCCAGCCCGCGTGCCGCCCCATGACCTCGACGATGAACACCTTGGTCTGCGGCATGGACTCGACGTCGAACGCCGCCTCGAGCGTCGAGATCGCGACGTACTTGGCCACCGACCCGAAGCCGGGACAGACGTCGGTGATCGGCAGGTCGTTGTCCACCGTCTTGGGCACGCCTACGCAGGCGATGTCGTAGTCCATCGACGCGGCGACCTGCGCCAGCTTGTTGGCGGTATCCATCGAGTCGCCGCCGCCGTTGTACACGAAGTAGCCGATGTCGTGGGCGCGGAAGACGTCGATGAGGCGGCGGTACTCTGCCTCGTTTTCGGCGACGCTCTTGAGCTTGTAGCGCACCGAACCGAACGCCCCGCCCGGCGTGTGACGCAGCGCGGCGATCTTCGCATCCGACTCGTGCGAGGTGTCGATCAGGTCCTCGCGCAGGGCACCGACGATGCCGTTCCGGCCGGCGTACACCGTGCCGACGAGGTCGGGGCGCGCACGAGCGGCCTGGATCACGCCACAGGCACTCGCGTTGATGACGGCCGTCACGCCGCCGGACTGGGCATAGAACAGGTTGCGGGGGTGCTTCATCGTGCCTCCGGTGAGGATGCGACGGCGTGGGCGGCGGTCGCGCTCGGCGATGCCCGGCCAAGGGGGTTGGACGCGGGTGACCGGGACGCAGGTCGCGGCGCCGCGCCGGCACAGCGGCCGCCACGATACCAGGGCGTCCGTGCCGCCCCGTCCCGCGCGAACGGCCCTTCCGCAGGGGCCAGCGTCCCTCCCGGAGCATGCGAAGATGCCGCATGGTCCTTACCGCGATTCCGTCTCCTCCGGAGGAACGTCGTCTCGCGCTCGTACCCGCATCGGTCGAGCGCCTCGTCAAGTTGGGGCACGAGGTGCGGCTACCCAAGGGTTACGGCGACCCGCTGCACATCGGCGACGAGGCCTGGGCCGCCGCGGGCGCCACGGTCGTCGCCGAGGCCGAGGCGCGGGCGGGCGCCGACGTCGCCCTCGTCGTGACGCCGCCGGCGCCGGAGGTCCTCGAGGGCCTCGCGCCCGGCACCTTCGTCGTGGGCTTCCTCGACCCCTTCTTCTCGCTGCCGACCGTGAAGGCCCTTGCCGATCGTGGGCTGCGGGGGATGTGCGTCGAGCTCATGCCGCGCACGACGTTCGCGCAGAAGATGGACGCGCTCTCGTCACAGGCGAGCCTCGCCGGTTACGTCGCCGTGGTGCTCGCCGCCCAGCGCATCGATAAGGTTCTGCCCATGATGTCCACGCCCGCCGGCACGATCGCGCCGGCGCGGGCGTTCGTCCTCGGGGTCGGCGTCGCGGGCCTGCAGGCGATCGCCACCGCCAAGCGGCTCGGCGCCCGGGTGGACGCCTACGACACCCGCCCCGTCGTGGCCGAGCAGGTCAAGTCGCTCGGCGCCCGCTTCGTCGAGTTCGACCTCGGCGGCGAGCAGGGACAGACCGACCAGGGCTATGCGCAGGCGCTGAGCGACGAGCAGCTCGAGCGGCAGCGCGTGCAGATGGCCAAGGTCGTCGCCCAGAGCGACATCATCATCACCACCGCCCAGGTGTTCGGGCGGCCCGCGCCTCGGTTGCTCGGCGCCGCCGCGATCGCCGGCATGAAGCCGGGCTCCGTCGTCGTCGACCTCGCCGCCTCCACCGGCGGCAACGTCGAGGGCACCGTGGCCGGCGAGGAGGTCGTTACCGACCATGGCGTGCGGATCCTCGGCCTGCACCCGCTGCCGGCCTCGGTCGCGCGCGACGCGAGCCAGATGTACGCCGCCAACCTGACCTACCTCATCGAGCACGCCTGGGTGGACGGCGCCCTGCGGCCCACCTCGGAGGACGGCATCGTCGACGCCGTCCTTCTCACCGACGAAGGCGCCGTGCGGCACGACGCCGTGCGCGCGCGCTTGGAGGCCTCCGCGTGAACCCGCTTCTGCTGTTCGTCTTCGTCCTGGCCATCTACCTCGGCCTCGAGCTCATCACGAAGGTGCCGTCGCAGCTGCACACACCGCTGATGTCCGGCTCGAACGCGATCTCTGGCATCACGATCGTCGGGGCGATCGTGGCCTCGGGCGAGAGCGGTCTGCTGGCCACCGTCCTCGGCACGATCGCCGTGGCGGCCGCCACGATCAACGTCATCGGCGGCTACATGGTCACCAACCGCATGCTCGGCATGTTCAAGACCGGCAAGGACGCCTGACGTGGACGCCTGGCAGACCTTCGCGTACATCGCCGCCTCGATCCTGTTCATCACCGGCTTGAAGATGCTCGGTCGCGCGGAGACGGCCAAGCGCGGCAACGCCGTGTCCGCCGTCGGCATGCTGATCGCCGTCGTCGCCACCCTCCTAGCCGGTGGCCTCGACTACACCTGGATCCTCGTGGGCCTGGTGGTCGGCACCGCGATCGGGGCGATCGCGGCGCGCCGCGTGCAGATGACCGAGATGCCGGAGATGGTGGCGCTGCTCAATGGCTCCGGCGGCCTCGCCTCCATGTTGGTGGGCTGGGCCGAGTACGTGCGGGCCGATGGCGTCGTCACCTTCTCCGCCATCGCCATCGTGCTCACGGTGCTGGTCGGCGGCCTGGCAGCGTCCGGCTCCGTCATCGCCTTCGCCAAGCTCAGCGGCCGGATCGACGGCAAGCCGTTCCTCTTCAAGGGGCAGAAGGTTCTGAACGCCGCGATCCTCGCGCTCGCGCTGCTGGCCGGCTTGGTCGTCGCGCTCGACGCGGGCCTGGCCGGCGGGGTCTCCGGCGCCGCAGTCGCGTTCGGCGTGGTGTTGATTCTGGCCCTGGTCCTCGGCGTGCTCGCCGTCATTCCGATCGGCGGGGCCGACATGCCGATCGTCGTCTCGCTCTTGAACAGCTACTCGGGCGTGGCGGCCGCGATGGCCGGCTTCGTCATCGACAACAACGTGCTCGTCGTCGCCGGCTCACTCGTCGGCGCGTCGGGCCTCATCCTGACGAACATCATGTGCAAGGCGATGAACCGCTCGCTGGCGAACGTGCTCTTCGGTGGCTTCGGCGCCACGATCAGCGCCGGTGGCGCGGCCGCCCAGGGCGAGGTCAAGCCGCTCACGCCGGACGACGCGTACTTCATCCTCGAGGCGGCCAACTCCGTCGTGTTCGTGCCCGGATACGGCATGGCGGTCGCCCAGGCGCAGCACGTCGTCAAGGAGCTCGCCGACCAGCTGACGAAGAACGGCGCCGAGGTGCGCCACGCGATCCACCCCGTCGCCGGTCGCATGCCCGGGCACATGAACGTCTTGCTCGCCGAGGCCAACGTGCCCTACGAGCAACTCGTCGAGCCCGAGGACGTCAACCCCGCGATGGAGAGCGTGGACGTGGCGATCGTCATCGGCGCCAACGACGTCGTCAACCCCGCGGCCAAGGAGGACCCCTCCAGCCCGCTGTGGGGCATGCCGATCATCGAGGTCGACCGCGCGCGCACCTGCTTCGTCCTCAAGCGCTCCATGAACCCGGGCTTCTCCGGCGTCGACAACGCGCTCTTCCTGAAGGACAACACCCGCATGATCTTCGGGGACGCGAAGAGTACGATCACCGCCATGGTGGCAGCTTTCAAGGAGTCGTAGACTCCTTGAAAGCTGCTTGGCCATTCGGGCGGCCCATGGGCCGCCCGACCTGCACGGCGGCCTTGCTCGACGAGGAGTCCTAGCGGACTCCTCGAAGGCACCTTGGCGAGTGGCGGCGGCCTCCGCGTCGCCCGAACCACACGGCGACGGGATCCGATCACCGTATACGTAATCAAGGAACTTGACACGAGTACACTCAAGTCCTAGGCTGCACCCATGGACACGAACCGCTTCACCGAGACCGCGCTGCAGCTCCTGGCGAGCGCGCAACAGATCGCCCAGACGCGGCGCCACGCTTCGGTGACGCCACTGCACCTCGCCCGCGCGCTGCTGGCCGACGCCGAGCAACCGCCCGCGCGTGTGTTGCAGCGCGCGGGCGGCGACCTCGCCCAGGCACAGGCGGCCCTCGACGCCGCCCTGGGGCGGGAGCCCACCGTCAGCGGGGGAGCGGGCGAGGTCTACCTCGCGCCGCAGACCGGGAGTGCCCTGGAGGCGGCCGAGGGCCTCGCCAAGGCCTGGGGCGACGCCTTCGTGGCGGCCGATGCCCTGCTCGTCGCGCTGCGGCGCACCGCCGGCGACGCCCTGGTCATGTTGCCCGCCGCCGCCGACCTCGAGCGCGCCGCTCAGGAAGTGCGCGCCGGTCAGAAGGTCGACTCGCGCACCGCCGAGTCCAAGTTCGAGGCGCTGGAGAAGTACGGCATCGACCTGACGCGGCGCGCCGCCGAGGGCAAGCTCGACCCCGTCATCGGGCGTGACGAGGAGATCCGCCGCGCCGTCCAGATCCTCCTCCGGCGCACGAAGAACAACCCCGTGCTCATCGGTGAACCCGGCGTCGGCAAGACCGCCATCGCCGAGGGATTGGCCCAACGGATCGTCGCCCGCGACGTGCCCGACGGGCTCATGGGCAAGCGGGTGGTGCAGCTCGACATGGGCAGCCTGCTCGCGGGCGCCAAGTACCGTGGCGAGTTCGAGGAGCGTCTGAAGGGCGTCGTCGAGGAGACGACCCGCTCGAAGGGCGAGGTCGTGCTCTTCATCGACGAGCTGCACACGATCGTCGGCGCCGGCAAGGCCGAGGGCGCGGTCGATGCCGGCAACATGCTCAAGCCGGCGTTGGCCCGTGGCGAGTTGCGGATGATCGGCGCCACCACGCTCGACGAGTACCGGCAGATCGAGAAGGATGCGGCGCTCGAGCGCCGCTTCCAGCCGATCGTCATCGACGAGCCGACGGTGGAGGAGACGATCAGCATCCTGCGTGGCCTCAAGGAGAAGTACGAGGTGCACCATGGCGTCGCCATCACGGATCCGGCGATCATCGCCGCGGCGACGATGGCCCATCGCTACATCAGCGATCGGCGCCTGCCGGACGCGGCCATCGACCTCATCGACGAGTCGGCGAGCCGCATCCGCGTGCAGCTCGAGAGCATGCCCGAGGAGATCGACGGGCTGCGGCGGCGCAAGCTGCAGGTCGAGGTCGAGTTGCAGGCCCTGAAGGACGAGAGCGACACGGAATCGGGCCAGCGGCGCCTGCGGCTCGAGGAGGAGCTGCGCGCCCTGCAGGACCACATGGACCAGGCGACCAGCGCCTGGGAGGCCGAGCGGCGTGAACTGGACGAGCTGCGGGCGGCGCAGGAGGAGCTCGACCACGTTCGCACCGGGATCGAGGCGGCGGAGCGCGAGTACGATCTCGAGGCGGCCGCCAAGCTGCGCTACGGCGAGCTGCCGCGTTTGGAGCACGAGGTCCGGCGCCTGACCGAGGCGCTCGACGACGCGCGCTACGTGCGCCTGGAGGTCGGCGAGGACGAGGTGGCTGCCGTCGTCAGCCGCGCGACCGGGATTCCCGTCGCCCGCCTGATGGAGGGCGAGCGCGAGAAGCTACTGCGGCTCGAGGATGAGTTGCACCGTAGGGTCATCGGGCAGGATGCCGCGGTCACCGCGGTCGCGGATGCCATCCGCCGCGCGCGCGCCGGCCTGTCCGACCCCAACCGCCCCGTCGGCTCGTTCATCTTCCTGGGGCCCACCGGGGTGGGGAAGACCGAGACCGCCAAGGCGCTCGCGGCGTTGCTCTTCGACGACGAGGAGCGCATGGTGCGCATCGACATGTCCGAGTACATGGAGAAGCACGCCGTCGCCCGGCTCATCGGCGCGCCCCCCGGCTACGTCGGCTTCGAGGAGGGCGGTCAGCTGACCGAGACCGTGCGCCGCCAGCCGTACGCCGTGCTCCTCTTCGACGAGATCGAGAAGGCCCACCCCGACGTGTTCAACGTGCTGCTGCAGCTGCTCGACGACGGTCGTCTGACGGACGCCCACGGCCGCACGGTCGACTTCCGCAACGTCGTGGTCATCATGACGAGCAACGTCGGCAGTCCCCACATCCTCGAGTCGACCCGCGCCGGACGGCCGGCGGAGGTCGTCCGCGACGAGGTTCTGCGGCTCCTGCAGCAGCAGTTCCGCCCCGAGTTCCTCAACCGCGTCGACGACGTCATCGTGTTTCACGCGCTGGACGAGGCGCAGGTGGTTCGCATTGCCGAGCTGCAACTCGAGCGCCTGCGCGAACGGCTGGCCGAGCGTCGCGTGAACCTCGAGGTCACGCCGGCCGCATTGGCGCACCTGGCACGTACCGGCTTCGACCCGGTGTTCGGCGCACGGCCGCTGAAGCGGGCCCTACAGCAGCACCTCGAGACGCCGCTCGCCCGGCGCATCCTCGCCGGTGAGGTGCCCGACGGCAGCACCGTCGTCGTCGAGCCGGGCGAGGCGGGTTTCGCCTTCGACGTCCGGGCTCCGGCCGCTGTGAACTAGCGGGGCCGTTGGTGGCCAGGCTGCGCCTGGAACCTCGAGACCGGCGTGATACCGTGCCCACGTGGTGTTCCGCAGGCTTGCCAACCGAGCGGGTGCGTCCGAGGGGGCGCCGTCCGACCGGGGCGCCGCGGCTCCCGCCCTGGAGCTCGCGCACTCGGCGCTGGCCGAGGGCCGCTACGAGGCCGCCTTCGCCACGCTGGAGGGCGCCGCGCGCCGGCAGCGCGTGCGGGCCGTGCAGGCACGCTATTGGCTGCACCTGGCGGCGTGCTACGCGCTGTACGGGATCGATGGCCTCGAGAACGGCGTGCCGGCGCTGAAGGCCGCCGTCGCCGCCGAGCCGCAGATGGTCGCCGACCCCCTCTATCAGGCCCTCTACTGGGAGTTCGACGCCTACCGCGGCGCCTCGGCATCGGAGGTCAAGCGGGGCCTGCGTGCGATCCCCGGCGACTTGCCGCCCATCGCGGCCTACCACGCAGGCGCCGCATTGCTGGCGGTGGGTGCCTCGAAGAGCGCGCTCCGGCGGCTGGAGCCGTTGAGCGACGCGTCGCTGCCGACGTACCTGGTGTGGCGCCGCTGGTCGCTCCTCGGCCAAGCCCAGGAGGCGCTCGGCGAGTGGGCATCGGCCGCGATCGCCTACGGCGCGGCGGTCGACGGCGCGCCGGCATCGGAGCGGGGTCCGGAGCTGCTCGCCTACGCGAGCTGCCTGCTCGAGCTCGGCCGGATCGACGAGGTGCTTGCGGTTCTCGGCGACGTCGACCAGGGCGCCCTGGACGAGGTGGACGTGGGCATGATGCGCTACGTGGAGGGGCGCGCCCAACTCGAGGCCGGCAACCCCAACCGCGCCCACGAACTCTTCGTCGAGGCGCGCACGCTCGAGGCCGAACCGGACATGGGCTTCTCGCTCGCCTACGCGACCGGTCAGGCGCTGGTCGCGTTGCAGCGCTACGACGACGCCGTCGCCGTCCTACGCGATGCCGTGGCGGTCGCACCGGCCGAGCATCGCGCCTTCGCGCAGCACGAGGCGGCCATCGCCCTCATGGAGTCCGACGCGCTGGACGAGGCGGTTCCGCTGCTGGAGGAGGTCCTCTCCGACCCCGGCTACCCGCACCGGGGCGAGGCCCTCGCCGACCTGGCGGACGTCCGACTGAGGGCCGGCGACTTCGAGCAGGCGCGCGGCGATGCCGAGCGGGCGCTCGATCTCGGCGCCGTGGCGCCGGCGTGCCTGGTGCTCGGTGCCCTGGCCTTCGAGTACTACCACCTCGACGAGGCCGTTCGCTGTTACGAGCAGGCCCTGGCGGCCAGCCTGGCGGGTGATCCCGTGTGGGTCACCGCCCACCAGATGCTGGCCGACGTGCACGCCCAGCGCGGCGACGGCGCGGCGGACCGCGTGTTGCGCCACGCCCTCATGGCCCTGGAGCACACCGAGGCGGCGAGCGAGTGGCGCCTTCCCCTCGAGGCCCACGTCGCGCGGGCCCGTGCCCTGCTGGGCGGTCACGACCGCGTCCTGAACTGATGGCGCGCCGCGTCGGCGCTCTGCCGGGAGCCTGAGGTGGAGGGCCTGCTCCTGGCCGCGGCGTTGGCGCCGCTGCGCGCCAGGCTGCCGGCCCGGCACCTCGGCTGGCGGTTCGCCGACGCGACGACGCTGGTGCTGCCGCTCGACCCGCCGGAGGTCGGCGCGCTGTGGCTCGAACTGGCACCGCCCACGCCGCGGTTGACGCTCGCGGGCGACGCGGGGGACGCGCGTGCCACCCCGTTCACGCCCTTCCAGGCGCAGATGCGGGCCCGCGCGGTCGGCCCGCTCGTGGGTGCCGAGCAGGCCGCGCTCGATCGCCGCTGCACGCTGCGCTTCGGTGCCGGGACCGGTTTCGTTCCCAGTCCACCGGTGTGGCTCGAGGTCGAGCTGACGGGGCGGCACGCCAACGCCGTCCTGCGCGACGAGGACGGCCGCATCCTCGGCGCGTTGCGCGAGATCGGCGCGGACGTGAACCGTCACCGTCAGCTGCGACCGGGCCTGCACTACCGGCCGCCGCCGCCGTACGACAAGCTCGACCCCCGCGGGGCGACGGTGGAGGCACTCGGCGACGCGCTGCGCGATCGCCCCCTCGCCCGCGCCCACACCCGCGTGGACGGCGTCGGCCGCGAGTTGACGGCGGCCTGGGCGCGGGTGGCCGGCCTCGATCCCGCGCAGCCGCTCGACGGTCCGGCGCTCGTCACGGCCGTCGAGGTCCTGCGGCGGCTGGCGGCCGATCCCGCGGGCGTCCTCGCTGCCGCGATCGGCGACGGTGGGGAAGGTGCCGGCGAGCCCGCCGCGGCCCGACGCGCGGACGCGTTGGCGGCCGCCCGCGCCGCCGCCCGCGCCCGTCTCGCGGACCGGGTGGCGTTGTTGCGCGAACGCTTACGCGACGCCGACCGCGCCGAGACCGCCGCCCGTGACGCGGCGAACCTGCGTGCGGAGGCCGACCTGCTGCTCGCGCACGGCCACGCCGTCGAACGCGGCGCCAGCGAGGCGACCCTGGCGGGTTTCGACGGCGCGCCCGTGCGCCTGCGCCTGGCGCCGTCCCTCGATGCCGCCGGCAACGCGCGAGCGCGCTACGAACAGGCGCGCAAGCGGGAGGCCCGCGCCGAACGGGCGCGCGCGCACCGCGCAGAAGTGGAGGCAGAGCTGGCTCGCCTGGAGGACGACGCGGCGCGGGTGGACGACCTCGATCGTGGGCAGCTCGAGGGCCTCGTGCCACCGCGGCGGCCGGGTCAGGTGCGCCGGACGGCGGGGGAGCGCCGCGGTGCGGCCCCGGGACTGCGTCTGCGCGACCCCCGTGGCTTCGAGGTGGTCATCGGCCGCTCCGCGCGCGAGAACGACCTGGTCACCTTCAAGATGGCGCGCAGCGAGGACGTGTGGCTGCACGCGCAGGGCTACCACGGCGCCCACGTCGTGGTGCGCTCCGAGGGGCGGGAGGTGCCGTACGCCACGATCCGTTTCGCCGCCGAGCTGGCCGCGGGGCACAGCGAGGCCGGCCAGGGCGACAACGTGCCCGTCGACTACGCGCTGCGCAAGGACGTCTGGCGGCGCAAGGGCATGCCGCCCGGCGCCGTGCACTACACGCGCCAGAAGACGGTGTTCGTCACGCCTCGGCGGCGCAGCGAGGTCGCGTAACGCCACGCCGAGAGGTCGGGACAATCGTCCGTCCAGGTTTGGCATGCGAAGGACTCTAGTTCAGTCGTAGCGACAGCCAACCGCAGCCGCATCGTGGGCCCCCGACGTCTCTCTGGTTCGCGGCAGGGGCGCATGCCGTGCCACCTGGTCCCGTTCTCGTCGTGCTGGCATCGTGTTGCGTGAGCGAGGGGAGGACGGCTCGGGTCTTCCGCCGGCGTGTGGGGTCCCGTCGTGGCGTCACCATTCGGTTGCGCGTTGGCCGCGACCCCTCGCCATCCCGGTACAATCCGCGGGTGACCACCGCGACGCCCGTGCGTGCGACGGCCAAGACGGCGCTCGGGCTCTCCGCGCTGCTCGTCGTCGTGCACGGCACCAACGACGCCTTCGCCGGGATGCTCTCGGCGCTTCTGCCCACCCTCCAGATCCGCTTCGGGCTCACCGAGACCGCCTTGGCGCTCTTCGTCGCCACGCTCTCGTTCAGCTCGTCCGTGACGCAGCCGCTGTTCGGGGTGCTGGCGGATCGCTGGGGCCGTCGGCGCACCGCGGCGGCGGGGGTGATCACCACCTCGTCGCTGCTCAGCCTCATGGCGGTCGCGCCCACCCCCTGGCTGCTGTTCCTGCTGCTGTTCTTCGGCGGCCTCGGCTCTGCCGCCTTCCATCCCGCCGGCACGGGCATCGCCCGCAGCATCGGCGGGCGCCGCAAGGGACTGGTGATGAGCGTGTTCAGCGCGGGGGGCACCGTCGGCGTCGCCGTCGGCCCGCTCATCATCGGCTGGCTCCTGATGACCGGGAACTTGACGCTGAGCCCGCTGCTCATGATCCCGGGGGTGCTCGGCGGGTTGGCGCTCATCGCTTTCGTGCCGCCCCAGACGCGGCTGCGCGGCGCCGACCGGCCACCGCTGCTCGACCTGTCGCTGCTGCGCGGGCCCGTGGGCCTGCTGTCGCTGTCGGGCATCCTGCGGGCGGTGTCGTTCGTGACCTTCATGAACGCCATGCCGCTCTACCTGGTGGCGCGCCACGGCCTCGCGCCCGACAGCCCCGTACTCTTCTCGACCCTGACGCTGTTCAGCATCTCGGCCGCCGTCGGCGGCATCGTGGCGGGCGCGCTGGAGCGCCGCGCGCCGCGCTCGCTGCTCATCGTCTCCAGCATGCTCGCCTCGCTCGCGCCCTTCGGCCTGCTGTTCGTGCTGGTGCCCGGCACGCCCGGCTACTTCCTGGCGGTGGTGGCCGCGGGGGCCCTGGTCAACGCGGGCCTGCCGCTCATGGTGGTTGCCGCGCAGGATCTGGCCCCGCACGCCATGGGCGCCGCCTCGGGCCTGCTCATGGGGTTCACGTGGGGGACCGCCGGGCTGCTCTACGTCGGCGTCGGGGCCCTGCAGGAGAGCCTCGGCCTGCTGCCGGCGATGGCGCTGGCGTACGCCCTCATCGTGCCGGCCGGTGCGCTGGCGCACCGGGTCATCCACCGCGAGGAGATGGCGAGCGGCGCCGCCTGAGGCGCCGCCGGGAACGCTCGTCGGCAACGGAGCGAGCCGCGGCGATCGAAGCGCCGCGGCCCGCTGGGTGTCGGAGGGTGGATCAGGCTTTGCCGGCCGACCCGAACACCTCGAGGCGCTCGGCGACGACCTGGCGCATGAGATCGCGCGCTGGGCCGAGGATCTTGCGGGGGTCGAACTCCTTGGGCTTGGCAGCCAGCGTCTCGCGCACGGCGACCGTGAAGGCCAGCCGCAGGTCGGTGTCGGTGTTGATCTTGGCGATGCCTTCCTGGACGGCCTCGCGGACGTCGTCCTCGTGGATCCCCGAGGCGTCCTTCAGTTGCCCGGCCGCGGCGTTGAGGCGCTCCACGAGGTAGGTGGGCACGCCCGATGCGCCGTGCATGACCAGCGGGTGCGGCAGGATCGCCGCGATCTCGCGGATGCGCTTGTGGTCGATGTACGGGCGGCCCTTCCCCTTGTTGGCGCCGTGGCTGGTGCCGATCGCGACGGCCAGGAAGTCGGCGCCGGTGGCCGCCATGAAGCGCTCGGCCTCGTCGGGCTTGGTAAGGATGGCGTCCTCGGCGGCGACCACCACGTGCTCCTCGACCCCGCCGAGGCGGCCGATCTCGGCCTCGACCGACACGCCGGCCGCATGGGCGGCATCGACGACGCGCTTGGTTTCGGCGATGTTCGTCGCCTCGTCCTCGTGGGACTTGTCGATCATCACGGAGGTGAAGCCGAGCCGGATGCAGCGCACGCAGCTCTCGAACGAGCTGCCGTGGTCCAGGTGCACGGCCACGGGCACGGTGGCCTCGCGACCCATACCGAGCACCAGGTCGACGAGCGGCTT
>Ga0180436_10001110_pt1 | contig 26736 bp, 36 predicted proteins | sample SS_ome_2_FD_132434 | JGI IMG/M metagenome (GOLD analysis project Ga0180436, IMG submission 132434) | Hypersaline lake sediment archaeal communities from the Salton Sea, California, USA - SS_3_S_2 metaG | ecosystem: Environmental > Aquatic > Non-marine Saline and Alkaline > Hypersaline >... | reverse complement strand
GCGGTGCCACAACGGCTACGACGCCCCGTTTCGCCGCAAAAACCGGCGGGATCGACTCGACAAAATCAACGGCCAGACGACCCTTTTCGAGGACTGAGCGGAGCACGTGGTATTTTCTTCGCAACCGAAGATGGGTAAAGTGAAATGACGCCGAAAGAGCGTGACGCGGCAATGGACGAATTCGAGCGACTCAAAAAGACGCTCGCGAGTTTGCACGAAGAACTCAACGCGGCCGAGTTGGCCGACGATAATGCCGAGGCGGAAGTGCTTGCCCACGACATCATGGCCCTTGAAAGTGAACTCGCCGACGTGATGTCCCAATTTCCGGAGTGTCGATGAGCGACCTGAAAGACATCATGGCGAAGTGTGAAGCCGGCGTTACGCTAACGGACGATGAGCGACGCCAAGTGAGTGCGGCAGTTGAAGCTGCTCACAAAGCTTTTGGTATTCTAGCAAATGCCATTCAGTCTTTGGTAACCAAGGTGATGGAAAATCCCGACTTCAAAGAGGCGTTGCGGGCGGTCGGGGCTACCGACACGACGGAGGAAGCCCGGCAACTGACGACTGACGACTGACAACTCTCAACTAACAACCTAATCGCCCATTCACGGCCAACCACCGGCAACGTCGCCGGCCCGGTTGGCCGTTTTTTTATTGGAGTTCCGCCATGCCTGAGCAGCCAGACACGAGCGAACAGCCAACGCCAGAGAAGCCGGCAACGCCGGCCGAGTCCAAAACACGCGGCCCCGGCAGCCAAGAAAGCCGCCAGCAACATACCCGTCGGCCGACGCCGCCGAAAAACTCGCCGCCGGCAGCCGAGCCAACGGAACCGACCGACCACCCCGAAAGCCAGGCCCGCCGGCAAAAGCACCGACGAAAACCCGTGCCGGCGGCGAGCGCCGCCAAGACTCAGGCCGAGCGGCAAGCTCACAACCGCCGGAAGTCGAAGCGTCCCGACACCAAATCGTGACCGAGATCGTGTCACCGCCGTGACCGGTTGTCCTTTTTCGTCACCCTTTCATCGATCGCGAGGCAATCAAAATGAACTTCTCGACGCTGAGCATCCGAGCCACTGTCGTTTTGTTGGCGGCCGCCACGTTTTGGGCGGCAGTCGTCTTCTTTGGCGCGGCCACGAATGGCCCATCCGTCAACGTGGCGGTGCGATGCGATAGCGAAGTCGCCGCGACGCCGCCAATTCGGCCCCACATTTCGCCGCCAGACCCTGGGGCTGAGGTCCAAATGTGGCCGGCCGTGTTGTCTGGATCCGGCGACGCAGAATCGGGCGACGCTCGATCGACGCACTATTCGGCGGCCTCAGCTGCTGACCCGGCTGCACAACTCAAGTTGGTTCTGCCGCCGCTGACGACATCCTGCCTGGTCGGCCGGTCTGTGAGGATCGACGTCGTTGGGCTTTCGGAGCAACAGGCGAAACAAGCCGTGTTGCTGGCCTGGCCATCGACGTCGCAAGCGATCGCGGCGAAGACGTGGGGCGGCAAGCCGTTCATCATCTTCACCGCGTTCGAAACGGGCGACTACCTGATCGCGGTCTCTGCCCCGGCCGACGCCGGCGTTGCTCAGGCGACGGTGACGCTGCCGGTCATCGATCGACAGCCGCCGGATCCGCCGACGCCGGATCCGGCGCCGGCACCAGGTCCCGAACCAACACCGCAAAAAAGCGAGGCCGTGTTTTTCTTCGAAAGTAACGACCTCGACAACATGGACCGTGCTCAGGTGGCGATCGTGCGCGGGCGTGCGTTTCGCGATCGCCTGGCCGAGGCCGGGCATCGATTCATCGGATCGTATGACTTCGACGCCGTGGTCACAGAGCGAACGTACAGCCCGCCTGGCAGCCGGCAAACCAAGACGGTCCGTGAAGTGAAACCAAACCTTTGGCCGTTCTGGAAGGCAGCCTATGACGCGGGTGGCTCGGATGTGCTGCCGTTGGTTGTGTTCCGGCCGCTGAGCGGCGGCGAACCGGTTGCCCGTGCGTTGCCGGCGACCGAGGCCGACACGCTTTTCCTGTTGTCAAGGGAGGTCGAGTGACCATGACCATGATGATCGACGCTGACCGCGACTACGAAGTGTTGTCGCAAACGAACAACGGCGCGATGCCACGAAAATCGTTGTACGGCTCGGCTCCGGGCCTCGCACCGCTCGGCGATATGGCTGACAAGCTCGTCTCGCCGGCTGACTACAAAGAGGTGATTGCCGATTGCCACCGCGATCGAACGTTCGCCTACTATCACCAACGCGAAACGTGGTTGCCCCCCCAAACGCGGTGGAATCAGTCGACGCTCAAGTATTGCTGGACCTGGGGCTCCACGGCCGCCCTGATGGACCTGCAAGCGGCTGAGGGCAAAGCCGTCGAGCCGCTGTCGCCCGTCTCACTCGGCTGGGCGGTGGGTTGGAGCAATCGCGGCAACTACCTCGAATCGGCTATTGCCGGCTTGCGTGAAAGAGGCGTGTGCCGCCAGAAGTTCACGCCCAAAATTCACAGCCGCAATCACCGTGCGTACCTCGACGGCTGGGAGGCGGACGCCGCCAACAACCGACTCGACGAAGTATGGGACTGCGACAACACCAGATACGACCGCATGATTCAGCACGCCGTGACCGGCTTGGCCGTTGGCGGGCCTGGCTACTGCGCCTACGACTGGTGGGGTCACGCGCTCGAACTGGTCGCCCTGGAGTGGGATGAGAGCGTGCTCTGGAATACCGTTTGGGTGCTGCGGAACTCGCACAACGAGGCCGACGTCATCCGCCTACATGGGCGACGCGCCGTGCCGAGCGAGTTGTACATCTTCCGATCGACGGTCACCAACACCCGTCGGCCGTCGTAACACTGCACAACCTTTTTTGAAAGCCGGATCCGTCCCCGGCCGCGGCCGGGGCGGGTCCTTTTTGGACACTGGATACGCCGACCCCTAACGGAAGCGCCGGCCTGATCGGTAAAGTTTTATTTTTCAAGAAATACACGAGGATGAGACGATGAGGTTCGGCCCGACGATCTCCGCAGCCAAGCCCAAGCTCCCCCACCTGCCGACCCTCGGCCAGGACCTGGTGGTCGACATCCTGGACAACGTCAACGCCAAACAGGCCGTGCGGTTCACGCGACTCGACGAGCCGGTAATCCACCTAAAACTGGATGAAACCAGTGGCACGACGGCAGTCAACAGCGGCAGTGGAAGTGATGGCACGTATGCCCGCGATGCCAGCAATACCACGACGACGGCACTGGTTGCGGGAGCGGCTCAGACGTTCGTGGCGGCGGCTGGGGACGAAGTTGATCTTGGAGTGCAAGCCCAACTCGCGGCCGGGGAGGATGTCTCGTTTTCGATGGTGATTAACACCACGCAAGCAGAAACAAGAGCGTTGCTTGATTGTCGCTCTGACAGCGATCAAGACGGGTACGCCCTGTGGGTCAACGGCAGTGGTTATGTGACTGCGATGATTCGACACAGCGGCAATATCGCCTATGCGCTTGGCAGTACGGCGATTGCTGACGGGGAAAACCATTGGATTTGCGTGACAATAGATCGTGATGGTGTCATTGCGATTTATTGCGACGATCCGGTGACTCCAGACGACACAACCGACTGCTCGGCTTATGAGAACTACGATTTGAGCGATGGAGTAACGTCTACGTACATCGCAAACAAAAGCTGGACGGGTTCGTCGTTGTCGCGGTTCAATGGCACGATCGACGACGTTCGTATCGACCACGACGTAGTTTGGAACACGTTTCAACGCGAACTAATTCACCAATGGGACATGGAGGACAAGGTCGAAACGACGACTGCCTCCCAATACGCGGAAGTTGCGGCTCACGTCGACATCGCACTGACAACCAACGAAGCCTTCACTTGGCTCGCTCGTGTTTGGGTGCCGGATTTAACCAAGAATTACCGATTTCTCTACTACTACGCGGGGTCCGGAAACAATCGGTCGTGGTTACTGCGAAGCAAAGAACCGTCTGGTATCGTGCGGTTTACGATTTACGACGACGGGTCTACCGCGACGAACTTAGATACAGCCGGCTCATTGAATGCCGGGGCGTGGAACACGATCGGCTGTGTTCACGATCCCACGGGCAACATACTCGCGGTGTATCTGAACGGCGTCTATAAAACGAAGATTCACACTGGCGGCATTCACGACGCTGGCGGCAAGGCCCATCAGATCGGTACATTTGGCACGAATCGTTCGTGGGCACAATTCGAGGGTATCCGCTACTTCGACTCCGCACTTACCGAAGCCGAAATAACCGCCGAGTTTACATCAGCGAAACCCGTTCTTACGCCGGTCTACAATTATGAATGCGACTCAAATGACGGCGTTTTAGTCGATGGTCAAGGCAATCACGATGCAACCATCACGGGCGGCTCCACGTTGGTCAACGGCTACTGGGAACACACGGCAGACGATGAGGACCCGGTTTACTCATGTGGCGACGGCAACCAAACCAACCCCGCCGCCCGACCGTTGTTCCGACTTCCCGGGTATCTCGATTTCGACGGCGGCGACGACCATCTTGTGACGCCCAAAACACCGGGCAATGTCAACACTCTCTACGCCGTTGGCTCGATAGCGGGCGACGGCCAAACGTTGGTCGGTTGCAGTGACGGCGAGATTCTGTTTCGCATGGGCAGAGCAGGCGGCAAAATCGCCGCCGCGGTTGGATCTGCCGACGAATCTACGATTCAAGGCACGAGCGACCCCAGCACGCCGGCGGTGTTTTGTCTTCGGAACGATGGCGCGAATGTCAGCCTTTTTGTGAACGGAGAACGTGAATACCACGCGGCACACCCCGGCGATCCGTCTGGCAGCCAACCGCTTTATCTTGGAGCCAGCAACTCCGACGGCGTGGCCGACATGCATGCCGCCTGCCATCTGTACGCGACTCGCCGCTTCTTGGGCGTCGCACATTCTGATTCGCAGATTGCCATCACCAGCCAAAAGTTGAAGGCGAAGCACGGAGTTTAACGATGTCACTACCGGCCTATATCGCCGTTCTTCCCCTCGAAGCTCTCAAGCTGTTTCAAGAAGCGGTTGCGCCGCATGAACAAACAGGCTACTCGCTCAAGAACCTGTTCTCTGTGTCGGTGGTTCCCTATCCCGGCCCGACCGCCGCCGAAGAGGTTGCGCGTGTGTGCTTCTGGGGTCCGCGCCCCGGCCGCGAAACCGAGATTGCCGATCAGATCGCGGCGGCCTTGCCGATCATCAAGCTCGCCGCCGGCACCACCGACAAGCGAGCCAACTTTGAAACCGTGCTGGCAAAAGCCGGCTTTCAGCGACAACGCATCAACCCCAAGGAACCATCATGGCCTCCGAAGCCCCCCACGTCGGAAACCAACGCCTCGACCTAGACGATCCCTGCGAGGATTTGTTTGAGGTAACGCCCAACGACAACGAAGACCTGCCTTACGCGACGCGAGCCATTTACGTGGGATCAGCCGGTGACGTGAAAGTCACGACGGTACGTGGCAACGACGTGGTGATTCCCGACGCGGAAAACGGCTGGCATCCCGTCCGAGCGAAACGCATTCACGCGACAGGCACCACGGCGACCGGAATTCTCGGCGGAACATGATTCAACTCGCCAGGCGAATATGGCAAAGAAGAAAGCGACGCCCAAGAAGCGGTCGCCGGCAAGGAAGAAAGCGGCTGCCAGGGAACGATCGCCGGCAAAGAAAAAAACGGCGACTCGAAAAAAGACGCGCCGCCCCGCAACGCCCGATCCGGCCAAGCTGGCGAAAACTTACCCGACCGAACTCGAAGAGTTGATTTTGTTTTTGGTGTTGGGCCGTTCGGAAGCGAGTGCGATCGAACAGGCCGTGAAGGAACTAGGTGTTCGGCGAACCGACGCCGCCGCACTTGTTGGCCTGGCTGGCGATCGCATTGCGATCGCCGCCGACTTCGATCGCCGTCGCGAAGTCGGGCAAGCCGTGCGACGGATCAATCACCTGTACACGACCGCGGCGGACCAAGACGACGTCAAGTCGGCGCTGGCCAGCCAAAAGGAATTGAATCGGCTGTTGGATTTGTACCCGAATGACGCCGTTGGTGAAACGGACGAAATCACGGCCGAGCGAGCAGACTTGTTGAAGACTATCGAAACGATCGCCGCTCACTTGCTGCCGTTAGAACTGGCACCGGCTGATTACCCGATCGAAGAACACGCGCGAATCGCGGCGGAGAAAATCAATGTCGAGACGACGTAAATCGCATCATGTGTATGAAGGCATTAAGGCGGCCGCCATTCAGCGCAATCGGGCGGCCAGCCGCGTCGCCCGCGACATTGGATCGATCCCTCCGGTCAGCGATCCGTCCCGCCGCCGTCACGCCTTCGGCGACTTCCAGTTTTTTTGTCGCGAGTATTTCGGCCATTTGTTCACGCTGCCATCGTCGCAGGATCAAGTCCGCGTCGATCAAAAAATTCAGTCGGCAATCGAGCACGGCGGCAAGTTCGCTTTTGTGATGCCACGGTCCCGGGGCAAAACGACGCGGTCCGAAATCGCCGCCATGTGGGCGGCGATGACCGGACGCCACTTTTTTGTGATGCTGATCGGCGCGAACAAAGACGCTGCCGAACAAATGCTCGATCACATTCGCACGGAACTCATGTTCAACGATGCCCTGAATGAAGACTTTCCGGAAATCTGCTACCCCATTCGCGAACTAGATGGCGAACCACGCCGCGCCATCGGCCAGCTTCACCACGGGCGGCACACGAAGATCACGATTGGCGCTGAATCGATCGTGTTCCCGACGATCCCCGGCAGTCAGGCATCCGGTGCGAAGACCCACACCGCCGGCCTGCTGGGCGGCATTCGAGGCGCGAAACACAACACGCTCGACGGCCGGAGTATTCGGCCGTCGCTGGCGGTTATCGACGATCCACAAACCGACGAATCCGCCAGTAGTCCAGCTCAAACGGAACATCGGGAACGAATCATTCAAGGGGCGATCGACGGACTGGAGGGGCCAACGGAGCGCCTAGCCGCGCTGATGCCGTGCACGATCATTCGCCCCGATGACCTGGCGGCCAGAATGCTTGACAAGGAACAACATCCCGACTGGAACGGCGAACGATTTCAGCAGTTGAAGAGCTTTCCGGATCGAATGGATCTCTGGGAGAAATACGACGAAATCCGCCGCGAAGACCTAGCGAATGATCTTCAAAACACGCCAAACGCACACAAGCTATACGGCGACAATCGCCGTGAAATGGACCGCGGCGCGGTGGTCGATTGGCCCGACGCGATCAAGCCGGGGGATCTGTCGGCGCTCGAGTCGACGATGCGGAAGTTTTTGGCCGACCCCTACGCCTTTGCTTGTGAGTGCCAGAACGACCCGCCAAAAGATCACGCGATTGAAAAGGAGTTTCTCACGGCTCCGGAGATCGCCAAGCGGGTCAACGCGGTCGCTCGTCGACAGATCCCCAACGCCACCACGAAACTCGTCGCGGCGATCGACGTGCAAAAAGACCTGCTTTACTGGGGAATGGTTGGCGTCGCGCCGGATATGTCGGCTGGCATCACCGACTACGGAACCTGGCCAGAACAGTCGCGATCGTACTTTACGCTTGCCCGAGCGCATCCGACGATTGGGATCGAATACAGCGGGCGGCTTGAATCGAGGTTGTTTGCCTCGCTGACTGATCTAATCGACATGCTGACCGGCCAGGTGTGGCAGCGGGAAGACGGCGGCTTGGCACACGTTGACCGGGTGGTGATCGACGCCAACTGGAAGGAATCGACGGACATCATCTACGAGATTTGCAACCATCACGCGATGGCGCCGCTCCTGACGCCGTGTCACGGCCGATACATCGGAGCGACAACACGCGAGATCAACGACCGGAAAAAGAAGAAGGGCGACATCGTCGGTCATCACTGGAGATCTCCGGCGGTCAACAGAGGCCAGCCGGTTCGCTATGTTTCCTACGATTCGAACTACTGGAAAACGTTCGTTCAAAACCGACTCGCGCAACCCGACGAAGATCCGGGGGCATGGCGGCTGTACGCCGCGAAGCCGTCACGGCATCGCATGATCGCGGACCATCTTACGTCGGAAAGGCCCGTTCCCGTCGAAGCGAACGAACGGCGGGTCATCGAGTGGAAACTGCCGCCGAACAAGCCCGACAACCACCTCTTGGACGTCGTCGTCATGTCCGCCGTGGCGGCGTCCGTCGAAGGCTGCATCCTGCCCGAACACCAACGTCAGGCGAAACCCAAACGTAAACGATCACGGAAGGCAAAACGACTATGACGACACGAAAAAAGGCGGCCCCCAAGAAGACGACTCCCAAGAAGACGTCACGCAAACAAGGGCAAAAGTCCCAGGCCCGTCGCGGTCGGCCGAAGGGAGCGAAGACGGAAGCCCGCCCCACCGTCGAGGTCGGCATAAGCAAGTGCCGAGCGTGCGGATGTACCGACCGATCGGCTTACACGAACATCCGCACGGCGAATATCTCCGGCAGCCACCCGACGTTTGGCCTCTACACCACGATCGTCTGGAAGCGATGCCGCTGTCTCCAGTGCGGGCAAGCCCGCGACGACAAGGTGTATCTTCGTCCGACCGGCGACGATCAGCAGCTCACGCCGCCGGATCCAGCGGCGGGATCCAAGGCGTGAATCACCTGGCGTTTCAAACGTGACGCCTCGATCGCAACAACCGTGACGTCGCAGCGGCGGCGATCGTGACCCGCCGGCGGACCGTGCCGTGACTTCGCCAGGCACAAAACCGTGACGGTCTGGAGGTGAAAAGCGTGACGCCGCCGGCGTAGTGACTGTGACACGTTCGGTCAGCACCGGCCGCTGCAATCGGCGGCCCGGTACCGTGACTTGAAACCGCGAAAACCCCTGTTTTTGACACCGAATTTGCACGCTAGACCCTACCCCTGAGTAACAAATCCCGCCTCGCTTGGCCGCGGCGGCCGCTCTTTTCGGCGTCGCTCCCTGGAAAACAGGAAAATCTCAAATCGATTTTCCTGTCTTGAGCGGTTCGCCTCACGTGGTGTAACCGTGAAACATGGCCACCCTAAAAGCACTTGCCGATGAGCTTGCTCAAATCGACGCCATCTTGGCGTCCGGAGCGAAGAGTTCGAACGCCGACGGCGTGAACGTGTCGTTTGACCTCGACTCCCTGCGACGTCGCCGCCGCGAAATTCAGCGGCAGTTGACGCCCGGCAAGCGGCCCCGCGTTTCCACGATCAATCTCAGCGGTCAATAGGAGCTACCCATGTCGGCCACCGCGCTCACCCCTCAGCAATCCAACCGCGACGGCGTCGCCCTCAGCTTCACGGCGGTCGACAACGCCAACGGCAACGAGTTCCTCAATACCGGCCGAGAACTTGTTTTGCTGGCACGGTCTGGGGCCGGCGGGGCGGGGACAACGACCGTCGTCACCCAACAGACGGTCGACGGCCAGGCGGTGGCCGACAAGTCGCTGTCGATCGCCGACGACACCACCGTAGTCGTCGGCCCGTTCCCGCCATCGATCTACAACGACGCCAACGGCAAGGTTCAGCTGACCCACGACGACGCCGATTCCGATATCGCGGTGATTCGATCCTGACATGAGCCCGACCCCGATCAAAACGTCCGGTCGACCGCCGCAGAAAAACGCGGCCGCCGCGGCGACTGCGCAGACGCGGTTTGGTTATGACGCCGCCGAAACGAGCAACCGCCGCAAGACCGTCTCCACGACGCTCCGGCATGAAGATGACCACCTGACGCCGACACAACGCAAGCGGTTGATCGCGAACAAACGCGACCTGCAACGCAACGTGTCTTTGGCCGGCTGGATCATCCGCAAGCACCTCGACTTCGTCGCGACGCATTCGTTCCACGCGGCGACCGGTGACAAGTCGCTCGACGCGGACCTGGAGGCGTTCATTGCCGAGCGATCGAAGGCCGAGACCTTCGACGCCGCCGGCCGCCATCCCGCCCACCGATTCTTTCGCATGGCCGAGGCTCGCCGCATTATCGACGGCGACATTTTGTTTATGAAATTGCGCGAGGGGTCGTTGCAGGCGATCGAAGCGGATCGCATCCGCACCCCAAACGGTCGGGCCGATCGCGACGGCAAGTGGAAGCACGGCGTGCGAATCGGCCCGGCGGGCCGTGCCATGGCGTATGCGATTCACAAGCGCGGCAAGTGGGGCGGTTTTCAATTCGAAAAAAACGTGGACGCGAAGCGAGCGATTCATTTCGCGACCTTCGACGCTCACCACCGGTTCGACGCGACGCGCGGCGTGTCGCCGTTTGCCACGGCCGTCAACGATCTGCGCGACTTGTACGAGGCCCGGGGGGCCGCCCTGGCCAAAATCAAAGTGTCGCAAATGATGGGGCTGGTGATTAAGTCGGATTCCGAAGAGGGGACCGGCTTCCATCGTGCAACGTCGGAAACGACACAGGCCGACACCACCGGCGACGGCGAAACGGAAACCGTCGAGAAGTATGAGGTTGATCTTGGTAGCAGCCCCTGGAAGCTCGAACTCGACGAGGGCGACGATTTAGAAATCAAAGAGACCGGCACGCCGGCCAGCGACAGCCAGAACTTTATGACGTTTTGTCTGGCGGTCGCGATGAAATCGATCGACTTGCCCTACAACTTTTTCGACGAGAGTCACACCAATTTTTTTGGTTCCAAAGCGGCCGTGACGCTCTATCTCAAATCGGCGTTTTCGAAGCGCGCCGACCATCAAGAGGCCCGATCCGCCTGGCACGCTTGGCAGTTTCGGCGGGCCGATGCGAATGGCGACATCCTTGTGCCGTCCGGCATGACCGCCGACGAACTGGCCGGCAAGTGCACGTGGATGCCGACGGGCGTCCCGTGGCTCGACATGTCGAAGGAACTCCGCGGCGAGATCATGGCGATCGCCGCCGGCTTCCAAACCCGCGACGACGTCTGTCGCAAGTATTTCAATCGCGACTTTGCCGGCACGGTCGAAGCGCTTAAGGGCGAGGAACAACTGATCGCCGAGTCCGGCATCACCATCACCGAAGCCGGGCCGGCCATTTTCAATCCCGAGACCATTTTTCCCGAGGCTTAATTATGAGCGAACACACGCATCCAGAACGCGAGCCCAAATTTCAGCGAGCGCCCAAAGCGACCGGTCTGGCGGTCGGCGAAGATGGCCCGACGATCGACCCCGACGGTGGCGACTTCGGTGCCGGCGTGATTTTGGGTGTTTCTCTCATCACGCGCGGCGAGGCGTTGGGGCATGACGCCTACGTCGACCAATTCTTTGTCCAACAGGTACACGACAAGGTTGGTCAGGCCGGCGGCGTCGGTGTCAAAAGTCGGTTCACGCATCCGGGCCTATCCGCGGACGGGCTGGGGCACTTCCTCGGCCGGCTGAAAAACCCGAAGTTCGTCGACGACGGCGATCGCGTGCTGGCCGATTTGCATTTGGCCGAGGCCGCCAGACACGCGCCGGACGGCGATCTGTCGGCCTACGTCCTCAAAATGGCCAAGGAAGATCCCGCAGCATTCGGCACGTCGATCGTGTTCAGCAGGGATCGCGGCGAAGAGGCGAGATTCTCGGCCGAGCATCAAGACAAAGACGGCAAGTTCAAAAGCCCCGACGAAAAGAACGGCAAAAACTTGCGGCACTTCCGCTTGGCCGCGCTGCACGCCGGCGACGTCGTCGACGATCCGGCCGCCAACCCGGACGGCCTGTTTCATCGCGGCGCGGAATTGGCCAAGACGGCGGAGGCCGTGCTGGACTACTCCCTCGGCCGCAGTGACGAAATGCCGGACGAAACGTCGCTCGACATCCACCCCGAGCGGATCAAAGGCTTTCTGTCGAAGTACCTGGCCGACAACGGGCTGTCGATCGTCAACGTCGGCGAGCTGCAGCGCAACAGCGAGGCGAGCAATTCGCAGAACGACGAACCGGCGACGTTGGAGCAACTCAAAGAAGCGTGCCCCGACGCCGACTCTGATTTCTATGTCGGCCAGTTGGAGGCCAAGGCGACGTCGGGCAAGGCCCTTTCGGCCTGGCTGAGTGAGTTGTCCAAAAGGCTCAGCGAGCGTAACGAAGAAATCGAGCAACTGCAAAAACAACTGGCGGTGAACGACGAGGCCGAGGAACACGGCGCGTCGTTTTCCGGCGATGACGGCGATGACGGCGACACCAAAAAGTCGCCGCTCGGCGAGAAGCTCGGCCGCTACGCCGCCAATCTCAAGTTCTTGGAACCAAGCAACAACTGACCGTTCTGTTCAAAAGGTTTTAGCCAGGCGATGCACTGACCCGACCAACTTCCCAACTCAACACGAAAGGTTAAACGATGAGTTTTCCCACGCTGCTCGACATCGCCAAGCTGAACGAAGGCACTGGCGACATTATCGAGGAATCGATCAAGGCAACGCCGGAGGTGTCCGGCAAGGACCCGAAAACGGGCGACGCCATTCCCAACGTGGCCGCGTCGCGCTCGATTTCGGGAACACAGTACAAAACGCGAGTCCGCACGAGTCTCGGCTCGGCCGGGTTCCGCAAAGCCAATCAAGGCGCGACCCGTTCGAAATCGAGCTTCGAAAACAGGCTCGTTGAAACGTTCATCCTCAACCCACGCATCGACTGTGACAAGGCGATCGCCGATGCGTCAGAGGATGGTCGCGAGGCTTACATTGCGACCGAAGGTGTCGCACAGATCGAAGCGTCGATGCGGACGCTCGGCAAGCAGTTTTACTACGGCCGCAACGTCGGCGACGACGAGGGACACCCCGGCCTGATCGACGCCGTCGATGATGAAATGGTCGTCGACGCCGCCGGCACGACAGCAAACGGTGGTTCGTCCGTTTGGCTGGTCAAGTTCGGTCCGCGTGACGTGCAGTGGGTCTGGGGCGCCGACGGCCAACTCGACCTGTCGGATGTCCGTATCGGTGACGTCGAAGACGCCGACGGCAACCCGTACACGGCCTACATCCAAGAACTGCTTTTGTGGGCCGGCGTTCAGGTTGGTTCGAAGCACTCGTGCGCGCAAATCAAGAACCTGACCGCCGAGGCCGGCAAAATGCTGACCGACGATCTGATCTATGACGCCCTGGGAACCTTCCCCGAGGGCGTCTATCCCGATGCGATCTTTATGAACCGCCGCTCGCTCGGCCAGTTGCGCAACAGTCGCACGGCGACCAACGCGACCGGCGCGCCGGCACCGTTCCCCACCGAAGTGGATGGCATCCCAATCGCCCTGAGCGGTTCGATCCTCAACACGGAAGCGATTTCCGCCTAAGCCATTTCGGCCGGGGCCGCCGAATCCGGCGGCCCGCGATCGCCAACACGAAAGCACAAACGCTCAATCACTCACTCAATCAAAAAGGAGCTCGCCATGAAGTTCAACACGTTCACGCTCGCCTTGCTCGTCACCTGTCTACTGATGCCGGTTGCCGCCGGCGCCGCTCACGTGACGGGTCTTTACGACCTGTTTGCGATGTTGTTGGGCGTCCCCCTACTCGGCATGAGTTTCGCCACCGGCCGGCTGCAAGGCGACAAGCAGTTAGAGGTGTCGAAAGCCTTGCCTGCGGCCACCGGCACGGTGGCGTCCGACGGCATCGACCTCGACATTACCAGCCGGTCCGACTTCGTGGCCGGCGCGGAGTTGTTGCTCGAATCGCCTGCCCTGACGGCCGTTCAACTCGCCGACACGGAAACGCTGGTTTACGACGTCTACCACGACGACGCCAGCGACTTTTCCGGCGAGGAACTGCTTCACGACAACCTGTTGACATTGACGGGAGACGGCAGCGCCGTCGCCGCGGCAGAAGCCCGCTGTGCGTTGCCGACGGATGTCAAGCGTTACTTGCGAGTCAAGGCGACGCTGTCGGACGGCGACTGTTCGGCCGCCAGTATGACGGCGTCGTTGCGCGCCTAACCGAGTCGCCTGGTCGCTGGCCGGCCGGTTCTGCACGCCGCCGACCGTGCCGGCCAGTGTTTTTTATGTGGACACCGCGAACTGTTTTCCATCGTCTCTCACGCTTCCTAACCCAACCATCACCATGCCATCCATCGCCGAAAACGTGCACACCGCCGCTTGCCGGGTAACCGCCCGGATTCACGGCGTCAAGCTCACGATTCGGCGGGGCGACAAAGCGATCGTGATTGACGGCGCGATTCCCGGCGAAACGGAGTGGGAAGCGGTCAGCGTCAGCGACATCGTCGACAACCATTTTGTCACGCGCGACTTCGTGGTGCCGGTCGACGAGTACGACTTTGGTGACGGACCGGTGACGCCCGACCAAGCGGACCACTACGAAATCGACGGTCCGCACGGCGTCGAAACGTATCGGCTCAACGCCCCCAAACCGGAACGGCCCTGGCGGTACACGCCGCCGAGCCACCGATCGCACTATCGCCTGCACACGACTTTGGAAGCAACGACCAAGTGATTTCCGAAACCGCCATCGCCGACGCCGTTTGCCTGTACATCCAGGCGGCGAACATCGTGCCCGCCGAGGGCGTCGAGGTGGCGTTTGTGCCGCGGCGATCGGAGGCCGAATTGCAGGCCCGGCCGTGCGTCACGATTGTGCCGCGGGCTGAGGCCGAGGAACGCAAGGCTCGCCACGTTTGGGAACACGATTATCAGATTGACGTCGCGATTCAGCGTTACGTGAAAGCCGAACAAGCCGGCGACAAGGCCGACGGCCTCGACCAGGGGCTGATTCGCGAGACGTTGGAGACCGGCCGCAAACTACGCGAGTTGCTGAAACAAGCCGACCGGCGTTTTGCCGGCACGGTGCTGATGCGACTCGAAATCGACTCCATTTGGGACGCCAAACACCTGGCCGAAAAGTCAGTGCTAACCGGCGTGTTCACGGCCACGTTCCGCGCCGACGATGACTACACCGACCTTCCTTAAAAGGACAATGCGATGAGCGATACCCCGATCGGACAAGAATGCAAACTCTACTACAACGCTGGCACGCGCGCGGCGCGCAGTTGGGTCGAAATCAAACGCGCCGTCGACGTGACGCTAAACCTCAGTAAGGGCGACGCCGACACGTCACGCCGCGAGTCGAGTTGGGAACTCAAGCGCGGTGCGCTCAAGCAGGCGGGCATCGACTTCGGCTACCGCTACAAGGTCGGAGCCGATACGGTCTTTGACGCCCTGCTCGATTCGGTACTCAATAACACGCCGATCGAACTGGCCGCGATGGACGGCGATATCGCAACCGCCGGGTCGCAAGGGCTGGCCATGTTCTGCGAAATAATGCAAGCCAATCGTGATGAACCGCTGGCGGACGGCGTGTCCGTTGCGTTCACGGCCGCGCCGACCGATCACGAAGAGGGCGGTTCGCTGGCCGAACCGGAATGGCTCACTATTTCGGCGTGACCGCATGTGCGTTTTGTTTCCACTTACCTCCAGGCGAAAAAACGATGCAAAACTTCAAACTGGCGGACGGCCGCGACTGGCCGTTCGCCATCACCATGAAACATATCATCGAGGTCGAGACGCTGACCGGCGTCAACGTCGTCGCCATCCTCGGCCGCGCGGGGTTCGACGGCCTGGCCGACCACATGAAAGCGATCGTGGCGTTGGCTTTTTGCGGCGCGACGAACGACCACGCGCTGACGATCGATGAGTTTGCCGACCTGATCTACGGCGAGTCGCACGACGGTCTCGAACGGGCCGTGATGTTCGAACTCGTCGAGTACATGCCGCCAAAAAAAAAGCGAGTGCTAAAGCCGCTGCTGGAGGCCTCGGAGAAAGCGACCCAAAGGCTGGTCGACGCGGCGTCGAAGATCACGCCGGCGGACATGGAAGCGGCGATCGCCAAGGAAACGGATCGCAAGATTCGGACGATGAAAATGACGGTCGCGGAGGCTACGCAGACCGCTTCTGGCGCCTCCATTGGGAGTTCGCCGGACAACTCGGTATCGACCCCCGACCCCTGACGCTGAGGCAATTGGCCGCCATGGCCGAGGCCAACGGCGTCATGCAGTGGAACCAGACCGGATTGTTGGCCGCCCTGTTGTTCAACTCGCACCGCAAGAAAGGGACCGCCCTCAAAGCACCCGACGACTTCAATCCCTACAAGGAACACTCGCCCGCCGGCGGTGCGACTAGCGGCATCCCGATCCGCGCGGCCAACATTTCGCTCCTGAAACTGTTGCTGCCGAAACACAAACGCAACACCAAAAAAAAGACCCAGCCCCCGGCCTCTGAACCATGAACCTCGAACTGACGATGAAAATGACCGGCCTGTTCGTCGACCGCAAAGAGGTCGCGCGGGCGATCGCCAAGTCGAAGAAGCGGCCCCTGGTTCGCTGGGGGGCGCTGACGCGGATCATCGCCCGGCAGTCGATCCGCAAACGCAAAAAGTCGGCGGCGGCGGGCAAGCCGCCCAGTTCGCACAGTCCGGAGCCGAACCTGCGGACGATCTACTTTGCTTGGGACATGGATACGGAAACCGTGCCGGTCGGTCCCGTGCTGCTCGACGGTCGCACCGATCCGCCGTTACCCGAAGTGATTCAGAAGGGCGGCCCCGTGGCGTCGCGTCGAAAAGTCCGCGGGCGGTACATCACGAAAAAAGTGCGGCGCTACGTGAAGCCGCATCCGTTCATGGGGCCGGCGTTGGAAGAGTCGGCCCGCAAAGCCCCCAACCTGTTCGAGGATTCGATCGTCTCCCCCGAACACGCGACCAGCGTCTAGGAGTTGAGGACATGCCAAGCTCCAAGGAAATCCGAGCCGGTCGCGGCAACGTCGAACTGGGCGTCAAAGACAAGTCCGGCAAGGGGCTCGACCACTTCGAAAACCGGATCTCGACGCGGATGAAGCGGTTCGGCCGTCGCCTGAAAAACGTCGGCCTGGGCGTCGGCGCCGCCGGCACGGCCTTGATGACTCCGCTGATCGGGGCGTCCAAACTTTTCATGGACGTCGGCGCATCGATCTCGAAAATCTCGAAACAAACCGGTCACAGCGTGGAAGGCGTTTCGCAGCTTGTGTCGGTTTCCAAATCGCTGGGCATTGAGACTGACGACATTGTCGGCGCGACCGAGGAACTAAACCTCCGGCTTGGCGAAGCGGTCGCCGACAACACGGGTCCGCTGGCCGACATGTTCAAGAAGCTGGGCATCGACGCCGCGGCCATGAAAGAGTTGCCGATCACCGAACAGTACGCGCAGCTTGCCGAGACGATTGCCGGCATCGAAGACCCGTCGTTTCGCCAGTTCGCGGCCGACGAGATTTTTGGCGGCGACGCCTTCAAAATCATGGAGTTGCTCGACCAGGGGGCGAATCTGCGGGGCAAGCTGGCCGCCGCCCCGATCATGTCCAAGGAGGACATCGAGAACGCCGTAAAAATGAAGCGAGCGACCGACGCCATGTGGGCCGGCTTCATGCGGATCGTGACGACGGTCGGCGCGGCGCTCGCACCGGTGCTCACCGAAGCGGCTGACTTTTTGACCGGCATCGCCAAGACCGTGCAGGAGTGGGCCGGCAACAACAAGACGCTCGTGAAATGGATCTTTGGCATCGGTTCCGCGCTGGTCGCGGTGGGCGGGATTCTGGTCGGCGTCGGCGTCTTCGCCTCGGTTGTCGCCGCCGGGATCGGCGGGATCGCCACGGTCGCCAGCGGAGTGATTGCCGTGGTCGGCGGCATCGCCTCGGCGATCGCCGCCGCCGCTGCCGTGGTCGCCGTGCCCTTGGCGATCGCCGCGGCCGTCGTCGGCATCGGCGCGGCCGCTCTGCACGCCCTGGGCTTACTGGGCGGCTTGTGGGCGGGCGCGAAAAGGTTTTTCGGCGAGATCCTCGGTATCGCTAAGCAGACGTTTGGCGGCATTGTCGACGCCTTGATGAGCGGCAACCTGTCGATGGCCGCTCAAATCGCCTGGCAGGGGATCAAGGCCGCCGCGCTGACCGCGCTGGTCGCGATCCAAAACGGTTGGTTCGCGTTCACCGACCGGCTGGCGTCGGTGTGGGCGGAAGTCACGGCCGCCATGAAAATCGGGTGGGCGTCGTTCAATCACTGGCTGGTCGACAAGTTCTTCAAGGCGCTCGCAAAGATCAACAGTTGGGTCGCCAGCAACTTTGGTATGGACTTGCTGGGAAAAGCGAATCTCAACAAAGCGCTGGCCGGCAACGACGCACTCCGCGATCGCGCCGAGGCCAATGCCGCCCGGCAAGTCAGCGACGCCCATGACGCTCGTCGCGAGGCCCGGGGCGAAACCTGGCTCGATCGGTCGTTGCGAGCGACGAACGCCGATCTTGGCCGGCTGACCAAAGAGGCGGCCGACGCCCGGGCGGCCGCCAATGAAGCGGCCACCGATGACAGCGAAGACGGCGACAATAACACGCCGTTCAGCTACGACCCGTCGGATTTCAACGCCGGTCTAGGTGGCGCGGAGGCGACCGCACGTCAGGCGAAAGGCTCGTTTTCCGCAGCCGGTGCTCAGGCGTTGCTGGCCGGCAGCACGCCCACCGCCCGCCAGTTGAAAGCCGCTGAAAAGACGGCCGCACACGTGGAGGAAATCGCTCGCTTGGCGCGGGAGAGCGAACTCGTATTCACCTGAGTCGAACCATGGCAATCATCGTCCGCGAAGCGTACAAGTCGAGAAAAGAGACGGTCGGCGACCAGGACCAAGAGGTCCGGTTGTACATCGCCGCCGGCTCGGACGATAAGTCCGATCTCAAAGCCGCCGTCCTGGGCGAGGCCCCCGCCGCGTCTGACGACGGCCTGCGGCTGCGAACGGTGACCGATGACCAGATCGCGCCCGAGGTCTGGAAATACACGCTCACCTATTCCAGCAAAAAGCGGGAAGACAACACGTCGAGTTTTTCGTTCGACACGACGGGCGGGACGGTGCACAAAGATATCGCCATCGACCAAGAGATTTACGAGCATCACGAGTACGTCGCCCCCGACTTCAAGAACGCGATCGGCGTCGACGCCGACGGCAACGTCGCGGGCGTCGACGTGATTGTGCCGGCGTTCAGTTACCAGGAAACGCATTATCTCAACGCGGAGGACGTCACGGAAACCTACGCCAAGACGCTGGCCACATTGACCGGCTCAGTCAACGACGACACGTTCAAAGGGTGGGCGGCCGGCGAAGTGCGATTTGACGGCGCGACCGGCTCGCAGGACAAGCCGGGCGGCCAGTGGCAAGTCACTTTCAAGTTCACGATGGAACCGAACATTGAAATCGAAGAGCCGGGCGACATCACCGGCGGCCCGATCGAAAAGGACGGCCACGAATACCTCTGGACGTATTTTCACGAGGAAAAAGACACCACCGCCAACCGCATGGTGCCGGCCCCCCACGCCGTCGTTGTCTCGCAGGTGTATCCGCTGGCCGATTTCAGCCTGATCGGCATAGGAGTCTGACGACGTGCAACAGACGCGACCGCCCTTCACGCCTGCCAGCCGCAACTCACGGATGCAAATCAGCGCCGGCGAATTCAACGCGATGCTGGCGGCGGCCGCGACCGAGGCCAACCGCCGCGACGGCGCAAACGCCCGGTCGATCCGTTCGTTTGGCGACCTCGACGTCTACCGCGTGCTGAATTCGACCGGCAGCGATCGCGACCAATTCGATTGCGTCGGCCTGGCCGGCGTCGTCTTCAACGAGGCGGCCAACGACCTGGAGTTCAAGTATCGGCCCACCTTCGACAGCCGCAAAGCCACGGCCGACGACACCTGTTCGTTCGCCATTTTGCAGCGGCCGACCAAAGACGGTTATCCGACGCCGGGCGCTGTCGCCGGCGTGACGGTCGCCAAGGTCGACGTCACGGATCTTGGCCATCGCTACGCCGTGCCCGACCTCGGTCCGAACGTCTTTCGCTTGGAGTCGGCGGCCACTGGCACGGCCCGCATTCTGTACTCCCCCGGCACCCTGGGCGAAGTGCTTTGTCTGGTGCGGATCGTCGATTGTCCGAGTAACGTCGATACGCAGATCAGTTGGCAGGGATATCTAGGCGCCGATCAAACCGTGCTGAACACCGGCGGCCCCGATACGCTTCTGATTTCCGCCGCGTGTACGAACCTCGACGACACGAACTTTTCGTTGTCGTCGGGCGTGCTCACGATCGCACAGACGGGCCGCTACGACGTCAAGCTCAACATCCACGCCGAAAAGGGCACGTCGCAGCCGTGGTCGAGTCCACGCAAAGCGGAGGCGTGGATCGAACGGTATGCCGGTTCTTCTTGGAACGCCGTGCCTGCCAGTCTGGCGATCCTCGACACCAACTACGTCGAGGAAGACAAGGCGTCGCCGGCGTTGTTGGTGAATCATACAAACGCAAGTCACACGTATCGCATCCGCGCGACACGTTTTGAGGGGTCGGCCGACAACGAAGACGCGACGTACCTGGCCGGTCAGGCGGGCGACGGCAGCGCCGACGGCTGTTATTGGTCCTGGCATCGGATCAGCGACTAGGAAGGAACGGAGTCGACATGAGCGGTGACCCAATCGAAGCGATCTGGCAACAGTTGAACGATATCAAAATTCACCTCGCTAAGATGCCTTGCCAGAACCATCAGGAAAAGACCGACGAGCATGAGGCAATCTTGCACGGCACGCCGGAGGGCAACGACGGCCTGGTCACGCGCGTCGCTCAACTCGAAACGCGGACCGACCACAACTCACGTTGGATCAATGCCATCGGCGGCGCGTTCGCCGGCCTGGTGATTAGCCTGGCGTCGGCGGCGATCGTCGGCGCGGTGCTGCGCTTGGCAAGCGACGACCGCACGGATGGACGGTTCGACTCAGCCAACCCGATCACGTCTCCCCAAAACCAAGAAAAAAACCTGGAGTCGGCGACGCGGCCCGACGACAGCCAGGCGAAGGTTTTTCACCACGGGCCGCTGAGGAAAAAGGAACCTGATCCATGTTGAAGACGAAGCTACTGACGATGCTGTTGATGTCGGCGCTGAATGTGCTAACACCCGATCGCATTCAATCGATCCTCGACGCCCTGCTCGGCAAACTGGAAATGCCGGCCGGCAAGGTCGCCTACGGCGATGACCGGGGCATCGAGGCGCTGATTTGGAACGCGATCGTCAACGGCGACGCGGCAGGTGTGATTGACTTCCTCTTCGATCAAATCGAAGACGCGGTTGCCCAAAGCGCCACAAAGATCGACGACATCTTTGCGACGCCGATCCTAACGGCCGCCCGGTCCGCCTGGCGTATCCCCGACGACGACTGAGGCGGACCGACCATTTTCGACGCGTCACGCCCCGGCCAGGGCAACCCGGCCGGGGCGTTTTCTTGTTGGGGGTTGAGGCGTGAGTGTCACGGCACGTCCGCCGGGCCCGTCACGTTTAGTGCCGCCGGCGGGTCACGATCGAAGTCGCAGCGGCGTCACGGCCGAAAGCCTGGCAGGGCCGCCGGATCGTGCGACCGGCGATCGCGTTATTGCTTCCTCACGCCTCAAACCTCATCCCTCCCCGACCGCTTGCTGACAGGCGTCGAGAATCGCTCGGCGTTCCAAGGGAGACGCCCGTTTGAGACCGGCCAACCAATTGCGCCGCCGCCGGGCGATCCGTTCCCGCTGTCGCTTGTCGTCGCCCAGGTAGCGGTAATCGTGCAGTTCGGCCGGCTCCGGGAAATTCATGTAAAGCCGCTCGGTTCGTCGATTGCCGCCGCGGTCGGTGGTTTGAAAATCGATCGTCCGCCAGTCGGCCAGGGTCTCGTCGTAGCGCTGATTCGGATAGCTCGATATCAGGCAAGCAAAAGGCAGGTCGGCGGCGACATTCAACAGATCGTCGTGTTGCTCGTCGGTCATTTCGTATCGATAGATGCGGCCGCCTTTGCGAGTTTTCATCGGGTAGGGCGGGTCGAGGTAGGCGACGATGGAATCGTCCCACTTGGGTCGGTGCAAGGCAAAGAGGCCGGCAAAATGTTTGAGCCAGGGAATTCCGTCCGCCAGGTGAAGCTCTCGGCCGGGTCGCTCGAACGTGGCGTCAAGGTGTCGCAATTGAGCGTGATCGAGATCGACGAGGATCGTGCGATCGGCGGGCCGGATGGCGCGGGAAACGGCGGCGTCGCCGGCAAACGGCTCGATGAAAGTCTGATGGGGCGGAATCTGGTTGATGATTCGCTGATACACACCCGGTGCCGCTTTGCCGCCTGGATAGCTCATTGTGAATCCGCGATTTTTTGACCGTCAGTTCGGCATCGCAGTTGTGTTCGAAGTAGTCGTTGAGGATGTCGCGCAATTGCCAGACGGCCCGCTCCAACTTTCCCGCCGGCAATCGTCGCCGAATTCAGCGGCGTTGTCAAGCCCATCACCGGCCGCAACTTTCAGCGACGCGGCCGGCACGGTCGCGGGATGTTGCGGCGGAGCACTCGCCGTGACTTTTTTTCCTCATCCCTCAAGTCTCACCCCTCAAGCCTCCCCGTGACCCGTCTTGACGAGCTGCCGTGACCGGCGTAACCTGACGGCATGTTGGTTTATTCATTGTTCCCCGGCATCGGTCTCTTTGATCTCGCTTTCGAGCTCGAAGGATTTTGCGTGGCCCGCGGCCCCGACCTGCTGTGGGGCGGGCGCGTCGAAAACGCCCGCCCGCCTGCCGGCCGATTCGATGGCGTGATCGGCGGCTCGCCCTGCCAAGACTTTTCGGCGGCTCGCCGCGCGGAGCCGACCGGCGAAGGGCGGCGGCTGATGGCTCAGTTTGGCCGCGTGGTGCTGGCGGCCGATCCCGATTGGTGGTTGTTGGAAAACGTGCCTCGCGCCCCCAACGTCGTCGACCTTTGCCCGGGCCTGGCCGAGCGGTATCCGGTCCGCCAGCGGATCGACGTCGATCAGTCTTGGTATTGTCCCGTCTCGCGACTGCGCCATTTTCAATTTGGGGCCAAAGGTGGTTTGCCGCTCGACATCCCCAAGGGGCGGCCGCAACCGGGAGCCGAGCCGGCCGCGATGGCCTGCGACGGTCGCACCTTTCGCGAAGTCTGCCGGCTTCAAGGTCTGCCGGATGATTTTGATTTGCCCGGTTTTCTGGCCACCGAAAAGATCCGAGCCGTTGGCAACGGTGTGCCGATCGCGATGGGCCGCGTGGTTGCCCGGGCGGTTTTGGCGTCACGCGGTTTGTTGCCATCCGGTCACGCCCACACGCCGATTTCTCGCCCCGCGCCCCTCGCCCCTCGCCCCCTCTGCCGTTGTGGCTGTGGCCGACCCCTCTATTCGACGAAAAAGCGTTACGACTCGGCCGCTTGTCGCAAGCGGGCCGAGCGTGCCCGGCGGAGATCTTCCGTCGCCTGATCCGGCGACGCTTCCTGGAGGCGTGGGGGTCACGCCACCAACGCACGTGCGGTCACGCCAATCGTCATCGATGCGTCACGCTGTAACCCACGTCCGGACACGCCGGCCTCCGGCCCCAAAAAATATTCTTGTTTTTTTGATTTTAGCCCTTTTAGGTGTTGACTCAGGCGGAACAGTACGATATGATATAAGCAGCATGAGGGAAACGAAATGAACACCACAAACCCAACGCAAAGGAAAGAAACGATGGCCAGTCTCAGTGGAAAAACCTACGAGTGGAAAAACGAACTCAAGGCCGCCGGCTTCCGCTGGAACGCCGCCGCCAAAACATGGGATCGGGCCGAGGCCCTCGATTCGAGCAAGTTCGCCGATGAGCAAATTCTGCGAGCAATCGCCGATGGCGACCTGAATCGGGGGCCGGCGCAAGCAGTGAACCGACTCCCACACACCGCCCGCGAAGCGATGGAGTTTGAAAGTGGTTTTAAATATTGATCCCAATGATGGGAGCCGACTACAAAACTGAGGGATAACGCAATGCACAATCACGCCTTGGAGTTCATTCTGGCTCTTGCTGATGAAGGATACCACCCTAGTACAATCCGCATCGAACACACGCCGTATGGCTGGCGAATCCGTGTAACCCTGGACGATTGGGCAGCGGGTGGTGAAGGCGGCGATTTGCCCCACCACAAAGTATTGATTGATCGCGATAACGCGCCGGATGGAGTTTCCATCAACGAGCGATCGCGATTCGAGGATCAGGTGAAGCCGCTGAAACACTGCACCGAGGAAATCGCGGAGACATGGATCAGAGAAATCGCCCAAGCCGGCAAGGCCCCCGACTACGCCCGCATCGGTGCCACCGACTGGATCACAAGGCCCATCGAATGGCTTCGCGATCCGCTCCGAACGCAACTCAAAAAGGATTAAGCCGTGCCAAAATCCATCCGCGCTCAACTCTCGCCGCTGATCCGCGAGATCGGCATCAACGAGGTCGCACGCCGCACCGGCATCAACGCCAGCGCAATTAGCAACTGGATCAACGAACGGCCCGTAAAATCCGGCGGACCGCCGCGCCGTATGACGGACGAGTCAATCGAAAAGCTCGCCGCTGCCGGCGGCGCCTCGTGGCTGCTCGAAAAAAAACCTGAGACAACTCGTGCTCACGAGCACAGCCAGGCGATCAGTTTCCAGAGACCGAGCGCGACGAGCACGACCGCCCACCAGGCGGCCGCGCCGATCACGAGGCCAAACACCCATTCGTCCGTTCGATCGTCTTGGCTCATTGGCCACCGATTGTAGATTTTGCACGCCGCGTTGAGCCGGCGTTTTATTTCTGGAGGACTCCACGAAAAATCAAAACTGGTTGTCTGCTGTCGACTTGCGCCGCGGCGGCCGAGCCGGACCGTCGCCACGCCGTCGAGACGGCCCGCGCCGTCGGGGACTTGTAAACCTCGTCTACCCGAAGGCCCAGGCGATCCAATTGGAGATCCCCATCCAGGCCGCCCAGAGCGCGAGCCAGGCCAGTGAGCCGACCAGGATGCCGACCGCTGGATCGCCGTCGCTATCCCAATTCGTCACAATCCCTCCCTTCCGCATTTCTTGTCCGCGCATTCTAGCCCTTGCGGATTAAAAATCCAGTGTCCATTAGGACGTGTGGGTTCGAGTCCCACCTCTGGTATCTCGTTGACTGGTAGCGACTTGCGGTAAGTCGACCGGCCGATCGTCCGCGACACCACAAAACGCGGATTCGGCCGCCGAAATCGCCAGCCAGGGACCGTTAGCCGTACTGGATTGGTAATCCAGTACGGCCATTGCCAGAGGCGAATTGATGGGCAAGAAATTTGGCTTTTCGTGGTCCTGGAAACGGGCGTCGGCGGAGCCCGTCGGCAAAGTGCGGCGTGTGACGATGCCGATTGTGGCCACGACGGCCGCCGCTGATCCCCTCAGTCCCTCATTTCCTCAGCCCCTCACCCCTTCCCGCCATCCCATGCGGACTTGGTCGGACAAGTCGGGGCAACATGCGATCGAAGCCCGCTACGCCGGATTCAAGCCGGGCATCGTGATTTTGGAAAAACCGGACGGCAAGCAGATCGACGTCGATCTGTCGATGCTGGCCGAACCGGATCGCCGACACGCCGTCGAGACGGCCCGCGAACGTGGAGACCTAGCAATCCCGAGACGAGATTGATATACATGGAGGCATGATCGTGCAAACCAAAGAAGAAAAATGGCTGGCCGTGAACGTTCGCCGAATCATGGATGAACGCGGCCTTTCTTTTCGCGCTCTTGCTGATCTGACTGGCGTAAACTACGGGACGTTGCACTCCCTGGTGTCTCAGCAAAACAGCCCTCGGGTGTCGACGTTGGTGAGTTTGTCGCAATCGCTTGGCATTTCGGTTGAGGCGCTGCTGGAAAAACCGGCAAAACGAGCCCACGCGGTCGCCTCGTAGAATCTGCCGGATCACCGCCGTCAAAAAAATTAACAACCGCCATTGACGGCGTGTTAGAAATATCTAAAAATCACGCCTGCTGAGTACGGGAACTCGGCCGGCGGTGATTTCTGGAGACTCTTTTCTCCGGCGGTCATGGCGGGACGCAATCGCCTGAATGGATCGGGCCGGCGCGTCTACCCCCCACTGCGGGCGTCGATCGGAACCTAAATCGCTGGTCCCCGGTTTCGACGTAGAGTCGAAATAGCGTCCGGGGCAGGCTTGGGCGCGAACCATGGCGAAACGGAAGCCGCTGGCGACGGAGCACAGACGAGGGAGTTGGCCCGCGACGGACGCTCGGAGCTTGGCTGACGCCCGGGGGTACGGCCATGATCGACGCCGACAGCACCCTGCGAGACTTCTTCACTGCGAAACAGGCCGACAATCTGGCCGCCTCAACGCGAGACGACTACCTGATTCAACTCGACCATTTTGCCGCCTTTTATCGCGACGCACTGACGGCGGAAGGAAAAACACCTCGCGAGCCGACGCTCCGCGATCTGTCGCCCGGCCGCGTGACCGACGCCGTCACCTACCAGCGTCGACGCGGCCGTTCAGCCCTGACCGCCGACAAGGTCCGGCGGACCGTGCTCTCGATTTGGAACCTGGCCGCCGACACGCTCGACGACTTCGCCGGCCCGACCAAGAAAATTCGCGGCTGCCGAAAACCCAAACTGGAGCCGATCGCCTGGACCGTCGAGGAAGTCGGCGAGATCCTTTGGGCGGCCGAGTCGGTTTCGCACCCCAAAGCCAAGCAGATCGCCGGCGTCCCCTTCGGGCAGTGGCTGCATGGGCTGATCTGGATCGTCTACAACTCGGGTCTGCGGATCAACGCGATCATGCTGGTCCGGCGTGCCGACTTGTCGATCTCGTCGCGACGCATGTTCGTCCCCTGGCAACACCAAAAGGACAAAGAGGGGCAAACGATCACGCTCAAACCGGAAGCCGTCGAAGCGATCACGCCGATCGTTTCACCGCAACGGTCAGCCGATCTGGTCTTTGGCGGTTGGCCGTTCGACAAGGGCGGCCGG
>Ga0180436_10001107_pt1 | contig 26797 bp, 43 predicted proteins | sample SS_ome_2_FD_132434 | JGI IMG/M metagenome (GOLD analysis project Ga0180436, IMG submission 132434) | Hypersaline lake sediment archaeal communities from the Salton Sea, California, USA - SS_3_S_2 metaG | ecosystem: Environmental > Aquatic > Non-marine Saline and Alkaline > Hypersaline >... | reverse complement strand
TGGAAGCGTGGACGGGAGGAGATCGCCGCCGGCGCCCTCTTCCAGGCCACGGAAATGGAAGCCCGGCGGCATACCGTCCGGAAATCAGTCATCGCGCAGCGAGTGCGCTGAAAGGAGACACCATGAAGCACTTTTCCAGTCCAGACGTGATGACGTTCCCGGCGACCGTGGCCACCTACTCGAAGAAGACGTTTCTCGCGAACGGCCTGGCCAAGTGGCTGCCCGCCAGCCTCCTGGCCGTCCTGGTCGACCTCCAGCACGTCTTCAACCAGCTCTTCTTCATCATCATCCTGCTCTGGTTCTGTGACTTCCTGATCGGGTTCCTGCGGGCTTGGCATGATCCGGCCGTCGAGGTCCAGTGGGTCCGGATCATGCGGTCCGTGCTGAAGCTGATCGTGATCGGTGTCGGGATCGTGGCCGTCCACCTCATCGAGGAGCTCATCTGTACGTCCGGCGTCGACACCCAGGCGAAGCTCACCGGCGCCGTCATGGTGGTGATCGGTGTCGCCGAGAGCATGAGCATCCTCGACAACCTGGTCTATTTCTTCCCGGGTCTCGGCGACCAGGTCGGCCGGATCCGGGCCCTCCTGGACAAAGCCAGAAATGGAGGTACCCATGCCCCCTGATCCCTCCCACGACTGGACGCCGAAGTTTCGACGCTTGCCGGTGCCGACCCTCGAGGCCGTCCCCGTCGAGCCTCACCTGAAGATCATCCTTCCCCGGGACGTCGAGAAGAAAAAGGGCTGGTCGAAGTCCCGGGCCATCAAGGACGCCCTCCAGGACGCGTTCTCCGAAGCCTGGAAGGCGGCCCGGAAGGTCTTCGCCAGCAAGTTCATCGAGACGTTCAAAGAGGAGATCGACGAGTGGGTCGACTGGAATCCGGACGATATCCTGCTCCGGATCAATGTCCCCATCCGGGGGCTCCGCTGGATCACCCTGAAGAAGATCCCCCTGAGTGCTCTCGAGCGATGGGTAGAGGACTGATGGAGAAGGTGAGCCTCTCGGGCCTCTGGAAGAAACCACCGGTGAAGGTGAGCCTCTCGGCCGGGCTCTCCTACCTGGCTATCCTCCTGGTGCTCCTGATTCGGGAGATGCACGGCGTCGGCACCGAGGCCCCGGGGGACACACTCACCGAGGTGACCACCTGGATCAGCTGGAAGGAGCCGTGGGTCGGTGCCCTGGTCATGGGGTTCGTGACCTGGGTTTGGGCCCACTTCGCCCGGCGCATTCTGCCCCGGTTCTGGCAGGGTGGTGACTCATGAGCACCAGCCTGGCCGAGAGCCTCCACACCCTGATCGACGCCGAGGCCGCCCGCCTCCACCAGGTCATCGATGAGCTGCTCGCCCGCCACGCCGAGCCGGCCGCCCCGTCCCACGCCGCCCGAATCTGTATCGATGCCGGGCACGGTGGAGGAGACCCCGGCGCCGTAGTCGGGAACGTCCAGGAGAAGGACGTGATCCTGGAGTACGCCCTCGAGCTCGGCCGCCAGCTCGGAGCTCGTGGCCACCGGATCCGGCTCACCCGAGGCGATGACACGTTTCTCCAGCTCTCCGATCGGGCCCGAATCTCGAACGAGATGGCCGCGGACTGCTTCCTTTCGATCCACGCGAACTTCGCCTCCTCCGAGGTGGCCGACGGCGCTTGGATCATCCACGCCGAGGGGAGTCGTCTCGGCCGAGGCCTCGCCAAAGCCATTTTCAGCGAGCTCGCCACCGTGCCCGGCATCCTGGACAAGGATCCGGAGACCGAGGTCTATGCCGACGCCACCCCCTGGGTCGGCGGCCGCCGGCTCACTGTACTTCGGAAGACCTACGCTCCGGCCGTGCTCGTCGAGCTCGGGTTCCTCTCCAATGCCGACGACCTGACCCAGCTCCTGGATCCGGACGAGCGGTGGCGAATCTGTAAGGCGATCGCCAACGGCATCGAGGCGTGGAGCAAGGGGAGATCCATCCACTGAACACCGAAGGAGATCAGGCCATGAAGTACCTCCGATTCCTGATGCTGGCTGCGCTCCTGGCTCCCTGGCCGGCGTCCGCCCAGGACACCCTCCGCGTCCAGGCTGGTGATACAATCCGCCTCGAGCTGGTGATCTCCGGCTGCACGGTGACGGTCGTCGACACCATCCCGGTCTATGACACGATCCCCGTCTACGACACCGTCCCGGCCGAGCCCGCGGACACGGTTGTGAGCCCTCCGGTCGATCCTCCTGGCAAGGGCCTAATCTGGGCTGATGACTTCTCGAATGACGGGCCGTATACCGTGGTCTCGTCGCCAGGCTGGACACGGCCGCACGGGGGATCGGCTGTACGTGTCGAGGACGGTGCGCTGAGCTTCCATTTCCCGGCAGGGCCGAATTCGAGCGCAGAGGCGAATTACACGCTTGGCGCCCTCTATCCCGAGGTCTGGATCGAGTACGACCTGTATATCCCGACGAATTACCAATATCTCAGCGGGAGCAATTCCAAGTTTTTTGCGATCTGGGATTCGGGATCTTATCCGGGTGGCGCTGCGGGTGCGGTATCCTGCTTTGTCGGTGCCTTCCAAAAGGCCGCAGGGGTAATGCTCCGGGCATCTTTCAGCAATGTGAATACCCCCACCATGTCAGCGGTCACAAGGCCGTGGGAACCGGGCATCACGGATGCCGACAAGGGCCGATGGAATAAGCTCAGGATGCACTTCAAGACCGGCACCTATGCCCCCGAGGACACGTTCCACAGTGGCGATTGGGGCGACGGCCTTTTCGAGATGTGGTGGAACGGCCGGAGGGTCATCAGCGGCCCGATGGGCTTCTTCCACCCCGAGCCCAGCAGGAACGGCTTTCAGAACGGCTACTTACTCGGCTGGAGCAATCCGGGGTTTGGAAGTGACGTCACGATCCGCCTCGACAACCTCCGGGTCTACGCGACGGACCCGGGATGGTGATCGGTCAGGCTCCTCCGTCCGAGGGGGACGGATCATTGATTCCCTGAGGGTCCAGCTGCACGCGACGACGCCCATACATCCTCCTGGTAGAAGAAAACGGCCACCTCTCACAGTAGGGGTGGCCGCTTTCGTTGGGGATGGCTGGATGGGACGGATGAGAGTCCGGGATCAGCCTCGGTTCACTGGGATATTGAGGTTGAACTTCATGTAGATCTTCCAGGCGTCCGTCCTCGTCTTCGACACCTCCTCGCCGTCGAGGGAGACGTTTCCGTAGTTCAGCCGCAGGACGGAGCACTCGAGCTCAAAAACCCGACCTGGTCCATCCCCCCGCAGTCCCAGGGTTGGCCCGTAGCCGATGCCTGAAACCTGTGTATCGACGTTCTCCACCTCCGCGAAGTGAGTCAGATACCCGGCCTTCGCACCGAGAAAAAGACGGCTGAGTGACCCGGGGACCACGTACCGCGCCGACCCGAGGATATCGATCTGGTTGAAGTGTTCAGATACGACCTGGAAGCGCCCGTAGTCCACCTCGAGGCCGGCCTTCGCGGGTCCATCTCCGATCAAGATGAACCCGCCCACGAGTCCCCCCAGCTCCCCGTTTTTGAAGTCGTCATCCAGAGAGCTCGTCATGCCGCCACCGATCCCGATCTCCAGGCCCTGGGCCAAGATGGTGGAAGGCACGGAGAGGAAGATCCCCATCCATAGGAACAACCGGAGCAACCTGCTCATGATGCCTCCTGAAATGAATAGCTGGATCTCAGAGGGGGGGTGTGCGTAACGTAGTAAAGAGAGTTGTCGCAGACAATCCGCGGCCCGATCCAGGCTGACCATCTGAGCGGGCCGTTTTTCTTTCTGGGGGGCAGGAGTGAAGCCGTTCATCTACAGGGCGTCAGAGCATATAACGAGGTGGGGAGTGAGGAAGGGGAATCTGATCATCTACCGGCCATGGTTAGTGGAGTGCCGGCTCCTCGAGGGCCATGAGATCACGGGTGTGTCGGATGAAGAAATCGAGAGAGAACTCAACCTTCATGAGCTTCTCCTTCGTCCACACCACTCGCATCCTCCAACCCGTCCGCTACGCCGGAGGCGATTGATTCTGCTCGAGTGAGGGGTGTTCCAGCAGGGTGATTGATGGAACCCCTTATTCGATCAACGACCTCTGCCATTTCCTCGAACGCACTCCGGAAAAGCTCCCCCTCACCGAACTGGAGATACTCGGCTCTCACCTTCAACGCTGCAGCGAGGGCCAATAGGTTCTCCGCCTTGAGCTGGCTGGTCTCTCCAGACTCCCACTTCTGAACGGCTGACGTCGAAACCCCAACAGCTTGGCCGAGGACGGCTTGGGAGAGTTTCAGCCTCTTCCTCAGACGCCGGATCCTTTCCCCGATTGTCTCAAGTGCTGGATGTTGTCTAGGCAACACTTTCCCCCTTCATTGTAAAAAACACTTGTGAAAAAACACAGTGCGCTGTAGAGTTGCACAGTGTTAAACGTTCTCGGTACACGGGTGAACCATGAAGACCGTCCGAATCACAGGTGACACTGAAGAGTTCAACGACCTGGTCGACGAACTCACGGAGCTAGTTACCGATGCGGGTTGTTCCCCCGGTCTCCGACAGTTTCTTGTCGGCCTCTTCGAGCTCCCGAGCGAGCTGATCCACGTCCACCAGGAACGCATTCCCACAGGCGGGACATACGAGCTCCGGGTCCGTCTTCAGCCGACTCCCGTCCTCCACGACCTCATGGCCGCAGCCAGGGCAGGGGACATCGAGGCTCATCTCGTCGATCATTTCGGGTTCTCCCCGGGTGATTGTTAAAGGTTTAACGAAAGTAGATACCAGGATGCCCAGAATCAACGCGATCGACAGGAGGGTCCTCGACGCCATGGGGGGCGAAGATCGGATCCGGCTCCTGCTCCGTGATGCCGGCTTCGACACCCTCCGCGAGTTCGCCAAGGAGCACGGCGTCTACCTCGAAGAGGTGAGCATGTGCCTCAAGCGCCGACGGGAGTATCCCGCTGTCCGAGACGCTCTCGCCGGCGCCCTGGAGCTCACGAGGGCTGAAGTGGACGAACTCCTTCCTTGGCCACCCGAGGCCGAAGAGGATGCGGCGTAGGGGAGCATGATCATGCCGAACTCTATCCCGCCCCCCGTCCTCGTCACGAAACATTTGACTCGGGAAGTTTCCTATGCCCGGGTCCAGCGTGATGAGCGGCACCTGTTCGCGGGGCAGATGTATGGTGGATGCGCGACGGTCCAGAAGGTCCTCTCCCTCGCGACCGGTCACCACAAATCCTGGATCAGCCGGCAGGTGAATGGTGATTCCACCGGCGCCGTCCAGCGATTCTACGATCTCCTCGTCTCCCTCACGGCCCACCCGATGGCCGACCCCTCCCACCTCCTCGTCGGGGGTCTCGTTCAGATCGGAGAGACCCTCGGCGACCTACCCACCGAGGAGCTGTTCGAGCGGTTCGGCGAGGCGCTGAAGGAGGAGGCCAGGGCCCAGGCCAGAGAGCACGTAGCATCGTTCGATGTCCGGGAGGCCATGGCGAAGGTCCAGGGGGATCGAGCCACGCCCGAGGACCTGGTCACTCTCCACGAGGCCCTCCTCGAGCACGAGGAGTCGAGGATCGCCCTGATGGCCATCAGCCTGAATCTGGTCCTCCTGGGCCGTGAGCTCCGGAGGAAGAGAGTCTCATGAGTGATCCCCTCGGTCCCGCGGTTCCCCTCCGGATCGCTCCCTCCAGGAGGACTCACTGGGGGTGGATCACGTACCTCCGGGGCCCTGGGAAGAAGGTGGCCATCACTGCCTGTGGGCTGGGGACACGGTGCGGCCAGAGGGCCAAGCCGTCGAACGATGCCGTGGATTGTGCGAAATGCAGGAAAAAGGTCCAGGAGGATCCTGAGATCCTCGCTCCTTCGGAGATGGTGTCATGACCCTTGAAACGAAGCGGTGGGAAGAGGCGCACGGCACCAAGCCCTCCGGATTCCATCTCTGGGAGTTCCGGACGGAGACGGAAGGCCGGCGGATCCTGATCTCGACGGATGGGCCCTGGGCTCGGACCCGGGACCGTGTCCTCCGGGCCCTGGAGGACACCTACGGCCCGGGACTCACTGTGGAGCTCCTGCCATGAACAACGACTGGCTCTGGCTCGTCCCCTTGCTCGCCACGGTGTTCGTGGTGGGATGCGGGATCGGCCACCTACTGGGGAAGCGTGGATGAAGAAGTCGATCAGCGAGAAGATTCTGGGACGGCAAGTGGCCGAGATCGGCCAGATCAAGATCGGCGGCCAGAGCGTCCGGAAAGGGAAGGGGAAAGGCAAGCCGCCCCCGGTGAAATATGACCACTTCGTGGTGGTGACCCGGGAACGGGCCGACGGCACCGGCAACCTGATCCGGGACGAGCACCTCCACTCCGAGGAGGTCCTGGGCGCCGAGCCGAAGGAGCTGGACGTCCGGCTGATGTATCCCACGCTCGAGGAGAACTTCCTCTCCCGGATGAACACCTATGACGGCGAGAATCTGGTCCGGGTGTGTGATGGGGAGGAGCGCCAGGATCGTGACACGGGGGAGGAAGGCAAGTGTCTCCGTGGGCATCCCGGATGTGAGTGCAAGCCCTACGGCCGGCTCAAGGTGATCCTCGAGGCGGCTCCCACATTCGGCGGACTCTACGGATACCGGACGAGCTCCTGGGAGACCGTCCGAAACATCCAGTCCGCCCTCGAGTTCTTCTTCGATGCCTTCGGCACCCTCCGCGGGATCCCCCTGAAGATGGTCATGTATCCCGCCACGGACCAAGTGGAAGGGAAGACGTTCAAGAACTGGAAGGTCGGCCTGGTTCTCCGGAGCACCTTCGAGAGCGCGTCCAAGATGGCCCTCGAGTATCACCGGGCGGACCAGATCACCCGCCGTGAGCTCAAGGCCCTGGCCTCCGGCTCCGAAAAGAGCTTCGACGTCCACGACCAGGAGGACGAAGCAGAGCTCGGCGCCGAGTTCTATCCGCCGGAACCCGAAGACGAGTCCCAGGAGGAAGAACCAGATCAGGCCCCCGGTGAGGACGTCGGGAAGCTCCGGGCCGAGTACCATGCCGTCCTCCGCGAGCTGATCCAGGACGATCGGGCGAAGACCGACACCCGCCGGGCCTTCCACCAGGTGCATCCCGAGCTCCCGGACTCCGAGAAGGAGTTCACGGCCGGCCACTACGCCCGGGCCATCATGGAGGTTCGGCGCTGGGGCACGGAGATCCTGGACAAGGCGGTGGCCACGATGGCCGAGAAGGATCCGGCCACGGACACCGATATCGAGGAGCTCAAGGCCGCCATCGATGCCAGTGGATTGGATGCCGAGCAGGCCGGACTGATGTGGTGGGTGATCGCGACGGGTGTCCGGACCTGGGTCCTCCGCGAGACGCAGCGGCTCAAGCTGAACGCCGCCCAGGCCTCAGAGCCAGCTCCCACTCCCGAGGCCCAGGGGTCCTTCGTCTAATGGATAAGGGCCCTCTGCAGACCGCCCTCTCCTTCCCCACGGGGTCTCCCATTCATCCCCTGCCGTTCTCGGCATCGGAGGAGGAGAGGGCGGTTTTCTATGCACTTCGGGAGGGCGCGGAGAATGCTCGGCAGATCAAGGACCTGGCCGAAGAGACCGGACTATCCGGCCGCCAGGTCCAGAGCATCGTCGAGACACTGATCCTGGAGTACCACGTCCCGATCGGCACCTCCATGAGGCCGCCCTTCGGAAACTACCTGATCGATTCGGCCGAGGACCTCGAGGCGACGGTGGAGCTCCTCCGAACGCGGGGCATCTCCAACCTCGTCCGGGCCGCGGCCCTCAAGAAATTGACGCTCGAGGCCTACCTCGAGGAGGTCCAGGTTCAGCTCGAGCTGGAGAAACGGAAGATCGCATGAATCACCCCCGGCGGGATACCGATAACCATCCAGGAAAGGGGACGGTGGTCTTAACGGTCCTTACGGGAGCGGGAATGTCCCGCACCCGCCGGGGGGACCGAATAAACCCAACCCCCAGGGCAACCCCGTGGCGGCGGGGTGCCGGCCTACCTGTGACCGCGGCAGCTGCCGCCATCGCACCGCGTGAGGTGGGCCGGCGGATGAACCAACCGGAGAGGTCCCATGCCTGAAACGCTGACGTCCCAGGTGGCCGGATTCGCACAACAGAAGATCACAGCGGCCCATGATGCCGTCGGCGTGGCATACGACAACCTGACGGACCTCGAGGCCGAGAAGGTCTTCCAGAACGGCGTCCGGTCCTCGCTCGTCGACGTGAGAGCCAAGCTGGACGCCCTGGGAGAAGAGCTCCAGGCCCTGCAGAAGCTGGTCCACGAAACCTACGGCCCCGCGGAGCCCACGAAACCAGCGGATCCGATCGACGGCCTTTCTCTGAGAGTGGGGATGTAGGATGCAATTCACGAAGATCAAGTTCAAAGAGGGCGACGGGAAGGTGGAGCTCGCCTGGACCACCCGGGAGGGCCCAGACCGAAAGGACTCGATCACGCACTCCCTGACCTCCTTCGATCGCCCTCACCCCGACTTCGTGAGGGGGATGGAGGCCTTCGTCGATCCCGTCCTCGAGCTCCTCGAGCTGCACGACGAGTACCGACAGGGCCTGAAGGTCCAAAGCCTCTCCATCAACTACGAGGACGGAGACGGCCGGTCTGGGCTGGTGGTCACCTGTCTGAAGGAGCTGGACGAAACGAAATCTCCCCTCGTCCTGAACACCCCACACCTCCGGGAGTACGTCGACGAGGAGAACGCCGAAGGGTTCATGTCCACGGCCATGGAGAACCGGCTGGACCGGATGCAGGGCCTGGCCCGGGACTACGTGAATGGCACCCGGGAGCAAGGTGATCTTTTCGAGGGTGAGGGGGATGAGGACCTGGAAGGAACGACTCTCACCCTCACGATGGGTGGAAAATCCGTCACCTGCACCCCCAAGCAACTTACTACCGCGGCCCGCCTGGCTGAGGTACGAGACCTTCACGCCCAGGGTCTATTGCCGGCGAACGTCGAGGTGGCCCTGAGGGAGAACGGGTTCTGGCACCTGGTGGAAGACTCCAGGGAAGGAGAGCTGTCCCTCGTATGAAACCCGCTTCCCATTCCCTGGCAGAGTTCCGCCGGAGCCTGGAGATGGTGGACGGAGGGACCATCCCCGTCTCCCTGGCTCTGGAGATCATCGATCAGGCGGAGGAGGAGATCGAGACCCGGGAGATCGCCCTGACGATGCAGGAGGCTATGGAACGGTCGGGGCGCTCCCGGGCCTATTTCGAGCGCCGGCTGGCCCGGTGGCTGAAGGATGGCCATGCTCGGAAGCGCGGTGGGCGATGGTTCATCGCCGCGGAGGTCGTTCCCTACCGGTCTGGAAAGCCGGGGGACGGGTTCGATCCCTCGACACCGACTGAGCAGATCGCCGACCAGCTCCTGGCGTAAGTGATGGCGAGACCCGCGAAGGAGAGCCGCCAGAATTTCGAGTCCGGGAAGGTGGACGGATGGACGGCGGGAGAATACGGGTCTCAGGTCCGGGTCGTGGTCCACAGGGGGAAGATCAAGCTCAAGTTCCGCCACCCGCGCACCGGCCGCCGGGTCCAGGAGACCGTCTTCACGGCCGATACGACCAAGACCAGGAAGGCCGGGACGTCTCTGGCCTCCACGATGGCGGAACGAATCCGAGGCGGGAACCTCGCACAGATCGAATCCACAGAGACCGTCGACACTCTCACCGTTCGGAAGGTCCTCCTCCTCTATCTTCGCCGGTTCCCCGGCTTCCCGGACCACCTCCTGGCCGCGCCGTCCTCGAAACTGAGGGAATGGCATGCGGCTCTCCCCGATGAGACCCGGGCCCTGAAGACGGTCCCGAAGGCCTCCACCCTGGTGAGTGATGTCTATGGCTTCCGCCGGCTCCTCCTGGACAATCGGTTCCGCGGGGACCGGCTGGTTCTGGACCTGGAGCCCGGGGACGCAACCTCCTACTTCACCGATTGGGTGGCCCGCGGGGGATCCCCCAGGACGGGCACCAACGATATCGACCGCCTCAGCTGCGCGGTGAACTACGTGATCAGACAGCACAGGCGATCGATCGGCCTCACGTACAACCCCCTGGACGGCCGAGTCCTCGATCGCACAAAGGCGGATATCGACTCCTACAGCCAGGAGGAGATGGAGGCCCTGTGGGGCTCGGCTCCCGAGCTCGCCGCGGAGGGCCAGTGGCACGTCCTGGTTGCGGCCGGGATCGCGTCGTCCGGGAGGCGGAGCGGATCCATCCGGGCCCTGACGCTTGCCGACCACGACCTCGAGGCCGGGACAGTGACCTGGAGGGCCGAGGTAGCGAAGGGGGAAGGGTACGGCCGCGGTGACGATGTGCGCCCCATGACGGATCTCCACCGGAAGGCGGTGGAATGGGCTTCAGAGCATCATCCGAATCCGGAGGGGCCCGAGCACCCGATCCTCTGGAGGACAGGCGGGAAAACGCTTCCTGAGGACCCGAGACAGAGCGTGCCCTACTCCACCCTCTGGGGTCAGCTGCAGCGCCTCGAGGTCCTGGCCGGCGTGGAGCACAGAGAGGGGAGAGGATGGCACGCCTTCCGACGGTCCGTGGCCACGTTCCTGGCCGACACCGTGGGCGACGGGAAGGCCAGTGAGTTCGTCGGAATGACTACGGAGACGCTCCGGAAATTCGGCTACAAGAAAGTCCAACCTCAGGCCATGGAAGAAGCGAGAGAGGCCCTGGATCAGGGGTTCAGGAAAGAGGAGGGGGAGTGATGATGGTGGCCCGCTGGGAGGGAGAGAATGTGGCTAGTTTCGGCCCTTCAAACGCCCCACATCTGCAACGGAAAGTGCAACACCCAACGAAAAAAGGCCTCGAAAGGCCCGGGATTCGCTGGTTTTCGCGGTTGGTGGGATTTGTAGCGGCCTCAAATCTATCCGCCAATAGTAACCCTATCGAATTGCACTTTCGCCCCATCGGCCTCCGGTGTCAACCCCCCGTCGTTACTGGGGTTTCTCCGGATCGGCCCCCTCGGGGCCACACATCCTTCGACGGAGTACGTACCCCGGGTTTAAGGACGCTTTCCGTCGCAAACCTGCAACGGAAAGTGCAACGGTTGGGAGGAGTAGCGACGTGGTGACGCTTGTTACGGTGGAGCTCGCGTGCTACGGCTGCCTGAGGAGCCACCGGCGCCGGTTCAAGGTTGGCTCTGACGTCCTTTCCCGATCGAAAAACATGCTCACCTGTCCCTTCTGCAGGACCTACCAGCTGCACTCGGTGCGGACCGTCCTCCAGGAGGAGGAAGAGGAGGACTACCGGATGGAACACAGACTCGAGGACCTGGAGGATGCCTCATGACCCCACGAACGAGCCAGATCGTGGCGATGTGCCGGAAGCTGTCGCTGAAGGAACTGATCTACGTGCTCTACACGCTCCGGGACTTGGTCTGGGAGAGGGAGTGCTGATGGCCTCGAAAATCGAATGGACCGAGGAGACGTGGAACCCCGTCCGCGGCTGTTCGAAGGTCTCGGACGGGTGCCGGAACTGCTATGCGATGCGCCAGGCTCACCGGTTCAGCGGGCCCGGGAAGGCCTACGAGGGGCTGACGAAGTTGGTCCCCGGGAAGGGGCCCCAGTGGACAGGTGAGATCCGGTGCGTGGAGGAGCTCCTCGAGGCGCCGCTCCGCTGGAAGAAGCCGCGGAAGGTGTTCGTGAACTCGATGAGCGACCTGTTTCATCCGGATGTGCCGTTTGAGTTCGTGGATGGTGTGTTCGGAGTCATGGCAGTAGCCGACCGCCACGTCTTCCAGGTCCTCACCAAACGACCAGAGAGGATGAGGGAGTACATGCAGGGGCGGGATTGGGGCCATGCGGCCAACTGGGCCGTGAATCGGTTCGTCCGGCAACTCGACGGTCCGTTGCACCTCCGAGGTGAGGTTGTCCCTCCTCTCCCAAACGTCTGGCTCGGCGTGAGCGTCGAGGACCAGGAGACGGCCGACGAGCGGATCCCGCATCTCCTCCAGACGCCGGCTGCGGTTCGGTGGCTTTCCATGGAGCCGTTGCTGGGGGCGGTGGACTTGTGCTTCGCCGCCACCATCGAAGACGGACTCGAACGACACCCGTTCCCCTGCTTCCCAAGAGATGTTGGTCCCACCAACGAGCTTCACTGGGTCGTAGCTGGCGGCGAGAGCGGCCCCGGGGCCCGACCGATGCACCCCGAGTGGGTGCGCTCCATCCGGGACCAGTGCCAGGCCGCTAGGGTGCCGTTCTTCTTCAAGCAGTGGGGCGCGTGGTGGCCGGCTGGAAAACGGATCGTTGAGAACAAGGACATGATCCTCTTCGGTCGAGATGCCATGTATCGCGTCGGAAAGAAACACGCCGGCCGGGAGCTCGACGGGCGGACCTGGGATGAGTATCCGGAGAACGGAGGCTCGCATGCGGGCCTCTGAGCGGAAGGTGGTCCAGCTGCATCCCCGGGCATGGAAGCCGGCCGCTATCGAGATGGAGGGCCGGCTCTTCTTCGTCCATCCGGACGGGAAGGTCTACGAGAAGGTCTGGCCGAAGAGGCAGCCCCGGGGTGTGCTCGCCTCCGAGAAGCCCCTCTCCAAGCGTCCTGGAGGCACCATTCGGCGGGTGAAGGACAAGGACCTGGCCGACCGGGTGAGGCAGGGATACCTCGAGCTCCTGGAGAAGAAGGCGAAGAGCCAGGACCGGGCGGCCGGCATCGTCCGCCAGCTGGGCATCACGAAGAAACCCCCCGAGGACAACCCACCGGACGCGGCGGCGTGATGCCACGAATGGGCCCCTTGCACCTGGACCGCGTCAACCATGAGAGGCTGGCGAAGATCCTGGCCCAGGAGACGCCGGAAGGGGAGAGCCTCGTCACGGCCGCCGTGAGGCGCTGGGATGATCTGAAGGACACTGATATCGCGAAGATCGTAGGCCGAGCCAAAGAGCTCAGGAACGGAACGAAGGAGGACGAAGTGGCCACCAAGGAACAGAAGGAATTCGCGGAGAAGTACCGGGCCGCCACGGAAGAGGTCCTGATGACCGCGCCGGGGCTCCACCGGGACGAGATGTACCAGAAGGTCAAGGCCAAGGTCGGCGGCCCGCTGAAACAGTCCAGCTGGGAGGTCACCTACTACTACCCGATCCGGAAGGAGCTGGAGGCGCTGGAGGCGCCGGCGCTTCCCAACAACACGAAGAGTGTCGCCGAGGTGGACGCTGAGAACGGCTCGCCCCCCGATCCGTCTCCGGAGGACCTCGAGGAACGGAAGGGGATTCTGAACCCGGTCGGCCCCGACGAGCTCGAGGAAGACCTCCAGGAGGATGGCCCGGATCCGATTCGGCCGGCGAAGCTCCGTCTCGATAACGGTGAAGGGGAGAGGATCCTCATCGCTAGGAGCTGTGGAGGACTGTCTGCCACGGAGCTCCTCGCCGGGTGGGAGGTGACGCTGGTCCTAACGGAGCTCGTAGAGGAGGAGCTCAACGAGCTCCTGGAGCTGCCCATGGTCAGGTCCAGGCTGCTCGAGTTCTAAACCCTGAATTCTAACGGAGGGCACTGACAGTGAGCTTTTCGCACTGGGATATGGCGATCGCCGTCTTCTCTGCGCTCGCCATCGGCCTCTACCTCGGGATGCTCCTCTTCTCCCTGCTCTGCATGGCGAAGCGGGGCGACGAACACCACAGGGAGGGCGGTTGAAACACGCCCTCCCTCTCGATCTGTTTCTCCTGAACCTCATCCTTTGGCGGGGTCTCCTGCCGCCGGACGGGTTCGTCGTCTCGGAGCCTGCTCCTGCGCCCGGCCGGGTCAATGTCTGGTGGGGCGCCACCCTCGAGGTCCAGCCCGGCGACCGCATCTGTTCCTTTGCCACGCCCTGGGGCGCGGCTTTCGATCACGTCATACCGGCCGAGCGGGAGAGTCTCGCCACCGAAGAGTCCTCATGACCACCGATTTTCCCTGGTTCCCGTGCTACCCCGACGACTTCCACGGTAGCCGGAAGACGAAGACGATGGACGCCACTCAGGTGGGGATCTACTGGCTCCTCCTGATGGACGAATGGCGGAACGGCCCCCTCCCGGACGACGACATCGAGCTCGCCCAGATCGGCCGGGAGAGTTGTGGAAAAGTCAGGGAGGTGTTGCAGAAGTGCTTCACAATGGGCGCCGGCGGCTGGACAAACCGGAAGCTTGAAGCGATTCGGGCCGAACAGGAGCAAAAACGGAAGAAGCGCGTAAACGCTGGAAGGAGAGGGGGTTACGCGAAGGCTGAGAGAAAAAAGTCTAGCAATGCCACAGCAATGCCACAGCAATGCTCTAGCAAAGCCCTAGCAAAAGGCTACCAACCAGAACCAGAAGAAGAACCAGAAGATAGTACACCTACGGTGAGCGATGAATCGCTCGAGGAATGTGGAAAACTCGAATGGGGGGATTTTGTCGCCTGGTTCAAAACCGAGGGGTGCCGACTCCTGTGGCAGGCCGACAAGCCTCCTTCCTGGGCGCCGAAGGGGTGGACGTTCGAACGGGACCTGTCAGTGATTCGCCAACTCGAGGCGAAGGGCGAGCTCCTGGAGGACATCCAGGAGGTGATAAAGCGGACCAGGGCGCCCACCTGCATGCTGCATTTCAACCAGAGGGACCGATGGGACCACTGGCACCGGGCGAAAGCGGACATGCTGGAGGCTCGAAAAATCGACCTTCGGCGTGTCGGGATTGAGATCACAGCCCCGAAGAAGCCGCCGAAGAGAACCTCCAGGATTGCGCTCACACCACAACATGCGGTATCGTTTAATGACGGGGACAGCTAGATATGGGGTTTCGATGCCGAAACGGCCGTTAACAGTCTGTTCCCATCCCGGCTGCCACCAGCTCGTGAAATCGGGCCGGTGCTCTCGTCATCGCCGGATGGCCAAAGAGCTCCGGGCCTCGAGCGCCCAACGTGGCTACGGCCCAGAATGGCGCCGATACCGCCGGGACTTCCTCCGAGCTCACCCCTCCTGCCAGACCTGTGAGGCGCAAGGCCGGCGTGAGAGGGCCAACGTGGTGGACCACGTCGTTCCCCCATCCGGGCCCTCGGATCCGCTCTTCTGGGATCCGTCCAACCACCAGGCGCTCTGCACCAGCTGCCACTCCCGGAAGACGGCCACCCAGGACGGCGGATTCGGGAATCCGAAACGAACCCCCCAGCCGGCTCGAGCATAGGAGACCCCACCGTGGCATCCATCGCACTGATCGCAGCCGATACCGGACATGCTTCGGCCACGAACACGGAGACTGCTCTCACCAACAAGGGCCACACGGTCACAAAGATCGCCGAAGGGAACATCGGCTCCACCGACTTCAGCGAATACGACTGTATCGTGGCGGTCCGGCTCACCTCCTCGGCTGGCGTGGCAGCTGCACTCCGGTCGGTGATCGACGGCGGAAAGCCGGCTTTGCTGGGAACCATGTGGAGTGGCGCCACCGGTGGTACCACGAACCAGCCTGGGCCAACGAGCCGGATGCATCTATCCGGGAATTTCGAGGTCTGGAGCTCTGTTGGGATCAATGGCATGGAGATCGTGGACGTCACCCACGAGATCACTGACGGGTTCGACCTCGGGGACGTGTTCACGACAGCCGCCGATAGCTACTGGGTTGTGATCGATACGGGGACATATCTGGGAACACTCCTAGCCGATGGGGAGTCTGGCGTTGCTTTTGTAGCTGACCAGCCGGAAACCTGGGCGATCGAAGTTGGCACTGAGGACCAGGACACGCCGGCCGTGGAGGTAGGAGCTCGCGTGGTGTGTGCTGGCTGCGTCTACGGTGGTCAGGGGGTTTACTCCTCCGACGGTGAAGCCTTCCTGGATGCGTGCATTGCCTGGCTGACTGCGGGCGGCGGCGGCACGAAACCCGGCCGTCGCAGCATGTCGATGGCCATGAGTATGTGAACAACGAACTGGGAGAACTCTGATGGCAGCTGAAGATCCTCAGGCTGGTCAGCACAGGACGAGACTGGATGGGTGTATCCCCGTCCTGGTCACTCCTCACGACACGAACTCCCTGGCGAAGGTGGCTCACGGTGTGAGCATCGGAACAGCCGGGGACCTTGAGGTCGTGGATGTGGAGGACAACACGGTGGTGATTCCCTCCAACGCCCTCGCCGTTGGGGTCCAACACGTCATGCAGATCAAGCAGATCAAGGACGCCAACACGACGGCCTCGGAGATCGTGGCTTGGCTGCCGGTGACCGAAGCGGACGTGGACCTGTCGTGAGGGCCAGAGCTCGAGCACTGAAGGGGGAGGGCGGGTCCGATCTCTGGGGCTTCACCCCGGATGACCGCGTGGCAGCGAAGGCTCTCCCCCGTCAGGTTTTGAAACTTTTTTTCTGGACGGAAGAGGTACTGTGTGGGTAAGAGGGGACCCGCCCGAAAGCCCAGTGCCCAGAAGAAACGCCAGGGCACCTACCGGAAGGACCGCGCTCCGAAGAGCGAGGTCCAGCCGGCTAGCTCCCTTCCGTCCTGCCCCGACCACTTCGATGCCTACGCCCGGGCCTACTGGGAGCACTACGCCGCCGAGTTGAACGAGAACGGCCTTCTCACCGCCCTCGACGGCCCGGAGTTCGGGCTCCTCTGCCAGGCTCTCGGCCGAAGCCACCGCTACTCGGAGATCCTCGAGGCCGAGGGAGATCTCTACGTCACCCCGACCGGGTTCACCCGGATCCATCCAGCGACGAAACTCAGGGGTCAGGCCGAGAAGCTCATCACCCAGCTGGCTCCCCGATTTGGGATGAACCCGTCCGCCCGCTCGAGTATCGATATCCAGAAGCCGGCGAAGAAGGACGATGACGAGCTTTTCCTGTTCGGTCAGGCCGGGCCGCAGCTGGTGAAGGACGAGAAGCCGAAGAAGAAACGGGGGCGGAAGCGTGCTTGACTTCAAACCCCCGAAGAGGCGCGTCCGTGGGAAGCTCGAGCGAGCGGCCCGGGCCCGGGCCACCGAGGACCGGAAGCGACTCCCGAGACTCGGCTACCGGTATGTCCCCGAGCTCGGCCGCCACGCGGTCCAGTTCTTCGAGCGGTACCTCCGGCACCACGAAGGCGAGTGGGCCGGTCAGCCATTCAAGCTCGAGGAGTGGCAGAAGTTCATCCTCCGGGAGGTCTTCGGCTGGATCCGGCCGGATGGCTCCAGGAGGTTCCGGGAGGCCTACGTCGAGGTGGCCCGAAAGAACGGGAAGAGCACGAAGCTCGGAGGCGTCGGCCTCTTCCTGACCATCGCCGACGGGGAACCCGGGGCCCAGGTCTACAGCTCCGCCACGAAGCTCGACCAGGCCCGAATCATCCACAACGTGGCGAAGGCGATGCTGAAGCAGTCGCCCGCCCTGGAACGTTTCGCCGATCAGCTCCGGGACAACATCTCGTGCGAGCGCCTGAACTCGTTCTTCCGTCCCCTGGGCGCCGACTCCAAGACTCTCGACGGCCTGAACGCTCACGGGAACCTCGTGGACGAGCTCCACGCCCACCGGGACCGGAAAGTCTACGACGTCCTGGTCACCTCCATGGGCGCCCGTCGCCAGCCGCTCACGTTCATCATCACCACGGCCGGTCTCTACGACCCCGAGTCCATCGGCTGGGAGCAGCACCAGTACGCCACTCAGGTCCTCGAGGGCGTGATCGAGGATGAGAGTTTCTTCGCGTTCATCGCCGCAGCGGATCCGGAGGACGACTGGACGGATCCGGTGACCTGGTGGAAGGCGAATCCCAACCTCGGGAAGGCGGTGAAGTGGGAATACCTGAACGAGCTCTGCGAGAAGGCGAAGCGCCAGCCCTCGTTCCTGAACACGTTTCTCCGCCTTCACCTGAATATCTGGACCCAACAGGTCACCCGGTGGATCTCGCCGAAGGCGTGGAATGCGTGCGAGGAACGGGAACCGGAGCCGGAGCTCCTCGGCCGCCGAGCGTTCGCTGGTCTGGATCTCTCCTCGAAGATCGATATTACGGCCCTGGCCCTGGTCCTCCCGGCCGAGGACGGATTCTACGACGTCGTGATGAGGTTCTGGATCCCGGAAGAGACGGCCCTCCAGCGGAGCCAGGACGACAGGGTTCCCTACGACGCCTGGCTCCGGGACGGCTGGATCGAGGCGACACCCGAAAACGCGATCGATTACGACTTCATCGAGGCCGAGATCATGGAGCTCGCGAGTCAGTATGAGGTTCGGGAGATGGCTTTCGATGGGTGGAACGCCATGCAAACGGCCATCCGGCTGGGCCAGGAGGGCATGCTCATGATCGAGACCCGCCAGGGGTACCGATCCATGTCCGAGCCCTGTAAGGAGCTCGAGGCCCTTGTAATGAGCGGGAAGCTCCGGCACGGGGACCACCCGGTCCTGAACTGGATGGCGAATAACGTGGCCGTCACCGAGGATCCGGCTGGGAACATCAAAATGGCGAAGGACAAAAGCACGGAGAAAATCGACGGAATGGTTGCACTGGCGATGGCGTTGGGACGAGCGATCGTCCAGGAAGGTGACGGTCGGTCGGTCTACGAGGAACGCGGGTTCCTGAGTCTGGAGGCCTGAGCGTGGTTAGCGATCTCCTCCTTTGGATAGGTGCCCTCCTCGTGGCCGCCGGTGCTGGCCTTTTTCACCTCGGCCTCGGCCTGATCGTCGGGGGTTTTCTCCTGATTCTCCTCGCATTCATGAATGAGATCCCCTCCAAGAAACGTAAGGAGCGGCCGACATGAGCATGGTCGGGAGGTTTCTGGAACACCGGGGCCAGCTGCAGAACCCGGACCGCTGGTTCATCCGCCACCTCCTGGGTACGGAGACGGCATCAGGCGCCAGCGTCGACCAGGACTCGGCCCTGGGCTCAAGCGCCGTGCTGGCCGGCCTGAAGAGGATCTCAGGGGACGTCGGCTCGATCCCCCTGAAGCTGAAGGAAGAAACAGCACCGAGGCAGAAGCGGGACGCCAGGGAGCATTCAGTCTTTCAAGTCCTTGGAAATCCCAACCCGGAACAAACCTCTATGGACCTCCGGGAGATGCTCACGGGGTTCTATCTCTCGGCTGGGAACGGCTACGCTGAGATCGTCCGGGATGGTGGCGCGGAAGTGAAGGAGCTCTGGCCCATCACACCGCACCGGGTGACGCCAAAGCGGGACAAGAAGAGGCGGCTCTGGTACGAGGTCCAGCTCCCGGACGGCGGGAAGGAGATAATCCCTCAAGAGAACATGTTCCACCTGAAGGGGTTCAGCCGGAACGGGGTCCTGGGCATCGACACGATCAACAAGATGCGGGAGACAATCGGTCTCACGCTCGCCCTGGAGGAGTACTCCGCTCGCTTCTTCGCCAACGGTACGACCCTCTCCGGGTTCCTGAAACATCCAAATACCCTGGGCAAGGAGGGTCACGAGAAGCTCCAGGCCGACTTCCGGAAGAAATACACGGGACTCCGGAACATGCACAGAACCCTGATCCTCGAAGAGGGGATGGATTGGATCCAGGCCGGCGCTCCTCCCGAGGCGGCCCAGATGCTTCAAAGCCGGAAGTTTCAGATTTCCGAAGTGGCCAGGGTTTTCATGATTCCGCCTCACCTCCTGGGGGACCTGGAGCGGGCAACCTTCTCCAACGTCGAACAACAGTTCATCGAGTACCTGACCCTCTGCCTCCGCCATCACTTCGTTCGCTGGGAACAGGCCGGAGACAAGCGGCTTCTTCTTCCCTCGGAAAGGGAGAGGTTCTACCTGAAGCACATTCCGGCCGCCCTCCTCCAGACCACGACGAAAGAGCGGTACGACGCCTACGCCGTGGCCATCAACAACGGCTGGCTTTCTCCGAACGATGTCCGCGAGCTCGAGGATCTGAATCCCGTGGAGGGCGGAGACGTCTACCTGGTGCCGCTGAACCTGATCCCCGTCGACGCGGTCGGAGATCTCCCGGGGAGCTCGGAGGGATCGACTGAGGGGGAAGAGGAGGAGGACGATGACGACCTCCCGGAGGTCAAGGCGGTTCGGTCCTTCAACCTCCTCGAGGTCAGGGCCCAGCGATCGGTTACGGCTCGGCTCCGCCTCCGAGGTGTCCACGAGCGCCAGCTCCTGGCTGCAGCTGGGAGGGCGGTCGGTGCCGAGATCAAGGCGGTCCGGAAGGCGATGAAGGAGCAACTCGGCGAGCGTGGAATCCAGGGGTTCACGCTCCAGCTCGAGGAGGCCTATGCCCGAGAGATCGAGCCCATGATCGTCCGCGAGCTCGAGCCGGCCCTCCTGGCATTCGCCAAAGAGGTTTACCGAGAGGCCTGTGGTGAGGTCGGATCCGATCCGACGCCCCCGAAGGAGCTCACCACGTTCATCCGCCAGTATGCCGAGAACCTTGCTCGTCGCCACGTCAGGAGCTCGCAGGGACAGGTCCGGAAGCTGATCCTCTCACAGGAGGACGAGGATGCGATCATCGCCGCGGTGGATGGCCGCCTCCTGGAGTGGGAAGAGAAGCGACCCGGGAAGATCGCCTCGAGGGAATCCGTTGAGGCCGAGGGCGCCGTGGCGAAACTGGCCTATACGGCCGCCGGGATCCTGGCGCTTCAGTGGGTGGCCAATGGCGAGGACTGCCCACTCTGCACTGAGCTCGACGGCCGAACCGTCGGCATCCAGAGTGCGTTCCTGAACAAGGGCGACACGCTGGACCCAGGGGGTACGGCACCCCTCAAGGCCAGCCGGAGGTTCACCCATCCCCCGATTCACCAGGGCTGCGACTGTTCGATCGTGGCCGCGATTCTCTAGGAGGCATCATGCCACAGATCGAACAAAAGGAGACCAGGGAGTTCACCATCCAGGAGTTCCGGGTGACCCGGGCCACCGACGACGAGCCGGCCAAGATCGCCGGCCATGCGGCCGTCTTCAACCAGCTCTCTGAGGACCTCGGCGGGTTCAGGGAGAAGATCCAGCCCGGTGCCTTCAAGGAGGCGGTGAAGGGCGATGTCCGGGCACTGGTGAACCACAACTCGGACAAGGTGCTCGGCCGGACGAAGAGCGGAACCCTTGACCTCGAGGAGGACGACAAAGGCCTCGCCTTTGAGCTCGTCCTTCCGGACACGCAGCCGGCCCGGGATCTGACGGCATCCATGGAACGGGGCGACGTCGATCAGATGTCCTTCGGGTTCCGCACCCTCGAGGACAAATGGGAGACCAAGGACGGGGAGGATGTCCGGACCCTCGTGAAAGTGGAGCTCTTCGAAGTCAGTCCGGTGACGTTCCCGGCCTATCCCCAGACGGACGTCGCTCTCCGGAGTCGGGATGCCTGGAAGCAACCCGAGACGGTATCGGAGGACGAGAAGCTCCGGATGACGATGCGCCAGGAGCTCGAGGAGGCGATCGGTTAGGATGTGGAGCTTGATCTCCGGCTCTGAGGAGTGGTAGGTTGAAGGAGTAGTTACATCGGCTTCCATGCCGCCCTGAAACGTTCAGGCGGGCTTACGAGTAGCGACCAGCGGCATGTGAAGTAACGAGGTACCGGCCTCAGAAGCGTCTGAGCGCACGGGCTTCCCGAAACCCATGAATCCATGGGGTCGGAGCCTGTGCGCTTTTTTTTGTGCCCTCCGACCCGCCAAACCGGAGGGTGACAATGCCCACCTTGCTCGAGCGAGCGAATGAGAAACTTCGCGAGCGGAAGAAGCTGATCACCGACGCCAGGGCTCTCCTCGAGAAGGAGGAGATCTCGGCGGAGGACCGCACCAATCACTCCACGATGCTGGACCAGGCCGACGAGCTCCGGGTCGAGGCTGACGGCCTGAAGCGCCAACACGAGGCCGATGCCACGCTGGAGGATCTCCGCACCGTGTCACCTCCCGCCGGTGGCGACGGTGGAGGGGGCGAGCAACCGGTGGAGATCCGGACCGCCTACGGTGGCCGACTCGGCGCACCAGCTGGTGAGCGGATCTACCGGGTCGAACCCGGCACGGACGAGTTCCAGCGAACCACGCCGGAATACCTCGCGGGATTCAGGCGGGCCCTGGCTGTGACCTCCATCGAGCAGATGCGAGCCCTCCAGGCCGGAACGGACTCGGCCGGCGGATACACCATTCCGCCCCAGGACTTCATCGCCCAGCTGATCAAGGCAAAGGACGATCAGGTCCTGATCCGTCCGAGAGCCACCGTCTATCAGGTGCCGAATGCCGACTCCCTCGGCGCCCCCTCCCTCGAGAACGATCCGGCCGATGCCGACTGGACCACTGAGCTCGCCATCGGGTCCGAGGACTCGACGATGAGCATGGGCAAGCGGGAGCTCCGCCCCCATCCGCTGGCCAAGTACATCAAGGTGTCGAAGAAGCTCGTCCGGGCCTCTCCTCTCAACATCGATGCCTTGGTCCGGGACCGTCTCGGCTACAAGCAGTCCATATCCGAGGAGAAGGGCTTCCTGACCGGCACGGGTGCCGATCAGCCGCTCGGCGTGTTCACGGCGGATGACGACGGGATCTCCACGTCCCGGGACGTGTCCACGGGGAACACCACCACCTCCATGACCTTCGATGGGCTGACCGCGGCCAAGTACAACCAGAAGGCAGCCTACTGGCCGGAGCTCTTGTGGATCTTCCACCGGGACGGTCACAAGCAGATCGCCACGCTCAAGGACGGAAACGGCCAGTACATCTGGCGGGAGAGCGTCCGGGCAGGAGAGCCGGACCGACTCCTGGGCTTCCCCGCCCTCATGAGCGAGTACGCTCCGAACACGTTCACCACCGGCCTGTACGTCGGGATTCTCGGCGCTTTCAGCTTCTACTGGATCGCCGAGGCGCTGGACATGTCTCTCCAGGTCCTCGTGGAGCTCTACGCAGCCACGAACCAGAACGGCTACGTCCTCCGGTCCGAGGTCGACGGAATGCCGGTCCTGGAGGAGGCCTTCACCCGGGTGAAGCTGGCCTAGCCGGCTGATCCCAGGAGATCACGGAGACCACCTGAGACCGGGCGCATTAACCAGGAGATTCTGAAATGCCCAGCCAAGACCTACACAACAACATGGTTCCGAAGAAGGTGATCGCCCCCATCTCGCCGGCCGCAACGGGGACGATTTCCGGGACCGTGATCGACACGAAGAACTTCGACTCGCTCGAGTTCGTCATCATGGCCGGCGCCCAGACCACCACTGGGATCACGGTGACCCCCGTCATCAAGAGCGGGACGGTTACCGGCACCCTCACCTCCGAGGCCGATGCCAATCTCATCGGCACCGAAGCCGCCGCGGCCGCTCTCCTCGCTGGAGCCAGTGGAGCCGCCGGTGTGGCCAAGATCGGCTACAAGGGCTCGAACCGGTACGTGACCTGTGACCTCGTGGTCACGGCTGCCGCGTCCGGCGTCTACAGCGTGGGGGCCATGAAGGGCCATCCGCGGAAGGCGCCACAGACGTAAGCGCAGGGATTCCCTGTCTTTGAGGACTAGGACCCGGGGGAGGGTCGCTCCCCTCCCCCGGGGCTGTAACCAAGGGAGAAGGACATGAGCACCTACGAGCCGAAAATCTACCGGGAGCAGGGCGGAAACACGCTGGTCGTTCGAGCCAAGGACGGCGGCGTCATCAAGGGCCAGTCGGCCGCCGCCGGCACTCCTGCCCAGGCCGCCAACATCGCGGCCGTCGGTCTGACCACCGTCGCCTGGACCACCACGGACAAGGCAAAGGTCAATTCCATCATCACGGCGCTGAAGAACGTCGGCATCCTGGCGACGTCCTGACGTGGTGGACACGGAGCTTCAGCGCTATGTGCTGAACGGAAAGCTGCCGGAATCGGTGGCGATTGTCGCCATGGGCCCCTCCTCGGCGAACTACCTCCTGAACGCCGTGAACAAGTGGGATCGGCAAAAGTTCGTGGACGAGACCTGGGCCGTAAACGCCATGGGCGGCGTGATCGGTCACGATCGCCTCTTTCAGATGGACGATCTCCGGATCCAGTCCAGGCGGGCCGAGCTCACGCCGGACGGCGGGATCGCGGCAATGATGGGGTGGATCAAGAACCACCCCGTCCCCGTCTACACATCGAAGCTGTATCCGGAGTTTCCATCCGCCGTGGAGTACCCTCTCGAGTGGGTCATCAACCACACGGGCCACACCTACTTCAACAACACCGTTCCCTACGTCGTGGCGTTCGCCATCGCCCTCCGGGTGGCTGGCGGCGAGGAGGTTATCAAGGACCTCCACCTCTACGGCTGCGACTACAGCTATTCCGGGGGAGAGGCCCACAAACGGGAGCGGGGCCGAGCGTGCATGGAGTACTGGATCGCCATCGCCTTGAGCCACGGGATCCAGGTCCACATCGCCCAGGAGAGCTCGCTCCTCGATATGTGCGAGCCAGACGCTCTGTACGGCTACGACGCCGAACACATCACGATCGAGTGGACGGAGGAGGGGCGGTTCAAGGTCACGAAGGAGGACCTCCCACCGGAGAAGATCCCGTCGCCCGAAGCGATGGAGCTCCGCTACTGCAAGGACGTGCGGATCGAGGAACAGATCAAAAAGGCAACGAAGGAGAAGGGGACATGCCAAGAATCAAAATGAGGACCACGGCTGCCGGGCCGGAGGGGTCGTTTCAGGCGGACAAGGAATACGACGTGAGCGCCGAGCTCGCCGAGGCCTTCCTGAACGCCGAACCGAAGGCTGCGGAGCTCGTGCTCGGGAAGATGGAAACCGCCGATGCCCCTCCCCCTGAGGCACGGGACGAGGAGGACGCCGGCGAGGACGAGCTGCCCGACTGGCCACTGAAGATGGGGCCCGAGGAGTACCTCGAGAAACATCCGAACGGCCCGAAGGCTGTGCTCGCCAGGAAGATCCTGGACTCATGATCCAGGAACGGAACCGGACTCTGGCCTGGGTCCGCCGAAAGATCCGTGAAGCCGGCGGACCCGAACAGGCCAGCAAGGAGAGGCTCGCGGAGATCGCTGAAAAGGCGGGCCTCGAGGTCCGCCGCTCGGACGGGAAGAAGGGCACTCCCACGAAGGCCGACTACCTGGAGGCCCTGGACCTATGATCCTCATCGATGATCTCGAGACCTTCCTCGGTATTGCCGACGGCACCGACACCGCCCTCCTGATCGCCATCGAAGAGGAGGCCGTCGCCTGGTTCGAGAAACAGACGGGCCGGTTCTTCGGTGCCGAGGAGGCGGTGACGGAGATCGTCCTCGGTGGCGGCGAGTCCGACCTCTACCTGACCGAAGAGCCTGGCGGGACCGTCTCGGTCATCGAACAGGCCTACTTCGGCGCTACCCAGGAAACCATCACGGCGGCCAACGATGACGGCTGGGAAGTCCGGGACCAGCACCTCGCCCGGAAGGGCGGCTACGTCTGGCAACTCGGCTACGAGTACCTCGTCACGTACACCCGCGGCTACACCGAGGATGCTGCGGCCGTGGCCGACGTGAGCCCCGCCGATATCGACGCCCCGGCCGACGTGCAACGGGCCATCAAGGGGATCATCTCGTTTTGGTACAACGGTGGAGATCCAGCCTCCGGCACCAGCCAGAAGACCTCCGAGACCATGGGGAACTACAGCTACACCCGGGGCGCCATGTTCTCGAATGCTGAGGCCATGCTGAACGCCGTCCCAGGCCTCCGTGAGACCCTCGGAAACTGGGAAGATGTGAGGATCTGATGAGCATCGATCACCTCCTCGATCACACCGTCACCGTACACCGGCCGACGAAGGGCGACGATGCCGGCGGCATGGGCTCCCGTGAGGACAGCTGGGATTCCACACGGACCGGAAAGGCCGCCGCGATCCAGGTGAAGGGGGAGAGCCGGGACGATACGGGCGGCGGTGAGCGGACCACGGGCTCCTATCTCGGATTCATGGCGGCGGGGGCCGACGTCCAGGAGGACGACGTGATCCAGGTCACAGCGGGCCCGGACTCCTGGGGCTTCCTCGAGGTGGTCGGTGTGAGTTCGCCCCGCGGCCACCACACGGAGCTCGAGCTCCGGGACACCAGGAAGGACCCGACGGCATGAGCATGATCGACCTCCGCGGCCGCACCACGGGCGTCGACGAGATGACGTCGGAGCTCGCCGAAGAGGTGCTCGCCAATGCGGAGAAGAGTGTCGGCGAGGGGGCCCGAGTACTCGGCCGGGAGATGAAGCGGCTCCTCGGGAAACGGCGTGGGCCGTCGGCTCCGGGGCAACCGCCGGCCCGGGAAGAGGACTGGCTCTGGCGGTGTGTCGGTTGGACGCGGGCGAAGCGGTACGGCGACAAGGTCCAGGCGAAGGTCGGCATCGGATTCGGGCGCGGCTATTCGGCGCTTCAGGCCGCCCTGGCTCAGGGCGTGAATCCGTTCGAGTACGCCTGGACGCATGAGTACGGCGGGATCAGTGGGAAGAACCGGACCACACGGCTCCCGCCTCGGCCGTTTGCACGGCCGGCGGAAGTCCGGGTGGAGTCTGAAGTCGTCCGAATCCTGACGATCCACTGAGGTAACGATGCGATACGACCAGGTCTGGCCCGGCATCATCACGCTGATCAAGGCGGACGGCACGATCAGCGGTGTGGTCGGCACGGATGTCCGTGAGGCCCAGACGGGGAACCTCGTCGTGCCGAGCCTCGAGTGGACGTTCATCGCCGGCGCCCCCGCCGGGGAGATGCTCTACCGGTTCCAGGTGCAGCTGGATCCGTTCACCCGGACCATCGCCCAGCTGCTCACCGTCCAGAACCGGTTAAAACAGCGTTTCCACCGGGAGCGGGAGTGGAATGTGGGCGCCTACTGGATCACGTCGCGGTTCCTGGCCGAACGGAAGGAGCCGGTCAGGGATGGGATCCACTCCGGATCCTTGGATTTCGAGTTCCAGGTCGTGAGGACCCGATAGCTGAAAAGAAGAACCGCCGCCTGGGCGGCACAACGGAGGGAATCAACCCATGAGCATGAGTCTGTTGGACCTGACGGCCGCCGTCCG
>Ga0180436_10001105_pt1 | contig 26813 bp, 19 predicted proteins | sample SS_ome_2_FD_132434 | JGI IMG/M metagenome (GOLD analysis project Ga0180436, IMG submission 132434) | Hypersaline lake sediment archaeal communities from the Salton Sea, California, USA - SS_3_S_2 metaG | ecosystem: Environmental > Aquatic > Non-marine Saline and Alkaline > Hypersaline >... | reverse complement strand
GTACTCCAACCACATTCCTGCACCCCGTTCTCCAACTACAGTCTCCTACCCTGTTCTCGAGGGATCGCTAGATCCCGAGTCCTCCCCAAACCACGATCCCTACGACGCCCTCACCGCCTTCTCCTACGACCCCGTCCTCCAACCGCGTTCCCCTACCACATCCTCCAACCACATTCCTGCACCGCGTTCTCGAGGGATCGCTAGATCCCGAGTCCCCTCCGAACCACAACCACCCGCAACAGCACGGAAAGACAAACGATCACGAGGTACCTCAGAACCTCAACCCCCCGCCCGCTCCACCGCCGTCGTCAGCGCGCCCATCACCAACTCCGGTAGAATCGCCAACCGGTACTCCCGCGAAGCCCGCATCACGCTCGTCCGTGGATGGGCCTCGCCCCGTGCGATAACGGCTGCCTCTCTCAATACCGGCTCCTCAGCCATCCGCCCCACCAGGAAAACCTCGGCCTCGCGCGCCCGCAGCGGCCTCGGCGCCACAGGACCGATGGCGATGGCCGCATCCGCGATTCTCCAGGCGTCATCCTCTCCACCGCCGCCTTCAGACGTCCCCTCCAGCTCAACACGCACCGCGCAATTCAAAATGGGCAACACCAGCGCCGCCCGCCGGCCCACCCGCCGCCACGCAGTGCCCGTCCGCTCCGTCGGGGTTGGGAAACGGAGATGAGTGACCAACTCGCGGGTCGGGTCGACTCTCGACACCCCGGGGCCCGCGAACAGATGCTCCACCCGCTCCCACCGCACTCCATCCGCGCCGACGATCCGCGCCTCCGCCCCCAAAGCGAGCGCGGCGATACCGCCGTCAGCGGCTGGCATCGCCTGCACAATATTCCCCACCCACGTGGCCGCGTTCTGGATCGCCCCGGCGCCCACCGAGCCCGCCGCTTCAACCAGCCCGGGCACGTTCTCCTGCAGGAACCCATCCCGCCGCAGACCAGCGAACGTCACCCCCGCCCCCACCATCACCCAACGCTCATCCACGACAACCGCGTCCAGGCCGGGAATGCGAGTCACGTCGATCAAGCACCCCGTCTCCATCCTACCCTCACGCAAATCGGGAAGCACATCCGTCCCGCCCGCGATCACCCGGCCCTTCCCTCCCCGCGCCTCCAGCTCCGCAACCGCCTCCTCCACCGACCCCGGAAACACATACTCCCTCATACCCTCACCCATCGCACTCCCCGCAGCCGCCTCGTAATCCCTCTAGCACCCACCGCCCCATACCCCTCTCGCCCCATCCCCTTCTCGCTTCTTCGCCTTCTCGCTTCTTCGCCTTATCGCTCTATCGCCCTATCGCTTTTTCGCCTTGTCGCTTTATCGCCTGATCGCCTTGTCGCCTTCCGCACCCGCTCCGGCGTCGCAGGCACCTCCCGGATCCGCGCCCCCACGGCCCGCGAGATCCCGTTGATGATCGACGGGGCAGACGGCATGATCGCCGCCTCCCCCAGCCCTTTCGCGCCAAACGGCCCCTCGAAGCTGGGCACCTCCACCAGGATCACCCCCATCTCCGGCATCGACATCGTCGTCGGCACGTAGTAGTCGCCGAATCCCTCGCTCTCGCCCGGGATGAACTCCTCCATCAGTGCCGTGCCCACCCCCATCACGATCGCCCCCTCGATCTGACCCCGGGCGTCAATGGGGTTGATCGCCCGCCCAACGTCGTGGGCTGCCACCACCCGGTCCACCTTCACCTCGCCCGTGCGCAGATCCACGGTCACCAACGACGCGTGCGCCCCGGTCACGAAAAGCGGCACGTACTCCGGCTTCGTCTCCTCAGGGAAAAGGGGCGAGAGATCAAAGACGCCCGGCACCCGCCTCGGCTTGCCCATCCGGTCGAACTCTCCTGCCACTGCCTCAAGTAACACACCAGGTTGGCCTTCCTTGGACGTACAGACGAGGCCATCCTCTACCAGCTCGATCGTGTCTGGCGGACAGTCAAGCATCTCCGCCGCCACGCCCAGGATCTCCCGCTCCAGCCGCTCGACGGCCCGGCAGACGGCACCGCCCACGAAGTACGTGGCCCGGGAGGCCCCCTGGATGCCGCTGTCTGGCGTCAACGCCGTGTCGGCGTTCACCACCTGCACCCGATCCCGCGGGACACCCAGCGCCTCAGCGGCCATCTGGGCCATCGCCGTGTTCGTGCCCTGCCCGTAATCCGGCGCCGAGCAGTAGACCACGAAGTGTCCATCCTCGGCCAGCTCTGCGTGCACCTCGATCCGCAGCGAGCCAGACTTACCGAACCGGTACCACATGCCGGCGAATCCCACAGCCTGCCGCATGCTGCCCTCCGCCTGCCTGGCATTGAACGCGGCTGCCGCCTCCTCCAGCGCCCGGTAATGAGGCTCGATCGCCTCCAGAACCTCCCGGTACCCCAGCGACTCGGCCACAGGATAGCCCAGGTACGAGATCGAGTCCTGATCGATCCGGTTCTTCATCCGGAACCCGATGGGATCCTCTCCCAACTGCTCGGCCAGCTCATCCAAGGCACACTCCAGGGCGAACATCGACTGGGGCGAGCCGAAGCCCCGGAACTGTCCCCCCTTCGGTCCGTTGGTGTAGACACTCTGGGCATACGCATCGACCGCCTCGTACCGGTACGGCCCGCCGCTGGCGGTCAGCGCGTAGTTCGGTATGTACTGACCGTGCCCGTCGTAGCCGCCCGTGTTCGCGTCGACGCGCGCGTGGATAGCCTGTAGGTACCCGTCCCTCGTGGCGCCCAGCCTGTACCGCACGCGGTAGGGATGCCGCTTGGGGGAGGCGTCGAAGGACTCCTGACGCGTGTACACGAGGCGCACCGACCGCCCGGTGTGATAGACCATCAGAGCCGTCGCCACGAAGGGCCAGGGATCCTGCTTCCCACCGAATGACCCCCCCGTCGGCGGCATGATCACCCGCACCTCCTCCGGATCCAGCGCCAGCGCCGCCGCGATGTACCCCTGCTGCCAGTGGGGTTCGTGGGTCCCGCCGATCACAGTGATCCGTCCCGCCCCATCCAGGTAGCCCAGCAGGGTCTCCCGCTCCAGCGCCGCGTGCTCCTGAAAGGCTGTCCGGTACGTCATCTCCAGGACCACGTCGGACCGCTCGAAACCCCCCTCAAGATCCCCATGCGCCTCTGCCTCAGACGTCAGCACGTTGCCGCCCTCGTAGATCGGCACCGCGCCCTCGCCCAGGGCCTCCTCGACGTCAAAGACGTGGGGCAACGGCTCGTACGTCACCTCAATGGCCTCCGCCCCCGCCCGCGCCTGATCGGCCGTTCCTGCCACGACCAATGCCACTGGCGCCCCTTTCATCTTCGCCGTCTCCCCCACCGGCGTCAAGATCGGCTCATCCCGGCTGTAGTCCCCCAGGCCGTTCTCTCCCGGGATATCCTCGGCCGTGATGATCCGGATCACGCCCTCGGCCGCCTCCGCCTCGCTGACGTCGATGGCGGCCACCCGGGCGTGATGGTAGGGGCTCCGCAGCACACAGCCGAAGACCATTCCCGGCTTCATGATGTCCTCGGCGTACTTCGTCCTCCCCGTCACCTTGTCGATCGAGTCCGTGCGCAGTGCATTGCCGCCTACAATCGGACCGCAGTATGCATCGGCCCCTTCCTGGCCCGCCGTTTCCTCGTCCTCGCCCCGCAGCCGGCACGCAGCGGCCTGCACCGCCTCAACGATGGCGGAGTACCCGGTACAGCGGCAGAGATTCCCCGCCAGCGCCTCCACGATCGCCTCCCGCGAGGGATCCGGCTCCCGGTCCAGCAGCGCTTTCGCCGACATCAGCATCCCCGGCGTGCAGAACCCACACTGGACCGCCCCATACTCAATGAAGGCCTCCTGCAAGGGGTGGAGCGCATCGGGGGTTCCTAGGCCCTCGACGGTAATGATCTCCCGCCCGGCCACCTTCCCCACCGGCGTCAGGCACGATCGTACCGGCACGCCGTCCAGCAGGACGGTGCAGGCGCCGCATTCTCCCTCGTGGTCGCACCCCTGCTTCGTCCCCGTCAGTGCCAGATCCAGCCGCAGCACGTCGAGCAGTGGCCGCGCCGGATCGACCTCCATCGTCACATTTTCACCGTTGAGCAAGAAACCCAGCTTCATGCCGTCGTTCGCTTTCCTATGTCCACGTTAAGGACGATTCGACTTGGAGACGTGTAGCACCGACCCTATCCCTTTGGCGCCGACGCCCGTCATAGACGGACTTCGTCTGCCACACCCTCTCTCTCCTCAGCCGCCCTGAGGATCGCCGTGATCTTCTCCTCAACGCCCAGCGGCAAAGGAGGTGAGCTGTGCAAGGCCAGCACAGAGCGGACCCGCGCCTGCACCCGGTCCAGCATCGTCTCGCCGCCGCCCGCCACCCAGGACTCCCAGGGATCCCGATCCATCAATGTAGGCACCCAGATCTCCTCGCGGCACCGAGCGGCCGTCTCCCGGGTAGCGATGAAATGCCCCCCCGGCCCCACGTCGTCGATCAGATCGAGCATCAGCGTCTCGTCTGTCACCTCGATGCCCCGAAGGACACGGCGCGCCATCGCGATGATCTCGTCCGTCACCACCAGCATCTCCAATGATCCGATGTCGGCACAGTCCAGGAAACCCGCATCGTGCACCAACGTGGTACTGCTCAACCCGGAGAGCAGAACCTGCAGCGTGCACTCGATCGCCGCCTGGATGTCCATTGACTTCGACTCCGACGCCCCGGCGGTTCCCATGAATGGCAGCCCTAGGTAACGGGCCAGCTCGGAGAATGCCGCGCTGTATAGGCTCATCTCCGGGCTTCCATACGAGGGCCGCGCCGTCCGCAGATCCATCGCACTCGGCACCCCGCCGATACAGACCGGGGCCCCCGGCCGCTTGAGCTGGAGTGCCGCGAGGCCGCTGAGCGAAGACGCTAGCGAGACCACCAGCGACCCTGCACCCGTGATCGGCGCCGTTGCACCGGCCGAGCCGCCTCCCAGGTAGACGACAGGGATCCCATGCTCCGCGGCCCAGAGAGCAGTGCCCATCCGCTCGTCCGTGTGCTGCAGCGGAGCTTGCGATGTGGCGAACAGGGCAAAGAAAGGACGCTCTTGAAGCGCCTTCTCGCCTCCTGCCACCAGCGCGCCTATCTCATAGATATCGTGAAGCGTGTCAATCGTGTACGCCCAGGAGATGGGGGGTTTCGCCGTGCCGGTAACCATCTCCGCAAACTCGTAGACGGGGGCCAGGTTCGGTGCCACGTCGTCGATTAGGCCTAGTCCCATGACGTAGTCGAAGTTGTCCAGTGCGTCGCAAACCTTGGCCGCTGCCTCCGGGTCCCCCCGACGGGCCTTCCGCCTTTCCCCTGTTTCCGGATCCAGGAAATAGGTGCACGTCAGCCCTGGTCCGAAGTGCACGCAGTCCGGCTCGCCGCAGTCGAGCAACGCGGCGCAGATCTCCAAGCCGGCGGAAGCCTCGCTCCCCCCTGCATTGCCGACCGGACGACGCCACAACTTGAACGAGGACGGCGCCGCGATAAGCGCATCCTGCACAAGACCCCGAGGTACGCGCACCCTCACGCCGTCGGCCTGGGCGCCTGCATCAACGAGCAACCGCCGCGCCTCGGCGTTCAATACGTTGACCCCAGTCCGCTCCAGACAGGTGAGAGAGGCTTGATAGATCCTCTCGATCTGGAAGTCCGATAGGACTCGTAAGTGCGGTCGATAATGTGCCCTGAGACGATGGTTTCGTTGCATCATGCCTCTCTAACTACCCGAACGTGCCCACTGCGATACACCGGCAGTCTCATCCTGTCTCTGACCACCGGGCCCCAAGACTGGTCTCTTCACTGCGCAAACGCGAAACGTCTCCGTCAAAGAATCCCGTCCACCTCACCCCGCCACGTCGCCCCTAAAGGTCTCCGTCAGAAACCTCGCCCTATACCATCCTCATCCCGCTCCTGGCCCCCGATCTAGTGGCCATCTCTTCAGACCTTCAGAGTCGCCCCTCACCTTCCCCGCATACCTCTACCAACTCACGCACATCACCCAGGTTAGCCACATCCCATGCCGTCTTCAACACCCGCTCCACGCTACCCTCATCCAGAACCGATCCCACCACCCAGCGGAACTTCTCGTCCATCCTCGGCCGATCCCAGACCGGATTCGGGAACCGCGACCCTTCATCCACCAGCCCTGAGCGATACACGCTCCCGTCCTCCAGATGAATTGCTACCCGGCTCGCGAACCGTCCTCGCGGATCACCCTGCTCGTAGAGCCTCACCAGCTCGTTCAACGCCTCCGACTCCACCAGCGTCACCTTCCGCGCCACCGTTTGGAGCTCAGGATCGTCGAGCCGCTCCTCCAACGTCTGCGCCGGCCCGATCTCGCCGTCCACCAACATGGCCGCCACCGGCCAGGCTACGCTGAACTGGGCCTCCTCCGTCGTCGTCGGCAGCTCGGTGCCCAGCTGGACTGTCTCGTGGAACCCCTCTACCAGGATCGTGTCGATCCCCTCCAGCGAAATCCCGTGCTCATCCATCAGCTCGCGCGCGCCCCTGGCCGCCGCGTGGGCCCAACTGCAGCAGGCATACCCCTTCTGCTTCCACGCCACGCCGCCCACCATCAGGTACTCTTCTCCAATGCCCTCGACCCCGTCCGCATATCCCTCGAATCCAAGTATGGAGGGAATGCCGGTGAAGCCCCGCGAAGCCAGCAGCGCGGACGTCACGCCCGTCATCGCCCCCCACCCCGTGGCGTGCTTCACCATCGCGGGTTCGTCGATGTCGCGCATCATCGGCGCGTTGGGTGCGTGGTATTCAGCGATCCCCAGCGCCTCCCACGCCTGATCCGGACCTAAATCCATCAGATTCGCCGCCGTGGCGGCCGACGCCACCGATCCCCACGATCCGCAGGCCTGGTACACCTCGCGGGAGTCGTGCCAGCAGCGGCCCACGCGGTGCGCCACCTCGTAGCCAACCACCATACCCGCCAGCATCCGTCCTCCGTTCAGACCACGCGACTCCGCCACCGCCAGCGCCGTGACGGTACGCATAGCGCAGCCCGTCGTCGATGTCGAGGCTGTTCGCCGCCCATCCATTGGCAAAGGCCGCGCCGACCGCGCCGCACCGCTGCCCTCGAAGCAGAATCGTCGCCTCGTCCCCCGGCCACCTCTCCACAGCGAAACTGCTGGTGATCTCGCTCACTCGGGTCATCGTCCCCGCCAGCGTGGCCCCCAGCGTGTCGACCAGGCAGCGACGGGCCTGCTCGCGGACCTCCGACGGCAGCGTGTCCCAGCGGGTATCTGCCACGAATGCGCCCATCAGATCTCGAACACTCATATCTCAAACTGCGATGAACGCCCAATGCCCTGGATCACGCCAGCTTGACGGAAGGACTCTCCCATCCGTCGCTTCTCCGGCAGAGACTTCAGACACTTGCCGCTTGGCTTTCTGCGGGCGCCTCGCCCCGCCCCATGATCACCGGTTCGATCGCCTCCAGATCCGCCAGTGGGATGTGGCACGCAATCGCGTGTCCGCTCTTCGTCTCGCGGACCGGCGGCTGCTCCGTCTCACAGACCATTCCGATCTTCCTCGGGCACCTCGTATGGAATCGGCAGCCGCGCGGCGGGTTCAAGGCACTGGGCACCGATCCCTCCAGACGTATCCGCTTCCGATGGATCGTCGGGTCCGGGACTGGGACCGCCGATAGAAGCGCCTCTGTGTACGGGTGATACGGCGGGCGGAAGATCTCGCGGCACGTGCCCGCCTCACATATCCTCCCCAGGTACATCACCAGAATGTAGTCGCACAAGAAGTGGACGACACTTAGATCATGGGAGATGTAGGCCAGGCTGGTGCCGTGCGCGGACTGGATGGTCAAGAGCGTCTTCAGGACCGAGCACTTCACCGAGACATCCAGTGATGAGACCGGCTCGTCGCATATCACCAGCTCGGGCCGGCTGGCGAAGGCACGGGCGATGGCTACGCGCTGCTTCTCGCCCCCGCTCATCTGGCGCGGTTTCCGATCCATGTAGCTCTCATCAAGGTTCACGGCCGCGAGCCAGCGTCGAATCTCTTCCTTGATCTCCGAGCGCGGCACCACTCTGGAGAGTTTAAGCGGCCGCCCAAGAATCTCGTCGACAGTCTGCATCGGGTTCAGCGTGGAGTTGGGATTCTGGAAGACCATGCGCAGCTCCTCTAGGATCTCCCGCGGTCGCTTCTCCAGCGCCCGGGCAATATCCTCGCCCAAGAACTCGATCTTCCCATCCGTCGGCGACACCAACCCCACAATCGTCTTGGCCAGGGTCGACTTACCGCAGCCGCTCTCGCCGACGATGCCCAGTACGGCGTGCGACTTAAGATTCAGCGACACGCCGTCCACGGCCTTGACGCACTTCTCCTCCTTGCCCAGCAGACTGCCGATCCAGCTAGGCTTGTCCCGGTAGTAGGACCGCAGGCCGCTGACTTCCAGGACCGACGTCTCATAGTCTGGCACCGCGCACGTGAATGCCTTGGGCCCATCGCCGGTCCCGCAAATCTGCCCCTCGGCCACCGTCTCCCACCGAAGACAACGCACGGTTCTCCCCCCGTCCACCTCGCGGAGCGACGGGTGCTCCTCCTTGCACGCGTCCGTGGCATAGGGGCAGCGCGGCTCAAACAGACATCCCGGGGGCATCTCGTGCGCCGAAGGCACACGGCCTGGAATGGAGCATAGCATTGCGGAGTGCTTGTCGGCCGTGAATCCAGGCACACAGCCGATAAGGCCCCGGGCGTACGGGTGGAGGGGGTTCAAGAAGATGTCGTGGACCGTTGCCTTCTCCACCAGCTCTCCGGCATACATCACCCCCACGCGGTCGCAGACGCGGGCAATGACGCTCAAATTGTGGCTGATGTAGACGATGCCAGAATCGAACTTCTGCCGCAGGTCTCGGATCGTGTCCAAAACCGAAGCCTCGACCGTCACATCCAGGCCCGTCGTTGGCTCGTCCATAATGAGCACCGCCGGGTTGCACAGCAGTCCCATCCCAATCACCACGCGCTGGAGCTGGCCTCCCGAGAGCTGGTGAGGATACCGCTCCATCACCCGGGCCGGGTCTGGGATGTGGACCTTGTCCAGCATCTCGATACAGCGGGTGTAGGTCTCCTCATCCGAGGTGCGCGTATGGGTCGCCAGGACCTCCCGAAGCTGATCGCCGATGCGGAAAGAGGGATTCAACGTGGACATGGGGTCCTGGTAAATCATCGCCAAGCTGTTACCCCGGATGCTCTGCAGCTCCCGTTCCGTCCTCTCCAGGACATTCTCGCCTTGAAACAATACACGCCCGCCCTCGATACGCGCATTCCGACTCAGATAGCCCATCAGCGCAAACGCGGCCGTGCTCTTCCCACAACCCGATTCGCCCACGAGACCGAAGGACTCACCCTGAAAAACCTCGAAAGATACATCTCTCACGGCCCGCACGTCACCACGGCGGGTCTCGTACGTCACCTGGAGATCCTCGACCCGGAGAACGGGCTGGGCTGCTCCGTCTGATTTCACCAGAGGCCTCCTACCCATCGTCTAATGCGCGCTAGATCTTTCGTCATTGGATGCCTTCATCCCCTAGATACGGTGGGATGATTCGCTGATCCCGTCGGCAAACAGGTTCAAGCCAACGACCAGGCTCGATATAGCCAGCGACGGGAAGATAACCATCCAGGGACCGCTGGTGATGTGCTGCCGCCCCTCTGCTACCATCCGGCCCCAATCAGGGTCCGGGGGCGGCATCCCCAGGCCCAGGAACCCGAGCGTGCCGATGGCAAACGCGGCATACCCGATCCGGAGACACGCGTCGACGACTACAGGCCCCATACAATTGGGAAGGATCTCGCGGAACATAATATAGAACGGAGATTCTCCCCTCAACCGCGCGGCCTGCACGAACTCCCGGTTGCGGACATCAAGCACCAGGCTTCGGACTACTCGGGCAATCCCCGGTGTCCCGCCGAAGGCGATGGCGATAATCACGTTGAGGGCCGACGCTCCTACGGCAGCGATGATAACCATATACAGAAGCAGCGTGGGGAATGCCATCAGCGCATCCAGTAGGCGCATGATGACGTCATCGACCCTACCCCCGAAGTAGCCGGAGGTTAGGCCCAGCACGATGCCCGCCGCCACCGCGCAGAGCACAGACAGCGGGGCGAGCACCAAGATCGGTCGGCTCCCATACAGAAGCCGACTCAAGACATCGCGCCCCAGCAAGTCCGTACCCATGATATGTGCCGGAGAAGGGGGTGCCTTGAAGGCGCCCGTGGTATCATTAGGTGGATAGGGGGCAAGTACCGGCGCCAGGATGGCTATGATGACCCAGAAAAGGACGATCCCCAAGCCCACCTTGGCGACGCCCGATTCAAGGAGATAGGCCACTCTTCCGAATGCAAGCGTCCGCCAGCCCTCTCTTACCCGGTGGACGAAGCCGGGAGACTGGGTCGGCTGCAGGCTTCCGCTGCCAACCCCGGCTGTGTCTGTTCCAGGCTGATCAGCCATTGGAGACCCCTCCTTACGATTCACGAATGCGAATGCGCGGATTCAGGTAGCTGTAGAGCAGGTCCGCCAGAAGCTGCGAAGTCACAGCCACAAGAGTCATGACCATGGCCCCGGCTTCAATCACGTAGAGATCCTTGTTGAGCGATGCGGTAAGAATGGCACTGCCCAGACCCGGGTAGCCAAACAGCATCTCGACCACCACGACTCCCCCGATCAACCAATTGATGTGGAGCATGATGACTGTGATAGGGGCCAGGAGCGCGTTTCGAAGTGCATGCTTGAACACCACCTTCGACCGAGGAAGGCCCTTCAAGATGGCCGTGCGGATGTACGGTTCGCGCATCACGTCGACCATACTCGCCCGGGTCATTCGGGCCACATACCCGGCCTCTGCAAAGAACAGCACCAGGATGGGCATAACAAGCTTTTCCGGGCTGCCCAGTACCGAACCCGAAGTCGTGAGGGCGCTGATGCCCGGCAATATGTCCAGCCAATACGCGAATACTACCACCAGAATCACACCGAGCGCAAACGACGGCGACGCCGTCGTAACCAGGCTCAGCACGGAGATGACTCGGTCCAGGATTCCGCCCTCCCTTAACCCGGCCAGCACGCCAAGGAACAGCGCTACGGGCATAGTCACCACAAAGGCAGCCCCGGCTAAGATCAAGGAGTTCCTTAGACGACGGAAGATATAGGGGCGTACTTCACTCCCCGTCACCGTCGATACGCCCATATCGCCCCGGAAGAGTCCCTTGCGATCTGCGCCCTCTGGCGTGCACCCGGAGGGCAGAGCCTGCGTTCCCAACAGGTTTCGCGCGGGGGGAATCCAGTCATCTCCAATCAACCAGGTTACGTACCTCACCGAGGAAGGGCAGTTCAGTCCAAGCCTTTCGCGCAACGCCTCAATCGTCTCTTGGGTTGCAAATTGCCCCAGGATATTGCGCGCAACGTCGATCGGCACAATCTCGCTGATGACAAACACCGCTACCGAGACAATGAACATTGTCAGCAGCAAGTGGCCGAAACGCCGCAGAATGATCTCCGCCATACGTCCCTCCCCGAAGCTCAGACTCCTCCGCGCTACGGAAGGCCGGCCCGCTCTAGAATGGCCGATCCAACCCAGCGGACGATAATTGCGAGCCAACCTAGCAGACCTGCGTCCCGCATACGGCTAACTGGAATCCTTCTGGCAATCCCTTGCCCTCACCGGATGGCTGATGGTGCGCCCGATGGGGGCTCTTTTGGGGATCTGCGACCTCCCAACGATACGGGCCCGTTCAGCGTCCCCTCACGCCCTGCCAGACAGTCGAGGGTCAGCCCCGACACCACTATACAGGCAGCTCCCACATCCCACCAGCGCAGTCAACCCTCCCTGAACCCGCGCCGCCGTCCCGGAGAATCTCCGCCAAGACAAAGACGACGTATACCCTATCCCCTTGGCCTGATTCGACACAAACTCGCTCGCAGCGGAGGGCACGCAAAGACCGGGTCGCAGGCTGCATGGTCGGTCAGCCGATTCGCGTTGGCCTCGGACCAGCCGTGCAGCACGCTGACCGTCCCGGGCAGTATCGCGTCGGTCAGCTGGGCCCTCATCTCAATCCTACCCCGGGGGCTCTCGACGATCACAGGTGCACCATCTTGAACACCGTATGCGGCCGCAGTCTCCGGGTGGATCTCGGCAAGTGGCTCCGGCTCCCGCCGGCGCAAGCTCGGCAGACTGCGGTGCCTGGAATGTGTGTAGCCGGCAACGCGGCGACCGGCGTTCAGGACCAGTGGGTACGAGGCAGCAAGGTCTGGACTCCCAATGGGGCTCTCAGCAGGCTCCTCGTGCGCGGGCACGGCTTCATACCCATGAACCTCCAGCGTTTTTGATGCCAGCTCGACCTTGCCCGTTGGAGTGCTAAACCCGGTCCGCTCGTAGGTACGGTAGCTCAGAGGCTCGCCAAAAAAGACGCCGCCAGGGTTCTGCTCCAGATCACTGGTGGTGAGGCCCAGAGGAGCCAGCTGGAAATCGATGGCTTCTCGCACGGTCGTCCAAGGAAATTCTTCCTCGAAGCCCAGCCGGCGAGCGAGCTGGCTCCAGAACCACCAGTCTGACCGGCGTTCACCTGCCTCCTTAACTTGCTTGCGCAGCATAAGGTACAAAGGGGGCCGACCAGGGCCGAAATACCCAGTCGCCGTGATTAGCTGAGTCCGCTCGAGGTGGTCCGCCATCGGCAGCACGATGTCTGCCGCCTTCGCCGTTTCCGTCATGTATAGGTCCAGAACAACGAGCATGTCTAGCTTGCTCAACGCCCGCCTCATGAGGTCGGCGTTGGGCCATGTAACGAGCGGGTTCCCTCCTCCGACGATCATCGACCGCACCGGGTACGGCTCCCCATCCATCAGGGCCTCCATCAGAACGTCGCCGGGCACGAAGTCAGCGCTGGACACGAGAATGGGGTAGCGATCCCAGCCTAGCGGCCTGAGCCCAGTGGGGCGCCTTTCCTCCAGCTCGACATCGGCCAGTGGTAGAGAAGGCGCGCAGGGATGGCCTCCGGGTACGTCCAGGTTGCCCGTGATAGCCCTGAGGATCATGACACTGCGGATGATGTGCCTTGAGTTGGAATGGTGCTCAAGGGAGTTACCGGCGTCTAGATAGGCCGGGCGAACCGTCGCGTAGACCCGGGCGATCTCCCTGACGGTCTCCTCCGGGACACCGGTGATGGTCTCAACTCGCTTCGGGTCATACGCTCTCACCGCGTCTGCCAACTCGGTGAATCCAGACGTCCATTGCCCTACAAACGCAGCATCGTACAAAGACTCCTCAATGATCACATTGATCAGGCCCAGAGCAAGTGCGGGATCCGTACCAAACCTGGGACGAGCATGGATGTCCGCCAAGCTAGCAGGACCAGTCCGCCGCGGGTCGACGACGATCAACTTGCAGCCGCTCTTCTTGGCGCGCAGCATCGGAGCCCACTGCGTCGGCAAGTGACTCGTTTGCGGGTTCGAACCCCACAGTAGCAGGCACTTCGTGCGTTCGGGATCGAAGCCGTAGAAGATCGTGGACTGCCCGTACGTTAGTTCCTCCCCTATACGAATGGGGAGGGCACACATGTGCTCATTCCGCACGAAGTTGGGCGTGCCGTACAAGTTCATGAACCGCCTCACCCAGCCATCCCGTATGAACTGGAGCAGTGCACGCCCCTGGTAGACCGCCAGCGCTTGCGCCCCGTCTTCGTCCTTGAGGCGTTTCAGCCGCTCCGCGATCGTGTCGAGCGCATGATCCCACGTGATCCGCTCCCACAGGCCGCCTCGTGACCTCATGGGATAGCTTAGGCGCTCCCGGTCGTACGTCATCTCAAGCGCCGCCGCGGCCTGTGGACAGAGACGACCGCGGTTGGTCGGATACCCACGCGTGCCACTGATCTTGGCAATCTTGCCGCCCTCGACGTGCACGTCGATACCGCAAACGTCCGAACCACACATGCCGCAAACAGTCTCTACTACCGCCATGGCTATCCCCGATGCACTCGCCTTGATGGTCTCGCTGACCGCGCAAAGGTCAAAGAGATGGGCCCCACTGGGGGTGAAGCCCATCCCGGTCCTTTGCTCTTGCTACGCCGCGTCGTCCAGCCACACGGTGTCGAGATACGTGGTCTCCAAAGCGAATGCCCTGAAGCCCTTCACCCGTTTCGTATGGCCCCACAAGTAGGCACCCCAGCGCGGAATCGCAACCGGGGCCTCCTCCTTCATCAGCGTCTGAATCTCGCACATGATCTCCCGGCGCGCGGCCACGTCCAGCGTACCAGCCGCCTCATCGACCAGGCGATCGAACTCCGCGTTTGACCAGTGTGTCTCGTTCCACGGGACGCCGGTCTTATAGGCCAGGTTGAGAACCATGGGAGCCAGCGCTCGGTGGGACCACCCGGTGATCCCGAAGTCCACCTCCAACCACTGATCCCAGTAGAGCGATGGGGGCATCATATCCAGATTGATGATGATGCCGGCCGGCTCACACTGCTGCTTCAGCAGCTGCGCGATCGTTCGATCGGGCTCTGCGTCGATGACACTGAGGGTCAGCTCCAAGCCATCCTCGTAGCCCGCCTCGGCGAGCAGCGCCTTCGCCTTCTCGATGTCCCGCTCCGGCACGTCCATCGGACAGTACGCCGGATGGATCGGCGCCACGTGATGGTCCTCGGCCTCTGTACCGCCGTACCCTCGCATGGTGGCCTCAAGGATCTGTGTTCGGTCCTGGCAGGCCTTGATCGCGTTCCTAACGGGGATCTTGTCGAATGGTTCCTTGTCGGCCCGCATACGAATCACGCTGGTATATGCCGACACGGTTGATGCGATCGTCACATCGTCGTTCAACTCTTCTGCGGAGACCGGTCGGATACGTGCCAGATCCGCCTCACCCGTATTCAACGCAGCTACAATGGCAGCCTGGTCCTCACCCAGATGGATGAAGCGGATGGCATCTATGTAGGGTAAGGGCTCTCCGTCCGCCCCCATGCGCCAGTACCCATCACGGCGCTTGAGGAGCGCCCGTTCCTCAACGATGTACTCCTCCAGTGTATACGGCCCAGTTCCGATCGGATTCTCGGTCCAGTTCCCCTCGAAATCCGGATGGAGAATCGGGTTGGCGGTGATGTGCTCTGCCACGGCAATCTGCGGGATGTCCAGTTTGAGCTCCACCGTGTAGTCATCGATCTCCGTGACGTTCTCCGGCTGCAGATAGCCACCCATCGTGCCCACGGCTGAGGACCCAACGTCCGGATCGAGCCAGCGCCTGATATTCCAGACCACCGCGTCCGCCTTGAACTCCCGACCGTCCGCGAAATTGATTCCCTCGCGCAGGTGGAGCGTCCACGTCATGAGGTCTTCCGAGGGCTCCCACCTCTCGAGCAGCCAAGGCTCCGCCACGTTGTCCGGGTTCATCCGTATCAAGAACTCGTTCACGTGCATATACATGTTCCACTCCTGCCAGGCGGCAGCGTGCGGGTCATCGAGCCGACGGAGCACCTCAGTCAGCACGATTTCTCCGCCGCGCTTGGGCATGCCGGCCGCCTCTGTCGCGGCAAGAGTCGGGGCAGCGGCAGCTGTTGGTGCCGTGGTGGCCGCCGGCGCCGACGTCGGGCTGGCCGTCTCTTCTGGACCGCAGCCCGACAAGAAACTGGAGATGCCGCCCAAAGAGAGTCCAAGAAGCGCCGCATTCCGCATGAACTCTCGACGTGAGATCTTACCTTCCTGGTACTGCTTCTTCAACTCCGGTATGTACGAGTGCATCGCTTTCTTCTCCTTTGCCTGATTCCTGAATCGGCTCCCGTGCGTCAATCTGACCCTCGGGCACCAGACCGAGGGTCTGATACTCCAACCTTCGTCTCCCGTGTTCCTTTCGGCGGCTTCGCCTCCTTCCCCTAACTGGCCTACTAGTCGCAATCCCCTTCTGCTGATCGCGCGCCTCACATCTACCGTTGGACAAGACGGCCGCACTCCCAGCCGCTCGACCAGATTTCGCCTTCTGTCAATGATCCGACCACTAAATCGCGTCCGGATCCACGATGACACATGCCATAACTCCCGAAGCCGTGCCAACGTGTGGACGGACCAAATCTCCGACCGACAGCTACTGGCACCTCCTGGTCACACGCGTAGCTGCAAGGACGACCGTGACGATTTCCTGGATCGGCTAAGCGGTCCTCTCCACTAACGCAGCTACCTGAGAGGCAAGATCAACCAATCGCTCGTGATCCGCCAAGCCCTCGATGAACCGCCCCGGTATCCCCGTAAGGCCTACCAGGCCGCCAGTGAGTGCGCCGGTGAGTGCAGCCCGCGCCATGTTCTGGCCGGGGCTGTTGACGGCCGTGAGCACAGCCGTCTCGAAGTCGTCCTCATACCGGGCGGCTAGGTAGTAGGCCGCGGGAAGCACCATGCTCATCTGACAGGGCAGACCAAACATAGTGACTGCCTCACCTGCCGGTTCAACTGCGATGCCCGGGTTGTTCACCGCATCGTAAGCATAGCGGAATTGGTAGACCGCGTCGACAGCCTCGTGATACGTAGTTTGGTCACCCGGGCTGTCTGTGCCCTTCAGAGTCAACCATGTAACCGGTATCCGATAGGAGATTCCGTCGTTCTTGATCCAATCAGGACAGTACTCAGCCGGATCTACTGCTGGAACGCGCTCGTCTGGAAGGACCATCCGCTCGGACTCCTTGCGGATGGTCATCAGTAGGTTGGAGATCTTGTCGATCGGAACGCCCATAATCACAGCGGATACGTTCAACCCGAAGGCGACTGATTGGCCAACGATGAACGGATCGTAGTGCGTCAGTATCGTGTTCGCAATCATCTTCTCCATGGCCAGTTCCAGATCGGCAGCGTAGCGCACGCCTAGCACCGTTTGGCGCACTGCGGCATTCGACGTGTCCCAGAAGCCGCCGATCTCAGACCAGTTCACGCCCGCCTCGCGGGCACGCCGAGTGAAATCGGCCTCATCGTAGCCGCCACAGGCCGCTACGCTTTCCAGAAGCCTGATCACCTGCCGGCCCATTGGGGAACTCTCTCCTGGCTCGAGCTCGGAAAGTTTGCGGCCTGGCACCGGCGCTACGTAGTCTTCGACCCACGGTCCATAGTGGGCCTCGATCTCTTCCTTGCTGTGGAACCAATACGGCCCGACCCCAAGGGCATCCCCCACCAGCGCTCCGACAATTGCGCCCTTGACCCGATCAGCACGCGAGACATCCTTCATCGCAGTTCTCCTTCTCCTACCGATGGCGGCCCGCGACGGTCCCTCGGACCGCATTCCTCGCGGCATGGGCAAGCTTGGCGAAGCCCCCATCCGATTCAATTCCTCCGCTTGATGACGCCACTCCGAGTTGCTGGAATCCCACTTGTTGCACTCTCCGGTTCTAGAAAAGTCCTGTCCGTAGGAGCCCGAGGAGCCCGCCCGGGCAGACTAGTGCTTCCCTCAAGCAACGGAATGGCTGCTCAGCACGGAGACCATGCTGCCCAGCCTCTCTATGATTCTCCCTCTGCCGTCTCGGCGACTTGTGAAGCGAGCTCAACCAGACGCTCGTGCCCGACCAGACCGTCGATGAACCGCTCTGGTATCCCGCTCAGCCCGTTTAGGGCGCCCGACAGTGCCCCAGTGAGCGTGGCGCGCGTCATGTTCTGGCCAGGGCTATTGACGGCCGTGAGCACGGCCATCTCAAAATCATCCTCGAACCGGGCGGCGAAGTAGTACGCCGCGGGCAGCACCATACTCATCTGGCAGGGTATGCCAAACAGATGGACGGCAGCCCACGCCGGTTCAATCGTGATTCCCGGATGATGCACCGCGTCGTAGGCATACCGGAACTGATACACCGCATCAACCGCCTCATGCCAGGGATCGGTTGCGTCAGCTCCCTCTCCCCACTTCTTCCCCAGCCACGTGATGGGGACTCTGTACGAGATACCTTCGTTCTTCTGCCACTCGGGGCAGTACTCCGCAGCACGTACCGCCGGAACTCTCTCCTCCGGCAGGATCATCCTCTCTGACTCCTTGCGGATCGTCATCATCAGATCGGATACCTTCTCGATCGGAATCCCCATCACCATCCCGGCCACATTCAACCCGAACGCGACCGACTGCCCCACAATGAACGGATCGTGATGCGTCAACGTGGTGTTCTCGATCATCTTGTGCATCGCCAGCTCGAGATCCGTGGCGTAGCGAGCGCCGAGCACGGCCTGACGAATTGCAGCATTGGAGGAGTCCGTGAAACTGCCATACGTTGTCCAGTCGATTCCGGCCTTGCGCGCCGCGTGCAGCTGACGCACCGCGCGGTGGCTACCACGCCTGTGTTGACCACGCTTGTCACCACTGAAGTCATGCGCTCCAAGGAATTGGTCAAAACGGCGAGTGTAGTCTTCGTGATCGTACCCGCCGCACTTGGCAACACTCTCAAGGAGGATCGCAATCTGCAAGCCTGCTTGGGAGTTCTCTCCTGGCTCAAGGCCGGCATGTTTACGGCCTGGCACCGACGCTACGTAATTGTCAACCCACGGGCCGTAGTGGGCCTCAATCTCTTCCTTGCTGTGGAACCAGTACGGACCGGCGCCAAGCGCATCCCCAACCAGCGCCCCCATAATTGCGCCCTTGACACGATCACCGCGCGAGACGTCCTTCATCGTAGTCCTCCTTGCCCTCTTGATGGCGGCCCTTGGCGGTTGCTTGGACCGCATTCCTTTCAGCATGGCGAAGCTGGGCGAAGCCTCCATCTCAACTGGTTGCTCCGCTCGACGATCCAAGTCGAGGTTACTGGAATCCGACTTCTCATACGCTCTGGATCACGGGAACACGTCTCCGAAGCAGCCCGAGGGGCCCCTGCGTCAACACTGGTCAGTCCCCCCAATCAACCGAGTCGCTGCTGAGCACGGATATGGTGCTGTCCAGGCTCCCTATGATTCGCTCTCTACCGCCTCGGCGACTTGCGAAGCCAGCTCAATCAGGCGCTCGTGATCCTCCAGCCCATCGATGAATCGTTGGGGTATCCCGCTGAATCCCACCAGGGCACCAGACAAGCCGCCGGTGAGCGTGGCGCGCGACATATTCTGCCCGGGACTGTTGACAGCGGTGAGCACGGCCATCTCGAAATCGTCCTCAAACCGGGCGGCGAAGTAGTACGCCGCAGGCAAAACCATACTCATCTGACAAGGTAGGCCAAATAGATAGACCGCAGCCCAGGCCGGCTCAATCTTAATTCCCGGATGATTCACGGCGTCGTAGGCATACCGGAACTGGTACACCGCATCAACCGCCTCGTGCCAGGGATCGGTTGCGTCAGCTCCCTCTCCCCACTTCTTCCCCAGCCACGTAATCGGGACTCGGTACGATATCCCCTCGTTCTTCTGCCACTCGGGGCAGTAGTCCGCAGCACGCACCGCCGGGACTCTCTCCTCCGGCAGGACCATCCTCTCTGACTCCTTGCGAATCGTCATCATCAGATTGGACACGTGCTCGATCGGAATGCCCATCACCATACCAGACACATTCAGCCCATAGGCGGCCGACTGCCCCACGATGAACGGATCGTGATGCGTCAGCGTGGTGTTCTCGATCATTTTCTCCATCGCCAGCTCAAGATCGGTGGCGTATCGAGCACCCAACACCGCCTGACGAATCGCGCCATTACAGGCGTCCGTGAAACTCCCGTACGTGCTCCAATCGATTCCGGCCTCAACTGCTCCTTGGAGCTGACGCACAACACGGTGGCTTCCGCGCTTGCATGAACAGCTGAAGTCGTGTGCTGAAAGATGCTCACCGAATCGGCGAGTGAAATCCTCATGGTCGTAACCGCCACAACTGGCAACACTCTCAAGGAGCATCACGATCTGCAAGCCCGCCTGGGAGTTCTGCCCCGGCTCAAGGCCTTCATGGTAGCGACCCGGCAAGGGCGCGACGTAGTCGTCAACCCACTCTCCATAGTGGGACTCCATCTCTTCCTTGCTGTGGAACCAGTGTGGCCCGGCAGCAAGCGCATCCCCCACCAACGCTCCCATGATTGCGCCCTTGACCCGATCAGCACGCGTAACGTCTTTCATCGCAGTCCTCCTTGTCTCCTGATGTTGGCCCTCGGCGGTTGCCTTGAGCACGCCGTCGTTCAGCTTCCACAAGCTGAGTCAAACGTAGACTGGAGTAGGTTGTTCCATTATTTGGAACCGGCTTCCAGGGATTTGACCAATATAGCATGTCGGTGCACGCTTGTCAAGAGGTTGGGAGCGTTTGCATCTTAGGCCTAGGGCGAAATATCAAAAAGGTCGGCAAATGTCCCTTTCGGGGCCTTCTCCTGGTGTACCCTTGAGGCAATCTGGATCATCTGCCCCCACGTTGAAATGCACTCCTACCAGCAGTGCAGCGACCGACAATCCGACACGAGCAACTGTGGGGGGGCGCCCCACTTCAAGTCCCCCGTGTGGCGGTTCAGCCAGCGACGCTGCGATTCATCCCAGTGTCCAATCGACTCTTGGGCAACCTTGATCCGGCTCGCAATGCGATGGGTCTCGCTGCACGAGCACGCTGTATGCATGTGTGCACCTTGGCACCGATCTCCAGTTGCTGCGATACGCCCTACGTTGGCCCGCCTTGACGGGATAGCCCTTCGTAGTAGACTGGGTGCGCAATGTCAATCTCTGCAGATGCAACGCGCTCCCACTACCGCTGGAACCATGTGGCTTTTGTCATTGACTACGTCTTTTTCGGCATAGCGATGTCTTTTGCCCGACCCAATAGCGTCCTCCCCGCCTTCGTGAGCCAGTTCACTCGGTCCGCACCAGTCATCGGGCTCGTCTCTACCGTGCTAAACGGTTGCTGGCTACTTCCACAAGTTGCGTCGGCCCAGTGGATCTCAGGTAAGCCCCGAAAAAAGCCCTACCTGGTGGCTGCCATGGGCGGTCGCGTCGGATTCTGGATCATTGCCCTGGCTTTGTGGCTTGGTCTCGCGCAACGAGCCAATCTCATGTTGCTCCTATTCTTCGTCTGCTTCGGGCTCTTTGCCACCTGTGATGGACTTGCCTCAGTGGCCTGGTTCGACCTTCTCGCCCGATCGATCCCGATCAAACGGCGTGGGGGGCTCATGGGCATCGCTCAAGTCATCAGTGGACTGGCGGGGCTTGGCGTCGGATGGGTCATCACCCAAGTGCTGACAGGCACCCGATTTCCGTTTCCGGAGAACTATGCCCTCATATTCACGTTTGCAGCGGTCGCCTTCATCCCTTCTGCAATAGCCCTCATTTCGCTGCGAGAACCGAGGATCGACCCCGTGGAGCACGAGCCGAGGAGGCCCCGCAAAAATGGCTGGCTCACGCCCTTCGCGAGGGATCCGGCGTTCCGCCGCTTTGTTCTCTGCCGTGTTCTGGTTGGTCTGGTTGCACTCGTCTCACCCTTCTACGTAATCCACGCGACGGACGTACTCGCCCTCTCGCCCGCCGTAGTCGGTAGTTTCGTTGCAGCCCAGCAGGTGGGGGCGCTGGTGTCTGGAGCCTTGCTCGGCTTGGTCAGTAACCGCTGGGGCCCCCTGCTGACTGCTCGAATCAGCAGCGCCCTCACCATCGCTGCACCGGCTTTCGCGCTGGGAGCGCACCTGGCTCAGGACAGCTTTCTCGTGCAGGCCTACCCTCTGGTCTACTTCGTGCTCGGGGTCTACCAGAGTTCATCCATGCTGGGGTTCTATAACTACTTGCTGGAGATTGCACCGGACGACCTCCGACCATCCTACATCGGCCTGGCGAATACAACTCTGGGCATCTTGACCCTGGCCCCCACCCTGGGCGGATGGTTGCTCGAGGCGACCTCGTACACCGTGCTCTTCGGTTTAACGGTCGTCTTGGTGTCCCTGGGATTCGTGGTTGCGCTGAACATGAGACCATCAGCCAACCAAACCCGAGAGCCGATGCCGGTTCACGAACGCGGACCATGAGTGGTCGCATGGGGCACTGCCCGCCATCCATCAATCAATCACTCACCAACTGGGTGCGCTGGCGCACATTCTCCAGATCTTCCATACTCCACGTCATCTCCAGCAGGGCGTCGATCTGCACATCATCCAGAACGAACCCTGCCAGTCAGCGAAACTCATCGACCATCTTGTCGCGGATTCACTTTGGGTTCGGGAAACCCGAGGTCCCGTCCACCAACCCGGAGTCCAGGGTGGTGCCGTCCCACAACACCAGCTCGACCCTGCCCGCGATCTACTCCTCCGGGTTGCCCTGCTCGCAGAGCCGGCAGAGCCGATTCATCTTCTCCGTCTCCTCCACCCTCACCTTCCGGGCCGCTCACCGGATCTCCAAATCATCTGGCTGATCCCCCAACGTGTGCCCCGACCCTATCTCGCCTCCACCAGCTTGACCGCTGTCCTCATCCACGTCGATGCTCTTCAACTCCAGGCCGATCCCACCCACCACATCCAGGTTGTTTCCGCCGCAGCGACAGCCCTGTACAAAGGCCCGCTCCATCTTCGCGTGCGGTCCCACCCCCTTCAAAGGGCTCAGATCAAAGACCTCCCCGCAATCCCTACACGCCATCTCCAGCGGCAGCACCTCGAAGTGGAGTTTGGCCCCCTCGGCCAGTGTGTCCTTGCTAAAGTGCTTGAAAAAGATCTCCACGGACCCAGGGACCACAGACGAAATCTCCCCTACCTGCAGTGTGATCCCCGTCACCCGCCGCCCCTCCGCCTGGTCCAGCGCCAGGTCCAGCATCGCCTTGGTGATCACCATCTCATGCATCGCCCCGCCTATCCCACTCTCCTCGACCCTAACGGTCCGCCGAGGCCGCTGCGGGTCTGCCCGGATTCTGTTGGGGCCCTCAGGGTCTCCAAACTCAGCACCGCTCCATCAAGACCCTGAGGGTCCCACCGCATCCTCATCCCTTGGGGGATCTCAACCGCTCCGAATGGGCTCAGACAAGCAGACAATCCCACGAACCCCCTTAGCGTCGAATGTCCATCTCAATCGCCGACTCCGGACACGCTGTAGCGCAGATCCCGCAGCCCCAGCACCGCTCGGCGTCAAACGCCACCACCGCGGCCCCCTGCCCCTCAACGTGCTCCAGGTGAAACGCCCCAAAGTGACACCGCTCCACACACATCCCACAATGAACGCACGCATCCAGATCCCTCACGGCCGTATGGTGACGCCGCGGCCACGCCCGTTCGAGGCCCACCCGCTCCGCCGCGCGAATCGGGAAGCAGTCACATGCACAGCAACTGCAGAAGCCGTACAACCCGTTCTCCCGCCAGGCCTGATCGCCCGTGTGCATCAAACCGGCCCGATCCGCCTCCACGACGATCCGCTTGCACTCCTGCCGCGAGACCCGCCGCCCCATCCCGTGCTCCAACGTCGCCAGCGCCCCTTTATCAAGCCGAACACAATTCTCAACCGGCCTGTCGCAGGCCTTGATGATCGACCGACAGTCGCACGGCACCACCACGTGCACCTCAGCCGCCTCCACCATCTCCAGGGCCTCCTCCAGCAGGACGACGTCCCGGTTCGGAATGACCACCGCCGCGTCCGGGTCCGCCTGGATCTGCCGGATGGCGGGCTCCCAGAGTTTGAGGAACGCGTCCAGGTCCCACTCGATCACGGCCTCCCGCACCTCCGCCGGGACCGCTCCCCACTGCTCGTACATAGCCAGCGGATTGAGTCGCTCATAGAACGTGCCCGAGCTATAGCGCAGCTCTCCGTCATCCGTCGCCTCACGCCCCACGACGTGGCGGTGATAGGCCCTCTCAAGAAACCCCTCCGCCTCCTCCAACGAGGTCTCCATCATGTCGGCAATCTGTCCGACAGATGCCTTGCCGTCGCCCAGCCACAGGATCAAGTCCATCTCCTGCCTCGTCACCACAAAGTCCACGTAGGGCACCATAGCTGGCGGGAGCTTGAAGATCCTCGCGAACTCCTCTATCCGGTTCATAGAAAACTCCTTGTATGCCGAGAGACCGCGTAAGCGCCCCAGGCACGCACATCGCAGGTGCACTCCCGACAAGGTCACTCCCTGTGGAGGATCTTTTCAACGCCTTCCCTAACCTTGTCCGGCAATCCGCCTGTGGGACGACGGTCCATCAGAGCGACGGTCTTCTCCCTCAGCCGATCCCTCAGGGGCCGCCGACCTCCTGCGATCCAGTCACCCACACGCACTCGGCTCAACAACGAGGGCTGCCAGAACTCCCGGAAGTGGGCCATGGTGTGATCCGTGCCGAGGAAATCACCGCCCGGCCCCACCTGGTCGATCACCTCGAGAGCTAGCGACTCCCCGTCCAATGATACACCCTTTGCGAACCTCCGCATCGCGCCGATCATCTCGGCTGTGAAGACCATCATCTCCGGTGACGTGGTTAGACCGGCCTCCAGGTATCCGACATCGTGAACGAGATTCGTGCCGGTCAGCAGAGCGAGAAGCACAGACACGGCTGCGTCCGCAGCTGCCTGTTCATCCATCACACAACTATCGGACATGCCGGCGTTGCCCCACGTCGGCAGACCATAGAACCTCCCCATCTCCGCGGACATGGCCCGTGCAAGTTGATAGATCGGTGCTCCGTAGACGCTGATCGTCGTCTTCATATCCAGGTGGTGCGCTTGGACCCCGTAGACGAAGGGAGCACCCGGATTCTTAAGTTGATGGATCACCAGGCTGGACAGCACCTCTGCATTGCCAAGAGCGTACCCGCCGGCCAATGTGACGGGCGCCGTACCGCCCATCATGGGGGCCGGCGAGTGCACGACGGGCAAGCCATACTCGGCCATTGCCAGAAGCTTAGCCGTCGCCGTTTCTGAGTGCGTCAGGGGCGTGGAGGGCTCCGAGTACAGCACAATAGAGGGGTTCAGTCGCAGGGCCGGCAAGCCCCCGGCAGCCGCAGCGGCCATCTGCACAATCGCCTTACAATCAGCGAGGCCGTCGCAAACGAAGACAATCGGCTTCGTCGTGTGCTCCAACATCAGAGCGAACTGCGCGCGGTAGGGGCTCTCACCATTCACGTCCGGAGGGATGCCCATCGACATGCAGAAATCGAGCTCGGGCAGGACGTCCACCAGCTGGATGCACGCAACGAGGTCGTCCCTAGTGAACTTCCGCCGCTCACCACTTCTTGGATCGAGATAGTTGGGGCAGTCAGAACCGGGGCCAAAACTCACACGACGGGCCTCCAACGGAACGGCAGGCCTATCCCCTCCTCTATGGCACAGTGTGACCCGCGAGGGTGCGCAGCCCAGCGCCCACTGTACCAGCTCGGCCGAGATGGAGACGCGGTCGTCGCCTACGACCCGCGCCCCACCATCGACGAGGAGATCAAACGCTCCCTGATGGAGAACGGCGATACCCGTACGACGGAGAATCTCAAGCGAGGCGCGGTGCACGACATCACAAGCGCTATGATCGAGGAGATTCAGATGAGGCACCGCGTACACCCCCAAACCCGGGAAGGCAAAGGAACGACCCGAAACCACGGATTCCAAATGTTGGAATCCGTTTCCACCCTATACAGTATATCATCCAGGCCGACGCAAGTCAAGTCAGCATACCACGCCCGGTGTCCTTCAACTTTGGGGCAGATTGCCCAACCTCGCCCCGTCGGACCGCACCCAAGAGGGTCGAATAGAGCGTCTGAGGTCTCTAGTACCACAACCTCACCTCCCGGTCAGGAGGGGCGGCACTTTGCCCAAGAAGCAGACCACGGGCCCCCGTGGGAGACAGATGTCGGAAACTCCGTCCCAGCGGGTAGCCGAACGGCCCTAAACGGGCATCTGCGGTTGTAGTACGAAGCGGTAGTCTGGGCTCGTTCCCTTACGATGTGCCCCGAAACTGAAATGTACCCTGCCACGCGAGCACGGCTTCATCCGTGTCCCGCGCCAACTCAGTAAACTGGCCCGTCGCTGGTGCGCCGGGGCTGCGCCCCGGCGCCCTCGGCGCCGAGCTCGGTTCCGAGGTTGGGGCTTTCACCCCACCCTCGGGCGGGGGGTGCTCCCACCGCCCTGCACCCCCAGGGCCAACCCCGCCCCAAGGGGCGGGGCTTCGCCTTGTCGTGAAGAGTCTGTCGGCCTATACACCAAAGCCGTGGCCGGCACGGCAGACCCCAGTCGCACTTACGCTGTGAGTGGCCTTTCGCGAGGTTCGTCGAGAGGATGCCGATCCAGCAAACTCGACCGTCGCAGGTGCCCCGGCGCTCAGCTCCGACGCCTTCAGCGCCGAGCTCGCTTCCCATGGGCGGGGCTCCCTCCCGCTGCGAAACACGAACACAGTGTCCACCGGAACGCTGACCCCAATCAGCCCAACGTCAATCGCAGCGTGCTAGGCCGTTCCATCCCAAGGAGACGGTCCGACATCATCCAGCATCATCCGACATCATCCAGCATCAGGCAACATCCTCTCACGTCTTCGCACCGCCACGCCGGCCCTCGAATCTCACGGCCACAGCGTGAGTTGTTCGCCCTGAGGCGCGTCAAGGACGCGGCGTGCCTCATCTCGAACGCCAGCGGGCAGACTCCCGTTGGGACTCTCGTGCCAGCGGCGCTCGATGATCGCACCATCGCCATACACATCCTCACGCACGGCCCCGCAGACGCTGCAGAGATAGTACCGATTCGGTCCGCCCCCGTGCAGCCGGATCATCCCGGGCCAGGGCGGCGCCCCCGTACAGTCGCAGTACGCTTCAGGCACCATCGGCAAGAACCCCTACTCCGCCAGCGCCTCGCGCCGCGCTGTCAGAGGCACCCCGCCCCCAACCCCTTGCAAGGACCCCGTCCCACCCCTTGCGAAGGTTCCGTCGAGACAACGCGCAGCCCAGCATCCTGGCAACCAAAGCCT
>Ga0180436_10001104_pt1 | contig 26823 bp, 17 predicted proteins | sample SS_ome_2_FD_132434 | JGI IMG/M metagenome (GOLD analysis project Ga0180436, IMG submission 132434) | Hypersaline lake sediment archaeal communities from the Salton Sea, California, USA - SS_3_S_2 metaG | ecosystem: Environmental > Aquatic > Non-marine Saline and Alkaline > Hypersaline >... | reverse complement strand
GAAATATCCACGGGATTGTCAGCTGATGCTTGGATCAAATGTTCGATCACCTGCGGTACCGATTTCTTCTTTTTAATCAAGAACGTGTAATGATCCAGGGCTTCAGAAATTTGGGATTCAGCCATCAGAACCTCAGCTAACTGGAAACGTTCCTCAATTGAAGTGTCTTGGACTGCAGATTTTGGTGCTGGTTTGGGTAACGGTTTATCTTCAATAACCTGAATGTACACTTCCGGTTTCAGTATCTCGATGGTTTGTCCATCGGTAATCTCTGGTACATTCATCAGATCTTGAATATCTCTATACGGACCTTGTTTTTCCCGGTAGATTACTATCCCTTGAGCGACCTGGTAACTGATTCCTAGGATGGATTCTAACTGCGAGATGGCAGCTTTGTTAAGATCTATCGGTTCTTTAGATGATTTTTGGGGAGCAGGCGTTTCTGTTTCTGAAACCCAGGTGTATTCTTCAGATTTTGATGCGTCTGCAGCCGGTTCAGCAGGCGGAGGCGTGGGCTCTTCCACGGGTTCTTCGCCTTCACCGTATCCCGCCAGCCAGGCGGGTATTTCGACCTCTTTTTCAGCGGTGCCAGCCAGTTCGTCAGTATGGAAATCTCCTTCTAGCGGAGAGGTGGCTTTCATCCAGAGAGGTTCATCGCCTTCTTGAATTTCTTCAGATTCAGAGCTGGACCAATCATGCAATTCTTGTTCTTCAGATTTTAATTTTTCATCAATTTCTAAATCGGCTAACCACCCTTTATTGGTATCCTGAAAATCTTTGACCGGTTCTTCAAGTGAGTCTTGGGATTGCACTGCAGCTTCTTTATCTAATTCAGCAAGCCAACCATCTTCGATTTCTTCTTTGGGAGGTTTAGGTTCCTCAGGACTGGGACGTTCCCCGGATAGTTTTTCAAGCCAGAGCATAGCAGTAGTTTGGGGATCCTCTTCGTGTTTAAGGTCCTCCATCCACTTGGGAACTGAATCTCCCGGGTTCAATTCATCTGTATAACGCTTAATTTCATCCTGCAAACTGGCATCATTCCCGCTCTCAACAAATTGTTTCAGCCATAAGATAGCGGTCTCTTGGGGATCTTCTTCTTTCTTGAGATTCTCTAACCATTGAGGTACTTCGGGTTCAATAACATCAGCCGGATCGTTTAATCTGTCAAGTATGCCGCCAGATATTGCAGGATCGCTAGCTTCTGCCGATTTGGTTTCTTCTAATGAAGGATCCTCTTCCGGTAAATCGACCTTAATTGCGGGACTCCCAGCTTCTGAGATCGTATCATCAACGGTATAATCCAGTTTCGCTAGCCAATCAGCGTTTTCGTCTTGTGCTTCATCGGATTTGCTCAGGAATTCCTTTTCTTCATCACTAAGTGAATGATCTGATTGGCGTATAGCGCTTTCAAGTGAAGCAGAAGCGTCTGATTCATCTCCAGCGATCTCAGATAGCCAATCAGGCATACTCTCTGAAGATTCTTCGTCCTTCTTCATGTATTTGGCAGTTTCAAGTTCAGCAGGTTTTTGTCTAACTTCATCAACCTCAAGGTCTCCTGTTAGCGAGTCACGAAAGTCATCAAGAGCTGTGATTTCTTCAGGCTTTTCATCCAAATTTTCCAACCAGTCCATTACCTCGCCATCAGCAGTCGGAGCCTCAGGCGCTAAACCTTCTTCAATTGGTTTGTCAATTTTATCTAGCCAGGAAGCGGAATCATCAGAATCACTAATTGCGGTGTCGCTGATTTCTTCTTGATCGGCATCCTCTGTTTCATCGATTTTAGAAAGCCAATCAGGGACCTGAGTGTTCAATGTTTCATCGAGAGGTGAAACGCCTCGCTCAAAATCACTAGTTGGTTCAGGTAACTCCCCATCCGGGTCTGGATTAATAATTTCTTCTTGTGGAGTCGATGTATGTTCTTCTACTGTTGTGCTGTCTTTTTCTGCTAAATTGTCCAACCAGTCCAAACCGGCGGAGTCTTCCGGTTCTGTTTCTGCGGTGGATTCAAAATCTTCTAGCCAATCAGGGATGTCACTACTGGCATCAGGGGTTTGTTCTGATTCGGGACCTGGGGCAATCTCAGGATCTAGTTCTGGTCTTGGCGTTGGTGTTGATGCTGCAGCTGATTCTTCGGTGGAAAGATCAGTTAACCAGTCGGGCATCATATTTACACCACTATCGCTATCTTGATCCGCCGGAGGTAATGAAGTTGAACTTAAACTTTCAGCGTCTGACGTGACAGACGGTTTAGATCCATCTTCCGCAAGTTCATTTAGCCAATCAGGAGCTTCGCTTTCCATGGATTGAATTTCTTCTTGACCAAAGATTTGTTCCCCAGAGCCTTGTTCAGGTATCAGTTCAGCAGCAACTAAATCCTCTGAAAGTTCTGCCTGGGATAGATCTTCCTGAATAATTTCTTTTTTTTCTTTATTTGCTATTTCATCAATCCATGCCAACTCATCAATGGGAGTATCAACAGTTTCCGGTACCGCGTGATCAATAGTTTCGTCCCTGGGAGCCTTTGATGCAGCGATCTCTTCATCTGTTGCCCTCAAATCTTCAGGCATGTTTTCCAGCCAGGCTACCGCAGTTTCCTGAGAATCTTCATCCATCTCCAGGTTTTTGAGCCAGGAAGGAATGTCCATTTCTGGTTCGCTGTTAGTGACATTAGGTTCTGTTTTGGCAGGCTCGGCAACTTCTGCCGGGGAGGTTTCTTTTGGTGGAGGTGATTCTTCAAGTGGGGTTCTAGGAATCAGGTCCCCGGTAGTGATATAAGATCCTTCGTCGGCAAGGCTTTCGAAAGCTGGAGCAGCATCAGGATCAGCGTTGTAACCATCCGGTGCTGCATCTTCCAACCAGGAAGGGATTTCAGCGGGCAAAATTTCTTCATCATCGTCGAGAGTATCAAATACGGGTTTTGATTCGTCGAATGCACCGCTGTCTTTTCCCCAACCAGCTTCTTTCATCCATTCCGGGATGTTTTCATCCTGATTCCCAGGATTCGGATTCTGGTTTTCCGGCAATGAACTTCCATTAGTATCTTCTGGCATAATATTCTCTTTTTCCTAAGGTTTGTAATAATTACTGAGTGGGAACGTAAATAATATAAATAATAAGTGGACCAGAAACTAAAAACTTTCGGCGCCCTCGTTCCATTCTAATTGATTGATAGTGATTGCGCGATCAGGCACCATTTCCACTGAGGGAGCGTGTTCTGATATATATGCTTCGTAAGGAGAGAGAGCATATAAACGCTTGGTGCAAATAGCCATCTCCTGGGGATGGTCATGAGTTTTTAATGATCTGGCCATGATCCGGTTTGCCATTAGATTGAATGGATATTTCTTCAAAATATCACTAGCCACGTCAATTGCATTTGCTAGTTGGTTACCCGCCAGATAAGTTTCTGTTAACAATGTCTTGAGATCGTATCTGTCGGGATTATCTTTTAAAGCAGCTCTTAGTTCAGAAATTCCTTGTTTGATCAGCTCGCCGCGCAGGTACATACGCGCCAGGGCTCCCTGTGTCAAACGGACTTTCGAGGGTTCTATTCCGTCTCGTTTGCCATAAAGGCGCTTGAGCTCTACCTGGATCTCGCTGTTGTAAGGCTCATTTTCAAATGCTTTTTCCATATGCAGTACAGCTGCAGCAAGGTTTCCTTCTTCTTCCCTAATCACACTCATGCCTACGTGCGAGATAAAATCATCTGGAACTGCAGATAGAACGCGTTGAAATATATCAGCGGCGTTACTGTTCTGATTATTCTCTAAGTAAGCTTTTCCCAAGAGTCGGTAAGTATCTATGTGTTTGGGGAATTTAGATAGAATGTGGCGGCAATGTGTAATAGCTTCGTCGAGCCGAGTCTGGCCTATTAACGAATCTATCTCCTTATTATATGCACGCAATGAAATGACGGCCATTCAATTGTCTCCCCGAGGGGTATTAAATGAATACTCACCAGATTTCTGGTATGGAGTAAAACCTGACACTAGTATGCCTTATTATAAACCACACTGCAAGTGTTTTGAGCGGTCTTAAAAAAATTGAAAAGTCAACATTTAAACAACAAGAATCGTATTTGAAAGAAGGCAAGGAACACTTCGGCAGTCATTTTTCTGGTTATTTATATACCATTTACAGACTGATTCTGCATATTATCTTCTAAATATGTGGATTTCCAAGTAGATCTTCAAAATAAAAGAAAGTTGAAGTTTGTAATCAACAATTGGACATTGAATTCGTGAATTATATGTATAAATAGGCTAAAAGCATATTTGTGGACAAATCATTATATGTAGAAATGATTAAAAAGGTGTTTTCAGCCAATAAGTTATCATATTTATTTATACGCCAGGCGGGAATAGTCTATATTAGTTTTGTTATCAGCTAATTAGAGAGAGAAGTTGCGTTGTGATTAGATGTACTCACGACGTGAATAATCGATGGAAATAGTTATCTTGATTGGTCGGTATGTGTTTTTCTTGACACAAGAGTGGTTTTAATGGCCTCTGACAATGGTAGTAAACCGTAACCGAACCAGAAGGCAACCAGGGGAATTAGCGGTATGAAATAGCGCTGCCAGGGCAAGGGTAAAAAGAATAGTATTCCTATTACTAGGGATAAGGTAGTTATTAATATCAAAATAAGATTGCTTTGTATAGCTTTTGAGTGACTGGAGTAGCGTCTAGAGAACACATAAAACCCACTTAGAAATATGGTCAATTGTATAGATCCGCCAATTAGATTACGACCCCAACTATGAGGAAGGATTTCTCTATAAACCTGGATCTGGCGGGTTAATGGGCCTAAGTAATTGTCGATCTCAGATACTGCTGGGGGAAGTATGAATACATTAGATATCAGGTTTAGTACTTGCCTGAAAATATTCGGACTGTAACCTCCGAGATGATCGATAAGCTGTAGATCAAGTAGATGGGCTCTTGTTTGAAAACCAAAAATGATTGCAGAGAAAGGGGCTTTCCAATAATAGGGATTCAAAAGCAGGGTTATGGTCATGAAAACCGCCATAATCACAGCGATGCGTCCTAACATATTTTTCAGGTTTTGGTCTTCGTCTGGAAGGACGCATACTGCTATAATTCCAGCAGGGATCAGGAATATGCCCGTTTGCTTGGCATTAAAAGCAATAGCAATTGCGACTCCGATCAGGACAGATTTAATTCGATCGCGGGTAACTGACCATAGGAAGAGAGTGATTCCGAAAAGAAGAGCAGACTCAGCCATAGCTCTTCTACCATGGAGGAGGATAAGTGGGTTGAGTCCCAAGAAAATAACTGCTATCAGTGCCGGAGGTTTTGGTAGGATTTTTCTAATGCTGAAATAGAATAGATAAATGGACAAAGGAATCAAGAGGGTAGGGATGATCCGGGCAGTCTTTAGTAAAGATTGAGAGGGAAATGCACCTGTCTTCAGGTTTTGTTTCCAAGTCAGAGCCCAGTCCCAGTCAGATTGCAATCCCGGAGATTTTGTTATAAAACGAGCGAAACCAATCAAATAACGTGTAAGGGGCATATCAATTGCCCGGTAGATAATTTTGCTTGAAAGGTCAGAATCGGGTGAATATGACAGCGAAAAAGGATCTTTGATGAAATCAAATGAGTCTTCGCTCATAAAGATTTGAGTGCTCTCGTCCGGATGGAATGGAACAAAATCCATCCCCCACAGATAAAACAGGGTTAGAAACAGAAAAATTACATGAATTATCCATTCTTTTTTAAGCTCGTTGATCATTAGAGAACCCGAAATAACACTGGAAACTGTAAGAATTATAAGCCATGAATTGAGTAAAACTGGAACAGGGTTAATGAATAAAAAATCAAAATTACATACCCTAACAATCTACATAATTCCGGTAATTATAGCGGGGGCGATCAAGGTATTTATTTCTCCAGTTAATATTACGCCATTTAACGCCGATGAGGCGATTGTCGCTTTAATGGCTCGTCACATAAACCAGGGCAATCTCCCCGTATTCTTTTATGGACAGGCTTATATGGGAAGCCTGGATGCAATCCTGGTTTCGCTTGGGTTCAGGATCTTCGGAGAAGAAATTTGGGTTATCCGACTGGTTCAAAGTTTGCTTTATATCGGAACAGTATTTACAACAATGGTGCTGGCAAACCGATTGCTCAAATCTCAACGAACTGCCTTTTATGCCGGCTTGATCATGGCAGTTCCACCTATAAACGCAGCTCTCTATACCACCGTAAGCTTGGGCGGATATGGAGAAATGTTATTGGTGGGCAATTTATTGATTCTTGGAGGATTGTCGATAATTCAACAGATCAGAGATAGCGAGTCTGTAATTGAATACAAGCTTTATGGGGGATTATTCTTGTGGAGTATCGGAGCAGGTTTTGGTTTTTGGATCATAGGCTTGACACTTGTTTATACCTTACCTTTGGTAATTCTTATACTCTGGCATTTGATAAAAAGAACATCCTGTAGGGCAATTCTACCTGGTGTGGTATTGCTTGTTGGCGGCATTATTGGATCTGCACCCTGGTGGTTTTCGGCTGTCCAAACGGGAAATTTCACCATTATTCACGAGATTGCAGGAAGCGCAATTAAAGGGACCACAACTTCATCATGGCTTGTCAGACCATTGTTAAGATTGTTTAATCTAATAATTTTTGGAGGGACAGCGCTGATTGGTTTGCGGCCTCCCTGGGAAATCCGTTGGTTAATGCTTCCGCTTATGCCGATAGCATTGATCTTCTGGATATATGCATTAATATTCAATGTTAAAAATATTATTGAATCCAAAAAAGATATTGGCCTAAATGTCCTGGTTCTTATGGGATTGGTTTTGACCGCAGGATTTATATTTTCTCCATATGGCGACGATCCATCGGGCAGGTATTTTTTACCCTTGATGGTTCCTATGGCTATTTTTGGTGCTAATTTAATAAAAGCACAATTCTCTAAAAATAGAATCTTGGAATATTCAGCTATTTTATTGGTAATTGTTTTTAATTTTGGCGGGATCCTCCAATCGGCAAAAATGAACCCGCCAGGAATAACTACTCAATTTGACAAGGTGGCTCAGGTAGATCAAAGCTACATGGATGAATTGATATATTTTCTGAAGGAAAACAAGATACGGGCTGGATATTCTAATTATTGGGTTTCCTATCCTCTTGCTTTCTTGTCTGAGGAAGAGATGATTTTCCTGCCTCGTCTCCCATACCACGAAGACTTCAGGTATACTGCGAGAGATGACCGCTACTCTCCGTACCAACGTGTTATAAAAGCTGCAGATGATCTAGCGTATATCACTACTAATCATCCGGAACTGAATGATTATTTGAGGGAGCAGTTCTCAGATCAAGGGATAAGCTGGGAAGAGAGCACTGTTGGTGGTTTTCAGGTTTTCTATAACTTATCGCAATCCATACATATTGAAGAGCTCGGACTGGGATTCACTACAACGCCATGAAAAATAAAGAATTTGTTCAAAGGGTGCTAGAAATATTTCTACCTCGTCTGGGTGAGATATTTTTCATAGCCATCTTTGCAGCTGTAATTGGTCTTGGTCCCCGGATGATGAATGTCGATGGCGATTTAGGCCGACATATCACACTTGGCAGCTATATCATCGATAGCCGGGATATACCAACTGAAGATATATTTTCTTTTACTAAGGCTGGAGACCCTTTAACTCCTCATGAATGGCTTTCTGATCTGATTTTCGCTTTAATAAATTCAGTAGCTGGATTGAACGGGGTAGTTTGGATAACTGCGATAGTTTTAGCTAGTTCTTTATGGTTGGTCTATAAGTACAGTTTGAATTTGAGTAATATGAGCTTGATAGCTTTGCTTGGAGGGATTCTAGGTGCAGCTGCCTCAAGTCTGCATTGGTTAACAAGGCCGCATATATTTACGATATTACTGGCAGCCATTTGGACCGGAGAGCTTGAAAAGATGCGCTTGGGAATAAGAAAATCATGGTTTATATTCCCAGTCCTTATGTTGATTTGGGTAAATCTGCATGGCGCATTTCTTGCGGGTTTATTAATTTGGGCATGCTATTTCGCAGGAATATTACTGGACCAAAAATTCTCACTCCACAAGAATCAGTCCTTTTTATGGGTCGGCATCAGTTCAATCCTTATTAGCTTACTGAATCCTGATGGAATTGGCATCTGGAAAACTGGAATTGGTTTTTTGGGGAACCAATATTTAGTAAGCCATACTGCTGAATATTTACCCCCGGATTTTCAGCAATTAGCTTTTTGGCCGTTTTTGATCTTGATAATGTGCTCTGTAGTTGTTTTGGGATTAAGTAAAAAACGCATTGCTTTTTCACACTTATTGATCGTGGGTGGCTGGACGATAATGGCGCTATATTCAGCCAGAAATATTCCACTTTATGTTGTGACTGTGATACCTATCCTGATATCAGAAACATGCGGTATTCTTTGTGATTGGGAAGATTCAATTCTCGTAGGTAAATTTCTCGATTTCCAGAAGAAAATTGCAACTACGGAAGAAAATTTGAAAGGGGGATTCTGGGCGGTTGTTTCGGTCATATTGGCACTTGTGTTGTTTGGAGGAGGCGCAATCCTAGATTTTCAAGGAACTGGAAATATATTTTCTGAAAAAGTATTCCCTGTCGAAGCAGCCGAATGGCTTGAAGATAATCCACCAGGAGGAAACGGATTTAATTATTTCCCATGGGGAGGTTATTTGTTGTACAGGTTCTGGCCAGAACGATCTGTGTTTATTGATGGACAAACTGATTTTTATGGGGAAGAACTTACGAGAGAATACGAGATGGTAATTACCTTGTCAGAAGGATGGCAAACTGTACTAAAGGAATACGAAATTGAATGGGTGATTATGCCGGCAGGATCAGAATTAGGCTCTGTTCTTGATGATAATGATTATTGGATTAGAGAATACGAAGATAGTACAGCTGCAATATGGGTGTACTCAGATTAGATAGCAGTAGAGAGGGATTGTTAACCCTAGGAATAGCCTGGATAATTATATGCCCTGGATCAAAGAAGAAAAACTCTATCTTATTATCGTTCTGTTATTGATTTTGATCATGGCGGTGAGAACTCCACTGGAAACTGATATGTGGTGGCATCTAAGGGCGGGTGAAGAGACCCTGGGCAGCGGGGAAGTTTACTCTGTAGACACTTTTTCATTTACTCGAGAGGGAACGGATTGGATAAATCATAGCTGGCTATCACAAGTCGTGATGTTCTTGACCTTCCAGCATGGTAGCTATTACGGTATATCTGCCTGGGTGGGGATCTGTGCTATTTTATCTATGCTTTTCATTTATCTTCAGATGGAAGGCCATCCACTTTTAAGGAGTGCGGTCTTGTTATTTGCTGCTGTCGTGTCTAGTGTTGTTTGGTCACCAAGGCCACAAATACATACTTTAGTCTTATTTTCACTGGTGAGTTTTTTGATATATAAGTACAGAAGTACACAGCAAGCGGGATATTTAGTATGGTTGCTGCCAATTTTTGTCTTATGGGGTAATTTGCATGGAGGATATATACTTGGTATTATTTTGATCGGATCGGTTATTGTGGGGGAAATATCTAATAAAGTGCTACTCATGGAATTTACTCAAAATCTACCTTGGCGGCGGATTGGAATCTTATCAATTTTCATGGTAGGTAGTTTTCTTGTAGTCTTGATCAATCCATTTGGCTTTGATATGTGGAGGATCCCGTTTAATACCGTTGGCGTTGAAACCCTTCAAAATCTGATCAACGAATGGGCTTCACCTGATTTCCATCAGGCAATTCAACAGCCTATGCTTTGGATGATGCTGGGTGTTTTTGGTTTAATTGGTCTATCGAAGAAGAGGATTAGTGGTGCTGAGTTAATGCCTTTAATTGCGTTTAGCTGGGCTGCTCTAACCGCAAGGAGAAATTTTGGTCCATTCGCGATTATTGCCGCTCCAATCATTTCAAAATACCTCACAAGTCTTATTGACGACTGGCTATTTGTCGCAAAAGAAAAATTCAATTGGATAGATAATCTCTTAGAAAGATCAAGCCAGAGTAACAAAAATCTGAAACCAGGTTTTAAGAATCTGATCAATCTTTTTCTAATTAGTTTGCTCTTGGCTGGAGTAGGCTGGAAGATCCTAAACGGGAACGAAAAGGAGTTTGTACAGGAGGCAGAAAAAGAAGTCTTCCCTGTAGATGCTGTTTACTGGTTAGAAAACACTGAAATTGAAGGAAATTTATTTAATGATTACAACTGGGGCGGATATTTGATCTGGCACCTGAGGGATAAGCCAGTTTTTGTGGACGGAAGAACGGATTTGTTTGGTGATGAGATATTGAATGAATGGCAACAAGTACGTCGGGGAGAAAATGGATGGCAAGAAGTTATAATTAGGGAAGATATTTCAGCGATCTTACTTAAGAATGAAAAAATGTATACCCGCCATTTTTTAGAAGAAGGATGGGTAAAGGTATTTGAAGATGACCTCTCAATTGTATTAATCGCTGGCAAATAAATATGCAAGAAACCTGTGTAATATTGTTATTGACGCTAAAGAAGAGAATAAATTTCAGTAACAGCTCTTTTCCCGGTTCATAACCATCCCATTCATAATTGCGATTGAGATATATTAGTGGGGGTGATATATGATTGCTTTATTGGTTTTGGTGAACTTTCGAAGCACTGATTGGTCCTGCTTTCGATATAATTCTTGTGCGTTTTCGTCTAAAATCCCATTTATAGCTAACTTAATTATTATGTTTTTGAAATTGTATTAGCTTATTACCTAAACTAGTAGACTTTCGATTCACTCAATTTTCCCCTAATTGCTGAGAAAATTCCATCGTTGCCCAGAATAGGACCTGGGTCCCTCCAAACAAGAATTTGTCAAGTTGGGCAGTTCCTATGGTCCTTATAAGCTTGTGTAGTTGAGCACATATAAAAAAGATGCGATCCCGGAGAGCAGTAAAAGCACTGTTCTGGAATATCTGAACCATTTTGCACCAGGAACGAGCAGGAGTATGATCCATATATCTAGAAAAATGCGAAGGTAGCCCGCATGGTACTCAAGTATCTGCATATTACTTACGGTCAAAATGGCGATGATCGGAAGTGTAACAACGTGCGCTATGGTGAGAGATGCACGGGACCGGACAAACGAAATTGCCAAGAGGGCAGCAGTTATGAGGAGAACGGTGAAGCAAAGACCCTCGTACAGTTCGATGTTACTGAATCCTCCACCAATTAGGCTTCGGATTTTTGTGTAGAATCCAGAGAAGGGCATAGCCAAGTTTTCATGTACGCCTGTTGTTCCTCTATGGATATAGCTATTAACATAGAAAAACCAGGATAGTGGCGGAATGGCGCTGATAAGAAGAAATGAGGTGAATTTTGTTCTGCACTGAAAGAACAAAAGGCCTGCAAGGACTACAGCGGTTGCAAGATATGTTTCACGCGTGAAACAAGCTCCGGCTAAAACAACAGCTGAAAAAACATAACGCCGATCTTTAAAGAGGAACAAAGCGGCTACGAACAGAAAAGAACCGAACAAATCAGCAGTAGTCAAAGTGAGGCATACCCAAACGCCGGGAAAGGCGAGTATCCACAAGGCAGATGGCGATGGCATATCTTCTGGCATTTCTGGGTTTCTGAAAAAGGATATAAGAAGAACGAGTCCGGTTATACAGACTAGATTTAAGCCAACAAGAGCATACGGAATTATTTTTGGATTTCCAAGCCCCAAGATATAGCCGGCCAGTGGGTAGCCAATCCGCTTATATCGGTATTTTGGGTTGTCAAGAGCATTGATCGTTCCGTTATCATCCAGCGTTGGATCGAGCGCGATTGTTAGAAAAAATTGACCATCATAGCCGATCTCGCCTTGAGTAACTCGTACGGATTCCTCATTGACGAAGGGCGATAAGGGCAAGACGTCTCCGATACGAAAGAACCCCGTGATCTCTCCGTCGAATGTATTGACAAGCAGCACAGCGGCGATAGCGATAGCAAATCCTGCTGAGATCACTGAATCGATTATGTTTTTCGATTTCATCATTTTCATACCCGGGATAATGCCGTTATCTTTAGAATGTATGATATGTGAAAGGAACTTCTACTAAATGGTTGTGATAACGGTTACGGTTTGATATGGCGCGAAGCCGATAAAGGTTTGTGTTTAAAATTTCCTTGCAGGTCTCACAGTTTCATAATAACTGTAGTGTACCCAATAAGGAGAAGTTTTGGCAAGAGAATAACAATTGGGAGAAAATGCCGACCCTTGTAGATACTAAGAAAATACACCCGTAAGGGTAGGTTTATGTTGAAGAAATTTCAATTATGAATAACCTGGGTTTAGGGCAGGATAACCTTCTATCTTCAGTGATTCAATTATCAAATTATCAGGATATTAATATTCCGATATAATCATTGCTATGACAAATCTCCAAATAGATAAACCCTCTGAATATTAGTTTTCTTCCTAGTGGAACTTTTCATGAGTACTAATATAAACAAAGAATTGAAAAACTTACAATTTTCAAATTCCTTCCTCTTGTGGGCTTCCACCTTAGCTTTCCTGCCTCTGACGCTCTATTTCCGATTTGTGATCGATACCTCACTCGTAATCAATAAAATTTTCAACGCCTACAAGCAAGCTGCCTGGATCCTTGGTTTGGTTTTTTTTCTCTGGTTGCTCTGGAAATGGCTTTTTGATGACCGTTTAATAACAACTGGTATTGATAAATACATCCTTGCATTCTGCCTGGTAGTCTGCCTTTCAACAATATTTTCGGTTAACCCCAGCTTGAGTCTTGAGAGACTGATTGATATTTCACCATATTTTCTTGGGATATATTTATTGCTCGATCTAAAACGTTTTCCAAAACTCTGGCAGGGGATCACCAACGCCTTATTGATTACAGCTGGTGTGAGTTCATTATTGATTCTAATCTCTACGATCCCCTGGATAACGTTATACCAAATTACGCCTTCTCAAATCCTCTCTAATCCAATATATCTGTTGAAGATCCTCCCCCGTCTGCCATATTCACTTGGACTGCTTGAAAATGTTACTGCTGGTTACCTGGTGATGATCTTGCCTTTGGGGTTTTACCAACTTTTTCAAAGCAAAAATAAATTCTGGAAAGTACTCCAGGTGGTGGGAATTGTTCTCAATCTGAGTGTGTTACTACTGACCCAATCCCGAGGAGGTTTGCTGGGACTTTTTACAATGATATTAACCCTAGCCTTAATCTACCGAAAAAACCTGGCTAGTTATATATTCAAGAATAAATTTCGGATTGCCCTGACTGGAGTGCCGGTTGTTATGTTTCTAGCGGGCAGCATCAATTTCGTATTAAGAGTAAGGGGATTCAGCTTTGTTGAGCGTAGTATGCTCACCCGATATCAGTTCTGGTTGGCAGCCCTTAAAATATTTCGGGAACGCCCCTTGTTGGGCTCCGGATTGGGGACTTTTGGTGCGAAATATATTGAATACCGGAATTTATCAGACATAAAAACAACCATAATCCATGCTCATAACGAATTAATTCAAATTGGCGCTGAACTAGGTATCCTGGGAGTGATCAGCCTGATTATTGTATTCTGGCAGGTTGTTCGGATTTTACGCCAACAACAAGAAGTCCTCCCAACCTATTCTCGGATTATTTTAGCTGCCTTGGGAGGATTATTTGGCAGCTTGATTACTGAAGTTCTTTTTGCGAGCCCCATGATCTTCCTGTTATTTCTTTTTTACATGGTTTGGCTGATTCCCAGCGTTAACGATACTCCCCTTCCTCGCAAGGGCAGAATTTATGGGGCTCTTACTATGGTTGTTGTTTTAATTGGGATCGGTTATGGATGGAATATCTGGAAAATTGAACCCTACGATCAAGCGCTGCAAGCAGCATATGAGAATAATTGGAAGGATACGAGCGCTGCTTTACGTACCGCTCAAAAACGCGACCCCGCTAATCCTTATTACCAGCATGCGCTCGGTTTTTCATATGGTCAGGTCGCTTGTCAAACCGGCGAGGATGTCGATCGGGCACTCTCTTATTTTCAACAATCATTCGAAACTTATCCAAATTGGGGAATTGATCATGCCAATGCTGGGGTATTGTATGCAATCAAAGGGGATTTTGAAAATGCAGCTTTTCAGATGGAACAAGCTGTCTATAATGATCCCCAGCAATCGTTTTTCAACTGTTTGTTGGGAGATTATTACCTTCGGCTAAATAAACCTGGGGAGGCTTTGGAATTTTACAGACGCTGTATTGTTGGAAATCCCCAAACCCTGGATTCGCCTTATTGGCAGGAAGATCAAAATAAAACAGCTCGCACTCAGTTAATTGTCGAGCAAGCCGAATCAATGCTGAAGGAACAGGAAGGCGAAAACATGTTACTAAAACTAGCTTCCCTGTACCTCGCCAACGACGATATCGAACAAGCGAGTCTAGCTACCCAAGAATACTTATTAGATAATCCAGATGGTCTAATTGGTAATATAATCTATTTCAAGATTCTGGATTACAAAGGTGAACTCTCAACTGTTGCTGAGAAGATCAGGCAACTCTTGATTTCATATCCGCGCAACGTGCATCTGTGGACCTATCAAGGAAAGCTCGCGCTTGAATCAGCTGACTACAAAGAAGCAGACAAAGCTTTTACTATTGGGTACCGATTAATACCTTCAGCCGAAAGAGCATGGAACCTGGGAATTCTTTATCAAGTGGAGGAAAATCTTCCAAAAGCTCAAGAATTCTACAAAAAAGCACTTGAAAAAAATCTTCCGCGAATCGGTTTTTCCCAGAACGTGGCTGGGCGTTGGCCTTTACCAGGTATATTCGTGGATTGCATGCCAAGAACTAATACATTTGCCGAGTATTATCTTCCGGCTTATCAAGCAGCAGAGCACCTGGCAGATCAGGATTGTACCCAAGCTGCTTGTATCTACCAGCAACTGTTACGGGATAATCCACCACCTGAAGAAGCTCTGATCCGCCTTGAGGCACTTCCGTGTTACAGTAGTTTTAATCCGAAATTATGCGATTTAGAAGGGGTTCACTAATTAAGATAGAATAAATATTAGTGTAAAGTTGAAGGTTGATGATAGGCTTCGCTGAGAAAAATCTAACTGAGCGATACGGTGACAGGTTAAAGTCGAAAAGTTAATAGTAAAAAACCTAAAATTTTATACTATGAAGTGCTTGCGAATAAGATCGACAAGATTGTTATTATAATTATTTGATAATTCGACCTGGAAGATATAATTCTAGGGTTATGGCTATGGATCCGGAATACTTACAGGAAAGAAATACATACATGAAATTACAGAAAGTTAACCAGGAAAGATAAATTGACAAATAAGGAACAACCGGAAAGATCGCAATATATTTTTTATATACTTGCCATTCTAGTATTAATTATCGCTGGCCTCCTGAGATACATTAATTTAAGTACTAATCCAGGCTGGTACAGTGATGAGGGGACCCTGGCGGAAATAGCAAAAAATTTGATGTACGGCCGATCTCAATACTTAGCGCTCAATAAATCTACGTTACTCGCAGCCAGGCTACCCTTATTCCCGGCATTGATGAGTTTAGTGTTTTCAATCACGGGAGTCCATATAACCGTTATGCGATATGTGACTGCTAGTATGGGAGTTTTAACGGTAGGCCTGCTAATGGTTGTGATTAGAAATTTGATGGGTAAAAAGGGGGAGTATTTAGCTCTTGGCGCGGGATTTTTCCTAGCACTATATCCAAAAGCCATTCTGTATAGCCGGTTGGCGTTTAGTTATAACCTGCTTGCTCCCTTAGTTGTTGTTATCTTTTGGTCTATTTATAAATACCTGGATACAGGTAATGTAAAAAAACTGCTTTTGGCGAGTATTCTCATCGGGGTGGGCACTATTTCAGACATCATGATGTTTACATTCCTGCCGGCAATTTTGATGATTACAATCTATAAAAACTGGAAGGATCTTTATATCCCTCTCTTTGTATCGATATTTCCATTTTTACTGTACAGCAGTGTGATGTATATTGGAGAACCGGAAGCATTTATTTTTGATTTTCGATTCACCTTTTTTAGACTTGAAAGTGTATCTTTGATCGCCCAGTATCCCATTATTGCCTTGAATTATGCAAGCTTGATCTTCAAAGACTATTGGTGGGTAGTAGCTATTACGGGTATTTTTATGTTGAGAGAGAAGAAGTTTAAATACTTGGTTTTAATTCTCATGATTGTTCCTTTATTTGCCCTGGGCAGAACTGCGTTTCTCCCAGAGCTGGGTTATTACTATCTTATTCCTTTATTCCCTCTATTGGCAGTAGGAATAGCTGGTTTTGTCATTAATGGCTTGTCAGAGGTATTTAATGCCCTCAATTACGCTTCTGAAAAATATCTGGCACGCTTGATTGGCTTATTCAGGAAAATAGACCTGCGATGGTTTCTGAAACCAGGTATTTTTATCTTAACAAGTCTTTTATTATTTGTAATTATCTTGTCTCCAATTGTTGTGACTGGGCTAATAGACTTTAACCAAATAATTAATGGAATAGAATCAGATATTGATCCCGTCCTGGTTGATACATTTGCTGCGGAAGAAGCAGTAAAATATGTAAATGCACGCGTAAGAACAAATGATCTGGTACTAGCATCTCCTGCATTAGCCTGGGCCATTGATGCAAACGCTGCAGATTTTCAAATGGCCCTTGCTTATAAAGGAGATGAAACCAAACATTTACCAAGTGATATCCCTCAAGATCGGTTCTCTTATGCAGTAGATTTCAAAGAAGCAACTTATATTGTGATCGATCCGATATGGAGAAATTGGGCTGTGTGGAACATGGACGGAGTACATCGAATGGTGGAAGAGGTAAATACGTGGCCCCTTGTATATGAAGTCGGTGAAATAGAGGTATTTAAAAATCCAGGAAACTAGAATTGAATAAATATTCGAATCGCAATGCTAATCAAACTCAAAGCTCGGCGCATTTTTATCGCCTTCCTCTCTATTTTCTTACCTTCCGTTTGATATTATTCGCCTCTTTGCCGTATGAGATCATACCCGGGTATGGAGATTACTGGAATTTTTTTAAGCAAGCTGGGCTGGGATTTCCATTTCTTGATTTCTGGACAGAATTTCCACCTGTTTTTCCGATCATTTCACGAGCGGTATATTCTCTGGCGGGGGGACGAGAACACACTTACGCGTACCTCCTGGCAATTTTCTTTACCATTCTCCAGGCAGCTTGTATCTGGTTGCTCTTGAGCATTATCCGGATTGTGTGGCCACAAGAAGATCCAGAACGAAGGGGCTGGCTTTACTTATTGTTAACAGCTGGCCTGTTTTACACTTGGGGGTATTTTGATACGCTGGCAGTATTTTTCATGTTGCTGGGTATAAACTACATTCTTCTGAAAAAAGATATCTGGGTAATGGTGGTATTAGCACTGGGAACTTTGACAAAATGGTTTCCCGTCTTGTTGCTGGTCTCAATTTGGAAAATACGGAAACCTAAGAAGGCATTAGTAATTTCACTCGTTACGCTTGTTTTTGTCGCCGCCGCTTGGTTTACTTTATTTGTAGCAAACGGCGATTACACGAAGGCGTCAATATTGTCCCAATTGAATAAAGGATCCTGGGAAACGGTCTGGGCGTTAATTGATGGAAATCTAACCACTGGTAACTTTAACCCTGAAATAAACCGAACGATAGCTTCGTCAACCTCAATAATAACTGGAAATCCACCTGTGATACCAACCTGGCTATCTTTACTGGTCATAGGCGGAATAGGGTTTTTCGTATTCTGGAAATCATCCTTAGATACTGCGCTCAAGGTGGTTGGCTTCGTAGGATTTACCCTGGTTATGTTTTTCCTCTGGTCGCCGGGTTACAGTCCTCAGTGGATATTATATTTACTGCCCTTCGTGTTATTGTGTTTTAAGAATAACCGCAGTCGCTTACTTTCGCTTGTTTTAATTCTTGTAAACCTGCTTGAATGGCCGATTCTTATGTCTAGGGGAAAATTCCAGTTTCTGGAAGAGATAATATTACTGAGAACGGCGATATTTATCCTCCTGGCTCTGTTATTTGCACAGATCGCCTTGGCGCAAAATAGCAATGATGAGAAAATAATAACCTCGTAATAATCAAATAAAGCGAAGATAACCTGGATCTGTTTCTCAACCAATCTCCGCGGATAAATAATGAGAGCTGTTATGTTTATGCTCCCAGGGAGTAACTTAATGTGGTGAGTAGAAAACAAGTAATCTTGATAATGATTCTTGTTCTAATCTTAGTTATTATCAGTGGTTTGGTTTGGGTTAATTACCAATTTGTGAAAAACAATCCCGGGGGAAATGATTTTTTATCTTATTATGTGGGAGCTAGAGCTCTTATTTTTAAAGGAGTTAGCCCATACAGCGAGGAAGTGGCATTAGAAATTCAAAATTTGGTTATTGGGCGATCACCCATATCAAGTGAATATGAACCCCGTGTAACTTATCCTTTATACTCAGTCCTTTTATTCGTTCCATTTGCTTTAATTGGTGAATTCGTTTTCGCACGAGTTGCCTGGATGGTATTCTTAGAGATATCGCTAATAGCAACCGCTTTTATGGCTTTGAAATTGTTTGAGTGGAAACCCAAGTTGACCTTACTTGGATTGTATTACTTATTTTCTGTATTTTGGTATCCCGCTTTCAGGAGTTTAATAAACGGAAATGCAGTCATAATCGTTGGCTTGATGATGACTGGAGCTATGTATGCAATTAAGGCGGAAAAAGACAAGATTGCCGGCATCCTACTAGCATTTTCAACTATTAAACCTCATCTGGTAATTTTAGTAATTATTTTCATTTTGGTTTGGTGTTTGTATCAGAAGAAGACGGAGTTAATTATTTGGTATTTCGTGAGTATGCTCGTTCTAATCCTAGGAGGAATATTAGTGATTCCAAATTGGATATTACAAAATATCTGGGAAATTCTTAACTATCCCACATATAATCCAGCTGGTTCAATTGCTGATGTGATAGGAAGTTGGTTTCCCGGCATACGCACTATTATAAAGTGGTTGATCAACGGCAGTATGGGATTTTTGTTGATATATGAATGGTGGATTGCCAGGAAGCAAGAATTTCAATGGTTTCTTTGGACTGTATGTATCACTTTGCTAATTTCTCTATTTATTGGTATCCAACCAGACCAAGGTAACTTTATATTACTTTTTGCTCCATTTGTAATGATTATCGCTTTCCTGGATAAACGATGGAACAAGGTTGGAAGGACCGCAGCCGTAACATTAATCGTAATCGTCTTATTTGGCTTATGGATATCATTTATAACAACCCTAAATTATGATCCACAACCTGCTCAGAGTCCTTTGTTCTATTTCCCTCTTCCTGTGATTGTTCTTGTAGGGCTATACTGGATTAAGTGGTGGGTGACCGGCTCAAAACAGATTCTTTTGAACGATAATGCATGAACAGGAAAAATTAGCAAAGGATTTTGTTCGGGGAATATAGAAGTTTACGAGAAGCTAAAGAGGTGGGACGATGAGCAGAATGCGCAAGATCTGATTGATGAAAAAGTTGATTACATAGATACTTTCATAGATTAGTTTCCTTGTTTAATGCCCGGTCTGGAAATTGCATTTCAAAAGCAAGGAGAGTATGGCGAAGTGTTTAGGCCTGAGAATACTGTAATGTATTATTGGAATGATAGTAAATGGCGGGAGATTATTCAATTAAACCTAACAAAGACATAAATTGCCTCGTAGATATACCTATGCTATACTCTCAAGGTAGATTAGTGTGAAAAGGCAGGAGATTTTCTATGGCGTTTAAAACAGGTGAAATTGAAAGAAACACTGAACAACTTCGTGAGTCAATTTCTGAAAAAATATCTCAAGGCGAAAGTAAACTTGAGGGCGTAACAACCAAGATCCAGCAGAGCCAAGCTGAAGTTGACAAGTTAGCTCAAAGGCAGATCGCTAACTCCGCAAAAATCAGGAACATCAAGGAAAACACCTCTGAATTCACCGCTATTGATGTGCGAGACGCTTATGATGAAGCACTAGAAGCCCAGCAGCGACTATTTGTTATGCGGGGACAGATGGACAAATTGAAAAGCGAACAGGTCCATTTGCAGGAATTGATCATGCAGTTGCAGGATATGAATGGATACTTAACGAAAACACCTTTACTGGAAGGTGGAGAAACAGAACTAGATGCGGCGGAATTTGTAGAATCGGTAATTCAGGCTCAAGAGCTAGAACGGAAGCGTCTATCAAATAAAATGCATGATGGGCCTGCGCAAGCGCTGTCAAATTTCATCTTGCAGGTAGAAATAGCCCAAAGACTGTTTGATTTGGATTTAGATCAGGCCAGAGACGAGCTTGACGCCCTGAAAGCTACTGCGAGTGCAACATTTATCAAAGTTAGAGATTTTATATTTGAATTGCGTCCGATGATGTTAGATGACTTGGGATTAATCCCAACCCTGAGGCACTATTTTGATGCATTCAAGGAGCAGAATGAAATTGAAGTCCATTTCACTGCATCTGGCACTGAAAGGCGATTGGAAAGTTACCTGGAAATTATGGTCTTTAGAGCAGTACAAGAATTGGTGAGTAATGCTGCCCGGCATAGCCAAGCAAGTTCTATCAGAACGCACATTGATACTGGAGAAGACCGTGTAGTAGTTGATGTTGAAGATGACGGCCAGGGTTTTAACGAAGAGCAGGCCATGACAAACAGCATGGGGATCAAAGTAATAAAAGAAAGGGTGGATATCCTAAACGGTGAATTTAATGTTGATACAGCAATTGGCCAAGGTACTCGGATTGGCTTCACTATTCCCTTAGCCACAGAGGGTCAAGACGTCTTTGCATAACTGTAAGGAGAACCTTATTGCATTTTAAAAACATGTTCTTTATAATGTGCGTACTAGCCTGAAAGGTTCGCATACACCTAGAAGGAAATCTACTTTACAGGAGGTAAACACCATGTTATTCGCACCTAAAGAAAAAGGCCAAGGTCTCGTTGAGTATGCACTCATTCTTGTATTAGTCGCAGTTGTAGTGATTGTTATTCTCTCCCTGCTTGGCCCAGCCATTGGCAACATTTTCCAGAATATTGTTGACAATATCTAAACGAACCTTATGGTTCTAGGCGAGTGACCGCCTCCTTAGTCACATATACAAAACCCTGCCATCTGGTAGGGTTTTGCTTTTAGAAGGATATTGTGGATCTACAGACCTCACAGGATTGCAATGCTTATTTGCTAGAAAATATAGCTATTTTCCGATAAACTATGATACAGAAGTAAACGAGTGGCTTGTTTTATTAATGAGGTAAAATAATAAATGGAGTAAACAGGCAAAAAGCTAGGAGGTTGATATGCGACGCGGAAGGGTATTTCTTTATTTGAGTTTGATCTTGGTCCTGCTGGTGGCAGGAGGTTATTTACTGTATGCTAATTTCCTAAAGCCATCTACAGGCCCAGCTGATACTACAGCTGAAGTTGTAATCCCAGACAGGGTTGATATAGTGGTGATTACTCAGAAAGCACCCCGCGGTACAGTGCTAGACGAGACTGTTTTGGGTTTAATTCCGCTGCCTAGAGACCTAGTTATAGCTGGTATGTTTACAGACCTGGCTCAGGTTGTTGGCCGCCAGGCAAAATTCGATCTGGATAGTGGTATACCTCTTACGGCGAATATGTTAGTGGACACTGCAGCTCAACTTTCTGATGCAGGCTCCGTCGCTTCTTTATCAATACCTGAAGGCATGGTTGCCAAATCAATTCCAATTAATCGATTAGCAAGTGTATCTTATGCATTAAGACCTGGCGACCGAGTTGTTGTGATCTCGTCGATGCAATTCATTGATATGGATCCTGATTTTCAAACAAAACTTCCTAACCTGACTGCATTGCTCGTTGGTCCTACATTAGGAATCGGTGGAGATGGGGATGGACCAAGCGGTGTTGTAGGTTATGCCGTACAGCCGGAAGGTGGATCTGGTGGAGTTGCAGGTCGAGTTGACTCTCTGGATGGAGGAGAACAACTTGGTGAGCAAGTATATTTGATTCCCGCTGAGGATAACCAGAGACCAAGGTTAGCTGCCCAGATAATTATTCCTAGCGCTACGGTTCTTCATGTAGGTGATTTCGATTTTGAAGAAGAAGGTGTAGATTTGACTGCTGATGTACCTGTAGCTGATGCACCACCAGTAGATGGTGAAGCAGCCCCACCGCCCGAAGAATCTCCTCCTGACAACATTACATTGATAGTCACTCCTCAGGAAGCGGTCAACTTAACATATTTAATCGATAGCGGTGTGAAAATCAGCTTGGCTCTACGATCGGCAGGTGACAGCACGGTAATCGACACGGAAACTGCAACAATGCAATACTTCCTGGAAGACTACTCAATTCCATTACCCGGTAAACTTCCTTACGGATTTGCTCCAAGAGTAGATGAAGTTGAAAGCGCTGATGAGGTTATTGCCGAACCGACACCCTAAGAAGTGATATTTTGTAATCCGGAGAGGCTGCATGCCTGATGAATATAATGTCCTGATCGTTGACGATCAGGAAGAAACCAGAAGAAATGTTGCTAGACTCTTGCAATTCGAAAACGATATCAACGTCGTTGGAACTGCAAGAACTGGGCAGGACGCCATCAATCAAACAGTAGCGTTAGATCCTGATGTCGTATTGATGGATATCAATATGCCTGACATGGATGGGATCGAAGCTACAGAATTGATCCAGGAACAGGCGCCCATATCTCAGATCGTGATCTTATCTGTTCAGGGTGATACAAATTACATGCGTCGGGCTATGCTTGCTGGTGCAAGAGATTTCCTGACCAAGCCTCCCAAGAGTGATGAATTGGTGTCTGTCATTCGAAGAGCAGGCGCTAAAGCCAAGGCGATCAGGTCTGATGTTCAGTACATTGGAAGGGGTACTGGTGGGCTCAAAGATCCCCGCGGTACAACGATTCAGCTGTCTGGAATAGGAAAGATCATAGCTGTTTACAGCCCAAAAGGCGGTGTAGGATCAACTACAATTGCCACTAATCTCGCAGTTACTTTGCACAGCGCGGAAACACCTGCTGTGATTGTTGACGGAAGTCTCGAATTTGGTGATGTCCAGGTTTTTTTGAATGAACGGGGCAGAACGTCAATTATTGATTTGACGCCGAATGCCGATCAACTTGATGCGGAATTAGTGGAAGAAGTTGTCCTGCATCACAAAGATTCTGGTATTGATATTGTTTCAGCTCCTCCAAATCCAATCGATGCAGAACAGGTATCTGGTAGTGACTTTGTTAAAGTCCTCAAGTTTTTGGCCAGGTTATATTCCTATGTGATAGTAGACACTCATTCATATTTATCAGATGTGACAATCGATACATTGGATGCCTGCGATTTGATGGTTATGGTCTCTTCCCAGGATATACCCTCGATCATCAATGCTCGATCTATGCTGCAGCTACTAATCAATTCATTGGGAGTTCAGAAGAATAAGATTTTGCTGGTAATGAATCGATTTGACAAGCAAATTGCCATATCTCCAGAGAAAGTGAGCCATAACCTTGGCCACAAAGTTGCATCAGTTATTGTTGAAGATAAGGAAGTTGTTATCCCGGGAGTTAATAGGGGAGTTCCCTTTATGCTTGGAGATGGAAAATCAAAGGATATTGGAAAAGGGATATTGGAGTTAGTAGGTAAGGTAAGGGAACAATTAACAAAGTTGGAGCAAAACGAAGTTCCCGACGTCTAGAAAAAATCGCGATTGACAGGTGATCTTAATTTAGGACAAATTGATATGTCACTATTAAAAAGAATTGAACAGGGCAAACAATCTGGCGAGGAAGATCCGTCTATCGGTGGAGGTGGTTCCAGACTAGGCTCCCTGGAAGCTCGCAGAGTTTCTCCGCCGCGAAAAGACGCACAGGACGAAACTTACGCAGACTTAAAAGTCCGTGTCCAAAACAGATTGTTGGCTGAACTTGATCCCTCTATTGATGTTTCAGAGGTAGATAAAGTTAGAGGAATGATTCGAGATCTGTTTGAACAGATCCTGACAGAAGAAAGCATTGTCCTCTCAAGGCAAGAAAAACACAGGTTGTTTGAACAAATCGCAGCTGAGATTCTAGGCTTCGGTCCATTGCAGCCACTCCTTGAAGATAATGAGATTACAGAAGTAATGGTGAACGGAGCCAAGAGCTGCTATTTTGAAAAAGCAGGAAAGATCAATAGGGCCCCCATCACTTTTGAAAGCGATGAACATGTTATGCGTATTATTGACAGAATCGTTGCTCCGCTAGGAAGGCGAATTGACGAATCCAGTCCATACGTAGACGCCCGCCTCCCTGACGGATCTCGTGTTAATGCCGTTATTCCACCGATTTCGCTGGTCGGCCCATGTTTGACAATCCGAAAATTCTCCAAAGATCCTTTTACTGTTGAACAATTGATCGATTTTGGAAGTTTAACGCCTAGCTCGGTCTTATTTATGGAGGCCGCTGTAAAATCACGCTTTAACTGTGTTATCTCTGGCGGTACTGGATCAGGAAAAACCACACTGCTTAACGTCTTGTCTGGTTTTATACCGAATGATGAAAGGATCATTACTGTAGAAAACGCTGCTGAACTTCAAATGAGACAGGATCATGTGGTTACGCTAGAGTCACGCCCACCAAATATTGAGGGCAGGGGTGAAGTTACTATCCGGCAATTGGTTATCAATACTCTGCGTATGAGGCCGGACCGTATCATCGTCGGCGAGATCCGTGGTGAAGAATCACTAGATATGCTCCAGGCCATGAATACTGGCCATGATGGCTCATTGACAACAGCCCACTCAAACTCACCCCGTGATACTCTATCAAGAATTGAAACAATGGCATTGATGGCTGGAATGGATTTGCCAGTGCGTGCAATCAGAGAACAGATTGCCTCTGCTATTGACCTCATTATTCATCAGAGCAGGATGCAGGACGGAACCAGAAAAGTTACTTTTGTAACAGAAGTGATCGGCATGGAAGGTGATGTGATCACTATGCAGGATATATTCAGATTTGAACAGACTGCAATTGAAGACGGGAAAGTTCTTGGAGAATTAGTCCCGACTGGTTTGCGACCGAAATATATGGACAAAATTGAAGCTTTCGGCTTTCACCTACCGCCTTCTATTTTCTCAAAACGCGGTGGAGTTTAGATTCCTGATCAATAACAGAGGCTATTCTCCATGATGACCACAATCCTTATAATTGGCGGCGTAATAGCAGGAGTGTTACTTGTTGTCGGTATTATCATTACCGTACGAGAAGAGCAAACTGTCCTCGATGATAGATTTTCTCATTATGTAGAGGAAGAATTTGAGGATGCCGTAGCCCTGGCAGAAGAACAAAAAACATCTGCATTTTCTGAATGGCTGGATAGGCAGCTTGAGGGATCACAGTTTGGTGATAAGATTGCCACAAATTTAGCCCAGGCTGACTTGAAATTGAGGCCGGCGGAATACGTGGCAGCAATAATTATTGCAACTTTTTTGATGGGATTTTTCGCCTGGGCCATTGGCAGACAGGAAATTATCGCAGCCATGATCGGTGCAATTGTTGGTTCTATGGCTCCCCGCATATATGTACGGCGCCAGCAAAGGAAACGACTAGTCACTTTTGGCAATCAGCTGCCAGATATGTTAAACCTGGTTGTTAATGGTTTGAGGGCAGGATACTCCACTATGCAGGCTTTGGAAGCGGTAAGTAAAGAGCTTCCTCCGCCACTATCTGTGGAATTCGCCAGGGTAGTGAAGGAAATGCAACTGGGTATCGGTATGGAAGAAGCTTTAGGCAATCTTCACCGCCGAATCCCCAGTGATGATCTTGATCTGATTATCACAGCGATCAACGTCCAGCGGGAGGTTGGTGGTAATTTAGCAGAAATCCTTGATACGATCTCCTACACTATTAGAGAGCGAATTAAAATCAAAGGTGAAATAAAAGTTCTCGTGTCACAAGTTATCTATTCTGGACGTTTTCTGGCGATGTTACCGCTCATCTTGATGGCTTTGTTATATTTTATGAATCCTGATTATTTGATGACTTTCTTCAAGCCGGGCAACCTGCTTTGCGGGGGATCTATGTTAGGCATAGCGGGTGTGATGGTTCTTGCAGGTTATCTTGCAATGAACAAATTGGCCGATATAGAGGTATAGATAAATCGGAGAGATAAGTGAATATTTATATTTGGATTTTTATCGGAGTTATTGTTGTCATGGCCGCTGCCCTCGTTATTGTGGGTTTAAGAAATCGGCAAGAGGAAACTCCCCTAGATGACAGGCTCAATGAATACATATCAAGGGGCGAGGAAGTTACGCTAGAGCAAATAGAACTTTCTCAGCCGATTACTGAGCGAGTTATCGTTCCAATTGTGCAAAAGATCGGTGAATTGACTGAAAGATTTACTCCACAAAATGCAGTTGAACAAACCGAGAAGAAACTTGAGTTAGCGGGTAACCCTCCCGGGATAGACCCGACTATTTTTTGGGCATCCCGTTTTATTGCAGCTGTGGGCGTAGGCGGTTTATTGTTATTTGTGTTTTCGATGGGTTCGATCAATTGGACCTGGGGAAGAAAATTATTACTAACGGGTGTGTTCTCATTGGTTGGTTTTTTCATGCCACAACTTCTTCTACAAAGCAAGATCAATACACGTCAAGACGAGATTAGAAAATCGATGCCTGACGCTTTGGATCTCTTGACAATCTGTGTGCAAGCAGGGTTAGGCTTTGATGCAGCAATGTCG
>Ga0180436_10001102_pt1 | contig 26883 bp, 20 predicted proteins | sample SS_ome_2_FD_132434 | JGI IMG/M metagenome (GOLD analysis project Ga0180436, IMG submission 132434) | Hypersaline lake sediment archaeal communities from the Salton Sea, California, USA - SS_3_S_2 metaG | ecosystem: Environmental > Aquatic > Non-marine Saline and Alkaline > Hypersaline >... | reverse complement strand
GCCCGTGCCAGGGCAGTGCAAGACGCGACTGATCCCGGCGCTTGGCGCTGAGGGGGCGGCGCGACTCGCCGAAACCCTCTTGTGTCAGACCCTTGAGCGGGTCACCAGCGCCGGCTTGGCGCCGGTGGAGCTTTGCTGCGCGCCCGAGACGACTCATCCGCTGTTTCTGCGGTTGTCAGAGCGCCTACAACTGCGCTTGCAGGCCCAGCGCGGCCCGGACCTCGGTGCCAGACTGCGGGCCGCCGCTGAAAGCGCTCTTGAGCGGGCGGAACAGGTGCTACTGATCGGCACCGACTGCCCAGACCTAGACGCCGGCTATCTGCAGCAAGCGCTGCAGGCGCTGACCAAGCAGAGGGCGGTGCTGGGACCGGCGGAAGACGGCGGCTACGTGCTGCTTGGCCTACGCCGGGAGGCCCTGTCCGCGCTGCCGCTGCTGTTTACGAAGATGCCTTGGGGCTCAGCCCAAGTGGCGCAAATCACCCGCGAGCGGATGCGCGATGCTGGATTAGCATGGACAGAATTAGCAAGCTTAGCCGATATCGATCAACCGCAAGATCTGGTGCTGTTCCTAAGAGAAGCTCAGGTAGGTTGATGCAGGATCAGCTCGAGCACTAGCTTCGAGCCGAAGTAGGCCAGGATCAGGATGCCGAAGCCGGTCAGGGTCCAGGAGATCGCCTTGCGACCGCGCCAACCCCATAGCCGCCGCCCGAGCAGCAGGCCACCAAACACCAGCCAGGCCACCACCGAGAGCACGGTCTTGTGCACCAAGTGCTGGGCAAACATGTTTTCCAGGAAGGCAAAGCCGCTCAATAGCGCCAGGGTGAGCAGGATGAAGCCGATACCAATCATCTCGAACATCATCTCTTCCATGGTCATCAGCGGCGGTAGCGCCCGGACGAAGCCGCCCGGCTTGCGGCCACGTAGATAGGAATCCTGAATCCAGAGCAATACCGCTTGCACGCTGGCAAGCGTTAGCAGGCTATAGGCCAGCATTGATAACAGCACGTGTAGCTTCAAGACCCAGCTGGTGGATTCGCCGAGGAAGGGCGTGCTCGGATAGAGCATATCGAGCAAGACCGTGATGCCGGCCAGCGGCAGCACGATCAGGCCGAGATTTTCGATCGGCTTGGTCAGGCTCGACAGCAGCAGCGAGGCGACAACGGTCCAAGCGGCCAGTGAGAGGGCGTTGAAGAATGCCAGATTCAGCGTGTCATGGCTGAAGATGACGCTGTAGAGCAGCCAGGTATGCAGGGTCAGGCCAGCATAGGCGAGACCCAGTGTGAAGCCGCGCAGCTTGGCCGTGCTCGCGTCTGGCTGATGGGTGAACAGGCGCCAGCCGATAAGCGTGGCCGAGCCGAAGTAGGCGATCAGGGTCGCGATCGAGATGACGACGTTGTTCATAGTCTGCGATCATCGCACAAGCAAGACAGGCTGCAAATGTTAGTCAGGGCGTTAAGGGTCGCTTTGCGGCAACTCAATGGCGCTGCTTTGACCTAGGTTAAGAAACGAGAGGCATCATGTTCGACAATCTTCAGGATCGCTTCGGTGACGTGCTCAAGGGGCTGCGCGGTCAGGCCCGGCTGACCGAGGATAATATCAAGGAGACCCTGCGCGAGGTGCGCATGGCGCTGCTCGAGGCCGATGTCGCCTTGCCGGTCACGCGCGGCTTTATCGAGCGTGTCCGAGAGAAGGCCTTGGGCGCGGAGGTGACCAAGAGCCTAACGCCTGGGCAGGTGCTGATCAAGATCGTCAACGACGAGCTGGTCAGTCTGATGGGCGAGTCCAACGAAGGTCTCGATCTGCGTCAGCAGCCGCCAGCGGTGATCCTGCTCGCTGGTCTGCAAGGCTCAGGCAAGACCACCAGTGCCGCCAAGCTGGCGCGTTTTCTCAAGCAACGGCAGAAGAAGACCGTGATGCTGGTCAGCTGCGATATCTATCGCCCCGCCGCCATCGATCAGCTGCGTACGGTGGCCGCCGAGGTTGATGCCAGCTTCTTCCCGAGCACGCCGCAGCAGCAGCCGGTCGAGATCGCCAAGTCCGCGCTCGATGCCGCCCGCCGCCAAGGCCTGGATGTGCTCATCGTCGATAGCGCAGGGCGGCTCGCGATTGACAAGCTGATGATGCAGGAGATCAAAGACCTGCATGCCGCGGTGACACCGGTCGAGACCCTGTTCGTGGTCGATAGCATGACCGGCCAGGATGCTGCTAAGACCGCGCGTGCCTTCCATGATGCGCTACCGCTCACCGGGGTGGTGCTGACCAAGATCGATGGCGATGCGCGCGGTGGTGCGGCCCTCTCGATTCGCGAGATCACCGGTAAGCCGATCAAGTTTCTTGGCGTCGGTGAGAAGACCGATGCGCTCGAGCCCTTCCATCCTGATCGCATTGCCTCGCGCATCCTTGGCATGGGCGATGTGGTCTCGCTGGTCGAGGAGATGCAGCAAAAGGTCGATCGTGAGAAGACCGAGAAGCTGGCGAAGAAGCTAAAGAAGGGCAAGGGCTTTGATCTTAGTGATTTCCGTGATCAGCTGACGCAGATGAGTTCGATGGGCGGCATGGCTGGGCTGCTGGACAAGCTGCCTGGGGCTGGTCAACTGCCAGAGCATTTGAAGAGCCAGATCAATGATAAGGAGGTCGTGAAGCTGATGGCGATCGTTGACTCGATGACGCCGATGGAGCGTGCCCATCCGCAGATCATCAAGGGCTCGCGGCGGCGGCGTATCGCCACCGGCTCCGGTACCCAGGTGCAGGACGTGAACAAGCTACTGAAGCAGTTCACGCAGATGCAGAAGATGATGAAAAAGATGAAGGGCGGCAACATGGCGAAGATGATGCGCCAGATGCAGGGCCAGCTGCCGCCAGGCATGGGTGGCATGGGGGGTATGCCGCCTGGTGGTGGTTTCCCGCCGGGCGGCGGCTTTCCGATGTAAAGCCCATCCGATGATGCGTCCTCGTCAGGTCCAAGCGCAGCCAGCGATCGACGCAAACGATTGTGACCCCGGGGCCAGTGGCTGGCTGATGGACGTGACGGGAGGCGATTAGCATGAGCATCCTCGGCGGGCTGATTCAGAACGCGACCTTGTTATTGGCGCTGGTCGCGGCCCACGGTCTTTTCGTTGCGCGGTTTGCGCGCGAGCGTCGCCCCACCCAGGTCTTGATCGGCCTGCTGTTCGGCTTCACCGCGCTGTTGGGGATGCTGTACCCGGTGACCGTCGGACCGCTGATCTTCGACGGGCGCACGGTCGTGATCAGCATGGCCGGTCTGTTCGGTGGCGTACCGGCGGCAGCGGTTGCGGGGCTGATTGCCGCCTCTTATCGAGGCTGGCTCGGTGGTCCTGGTGTCTTTATGGGCATCGCGACCATCATCACGGCCGCGAGCCTCGGGGTGCTCTTCTACTGGCTGCGTTGCGCCGGCAAGGTGGCGATCGGCTTTTGGTCCCTGTTGGTCTTCGGCTTAGCCGTGCATCTGCTGGCGCTGTTCTGGGTCGTGCTCTTGCCAGCCGCGCTGCGTCTGCAAGTGCTGACCGATGTCGCGATTCCGTTTCTGGTCGTCTTGCCCGTTGTCGGCCTGCTGATCGGTCTCTTGCTGCGTGACCAAGAGCGACGGGTTGAAGACGAGCGCGCGCTGCGCGAGAGCCAGGCCCGGCTGCTTGAGGCGCGCAGCATCGCTGGGCTTGGTGATTGGGAATGGGATCTCCGCGGCCGGGACTTGTGCGGGTCGAATGAGGTCTACCGTTTTCTCGGTCGTGATCCGGGGCAGCGGCCACTGAGCCTCGGGGAACTGCGGCGCGCCTTGACTGCGGAGACTTGGGCAAGCCTGCGCGGCGCCATCAAGCAAGGCCTGCGAGACGCTTTGCCCTGGCGTTGCGAAATCGAGCTGAGATCCGAGGTCGGCGGTGTGCGTTGGATCAGTGTCCGCGGACAGGCCCTGCGCGATAGCGATGGTCGGATTGGTGCGCTGCGTGGGACTGCCCAGGATATCACCGAGGCGCGGTCAATCAGGAACGCACTCGCGCAGGAGCGCGGTTTTCTCCAGACCTTAATCGCTACCATCCCCGATCTGGTCTGGCTCAAAGACCCCGATGGCGTTTACCTGGCCTGCAATCCTCGCTTCGAGCGCTTCTTTGGCGCCACCGAGGCCGAGATCAAGGGGCGAACCGATCAGGATTTCCTCCAGCCCGACGCTGTCGCCTTCTTTCGCGAGCAGGATCTCAGGGCCATCGCCGCCGGGGGGCCAACCATCAACAGAGAGACGGTGACCTTTGCCGATGATGGGCATCAAGAGCGTCTCGAGACGATCAAGACGCCGATGTATGACGCTGCGGGAGGGCTGATTGGCGTGCTTGGGATCGCCCGTGATATCACCAATCAGATAGAGGCGCAGCAAGCGCTGGAGCGCGAGCGCAACCGTATCCAGGAACTCCATGAACGGATCGAAAAGATCGCCGCCCATGTGCCGGGCATGATCTATCAGTATCAACGCTGGCCGGATGGTCACAGCGCCTTTCCCTTTGCCAGTCATGGGGCAAAGGCGATCTATGGCGTTGAGTCGGCGCAAATCACCGAGGATGCGAGGCCGGTATTCGACGTGCTTCATCCCGAGGATCGTGAGCGGATCAAGGCATCGATCGATCATTCCGCCGCGTCACTGACCACCTGGCAAGAGACCTACCGGGTCAGATTGCCGGATGGTCGTACACAATGGGTAGAAGGCGAGGCCTCGCCCCAGCGTCAGTCGGATGGCAGCCTGATGTGGCATGGCTATATCCATGATGTGACCGAGCGCAAGCAGGCAGAGACGCAGCTGCGCCTCGCGGCGAGCGTCTTCGCGCACAGTCTGGAAGGGATCGTGATTACCGATGCCCAGAACCAGATGGTCGACGTGAATCCTAGTTTCACCCGCATCACCGGCTACACAAAGGCGGAACTGATTGGGCGCAACCCGAGTTTGCTCGCGTCTGGCCAGCATGATAATGCCTTCTACCAGCGCATGTGGGCGGCCATCAACGAGGATGGCTTCTGGCAGGGGGAGATCTGGAACCGGCGCAAAGAGGGTGAGGTCTATCCAGAGCTGCTCTCGGTGTCGCTCGTCCGGGATGCCAAGGGGGCGATCATCAACTATATCGGCGTGTTTTCCGATATCAGCCAATTCAAGGCCCATGAGGCGGAGCTGAATCGCATCGCCCATTATGATCATCTAACCGGTTTGCCGAATCGGCGGCTGCTGACCGACCGCCTCGAGCATTCCATCGCGCAGATCCGTCGCAAGGGCGGTGGGATCGCGGTCTGTTATCTCGATCTGGATGGCTTCAAGCCGATCAACGATCAGCATGGACACGCGGTCGGTGATCAATTCCTGATCAGTGTCTCGGCTGCATTACGCTCCGTGGTTCGTGGCGAGGATACGGTTGCCCGGCTCGGTGGTGATGAGTTCGTTCTACTGCTGACGGACATCAGCAAGCCCGAGGATTGTTTTGGGCTGATGACGCGTGTTCTGGCAGCGGTGCGAGCCCCGATCGAGGTCGGCGGTTTGGTCAGCAGCCTGTCGGCAAGCATCGGCGTCACGCTCTGCCCGCCGGATGTGGCTGATCCTGATACCCTGCTGCGGCATGCCGATCAGGCCATGTACCTGGCCAAGGAGAGTGGTAAGAATAGCTATCATCTCTACGATGCGCAGCAGGATCGTGTGCTGCAGGCCCGTCGGCATAAGCTCGAGCGGCTCAGCCTGGCCCTGGAGCAGGATGAGCTGGTGCTGCATTTCCAGCCGCAGGTCGATATGATCAGCCGCGAGGTGATCCGCGCCGAGGCCTTGGTGCGCTGGCTGCATCCCGAGCAGGGGTTGTTGTTACCCGGCGCTTTCCTGCCAGACATCGAAGGCACCGAGCTTGAGGTGCGGTTGGATGAATGGGTGATCGAAGCCGTGCTGACTCAGTTGGAGGTCTGGAAACGTGAGGGTTGGCGCCTGTCGGTCAGCCTGAATATCGGGGCCCGTCACCTGTTGCGGCCTGATTTCGCCGCCCGTTTCGAGCAGCGTTTGGCGGCCCACCCCAGTGTCACCGGCGAAGATCTCGAGCTGGAGATCCTGGAGACGGCCACACTGAGCGATTTCGAACAGGCGCAACGCGTCCTAGCCGCCTGTCGTGCGCTCGGGGTGCGCTTTGCCCTCGATGATTTTGGCACCGGCTACTCATCCTTGGCCTATTTCCGGGCTTTACCGGTCGATGTGCTCAAGATCGATCAAAGCTTTGTGCGCGATATGTTGCACGATCTAGGCGACAAGGAGATCGTCGAGAGCGTTGTGCAGCTGTCGCATGCCTTCAATCGTCCGGTCATCGCCGAAGGGGTCGAGACCCCAGCCCATGCGGCGATGCTGACCTGGCTCGGCTGCCGCTTTGGGCAAGGTTATGGGATTGCCCGGCCAATGCCGCCAGGCCAACTCCAGGAGTGGGTCAGGCATTGGTCGACAGCAGGTGTTTGGGGCGACCTTGAGCAGGGGCTGGAGCGCGATGATCTGCCGTTAATGCTGGCGGCTCAGAACCATCGCTACTGGCTGCAGGATTTCATCAAGCGCTTGCGAGGGTCGGGGGCGAGCGATCTTGCCGAACTCAAGTCTGATGATGTCGATTTCGGTCGCTGGTATGCGGGTGTCGGTCGACGCCGCTACAAGACCTTCGCCGAGTTTCAGCCCATTGGCCGCAAGTATGAGCGCCTGCAGGCAGTCACCGCCAATCTGCTGACACGCATCCGCGCCGACGAGGTTGAGCCCAGTGTTGATGAGATACGGGTCTTACGCAAAGCCAGTGATGATCTGTTGACTGAGATCGGGCGGCTGATTCAGCGCGTCACGCCCAGCGTGCGTACGCCAGGCTAGCGGTTGGCGCGGTGCTTGAGGGCGACTTGCATCACATCGACGCGGTGGTCGAGGAAGCCGGCCTCGCAATAGGAAAGATAATAGCGCCACATGCGGATAAAGCGTTCATCGTAGCCAAGGGCGCGGACCTCGGACTCACGCGCGAGGAAGCGTTGGTGCCAGGTGCGCAATGTGCGTGCGTAATCTTGGCCAAAGAAGTGGCGTTTGACGACCTCAAGGCCTGCCGCCCGCGCCGCCGCATCGAAGCGATCAACGGTTGGCAACATGCCGCCGGGGAAGATGTAATGCTGGATAAAGTCTGGGCTGGCCTTGTAGTCGTCGAAGAGTTCATCGGCGATGGTGATGACCTGTAGCGCGGCCGTGCCGCCGGGGCGCAGCCGGTTGCGCAGGGTCTCCATGTAGGTCGGCCAGTAATCCTCGCCAACGGCCTCGAACATCTCGATGGAGACGATATGATCGAAGGTCTCGTTGACGTCGCGGTAGTCTTGCAGGCGCAGCTCGAGTTGCGTGGCAAGGGGGCTATTCTGAAAGCGCGCCTGGGCCCAGGCCAACTGCTGTTCCGAGAGGGTGATGCCGGTGAGCCTGAGTCCGCGCTCGGCGGCCGCTTGGGCCATCGCGCCCCAGCCGCAGCCGATCTCGAGGAGGTGCTGGCCGGGCTTGGCATCGAGCATCGCCAGCAGTTGCTGGTACTTATGCTGCTGTGCTTGCGCGAGGGCTTGCTCGTCGACCCGCGCGGGTTGCGGTGCGCTGCTTGCGTTGACATCAGGCCCGCTGCCGATCTCAGCCTGGGTAGCGGGTAGCGAAGCAAGGCTGGCGATCGGATCCGTGGTTGCACCCCCATGCTGCTCGGGCTCTGCTAACGACCGCGGCCTTGGTGCCGTTTTCGCGGTCGTGGCGGAGTCTGGCGCCGGATACAGGGCGCTCGAATAGGTCATGCTCGGATCGAGCCAGAGCTGGTAGAAGTCGTTGCCCAGGTCATAGTGATAGGCGATATTGCGACGGCTACCGGTGCGGGTATTGCTGCGGCGTTGATGGCGCCGCGGCGAGATCAGCCGATGCAGCGGACCGCCGCGCTGGCGCGCGCGCCAGCGATGCTCGTTGACGGCAAGCAGGTGCAACAGCGCCGTCGGATCGGGACTATCCCAGTCACCAGCCATCCAGCTCTCGCCTAGCCCAAGATGCCCCTTGGTGGCCAGTCGCCGCGCCATCCGCAGCGGGCGGCGGATATCGATCTCGGCCTGGGGGCCTGCGCGATCGCTCTCAAGCAGATAGCCGCGCCCGCCGAGCCGCAGCCGTAGCTGACCGGCCGCGATCTGGTCGAACAATCGTGTGATCGGCCAGATCAGGGGCTTCAGCAGGGTTCGCGGCACCGGTCCAAAGAGCGGTTGCCGCGGAGGGGGCAGGGTAGCCTCTGCCGTTTTATCGCTTGCCATCAGGTCACCTTTGGATGGGCGGAATCGGGTTTGGGGACATAGCGCGCGCCACGCAGCCAGATCTTCAGGGCCTGCCAATGGATGGCGGCCATGACCTTGAAACTCATCAATGGCGTGCGCAGAAACGCCCGCCACAGGGCGCCATTGGTCAGAGGTTCGCCGTTGCCGGACTGGGTCGCGACCAGTTCGAGGCGCCCATCCTGGTGGAATTGGCGGATGAAGACGCCGATGCTCTCATCCGGCTTGGCGAGCCGGAATCGATACTCACCGGCCACCGCCATCAGCGGCGAGACATAGAAGCATTTGGAGGCGGTGTCGCGCACCGGCCAGGTCAGTGGCTTGCCGCCATTGGCGAGCAGATAAAAATGCGAGTCGCCAAAGGTGTTGCTGACCTCGGCCAAGACCGCGCGCAGCTGACCGTCGGCATGCTCGCAGTACCAGAGGCTCAGTGGATTGAAGCCATAGCCGAGCACGCGTGGCATGCAGAGCAGTCGAATGCGTCCACCCTCTAGCGTGATGCCCTGCTCGCGCAGCAACTGATCGGCCCAGGGCCGCAACGGTGAGCCATCGCGCGGGCCATGGTCTTTCGGTGTGAACCGAAATAGACCCAAGCCTTTGCGGGTGCGCAGCAGTGAGGGCGTTTGGTCGAGCGCGTCTAGGTCCAGCAGCAGACTGAAGACCCGATAGGTGAATCGATACTGGACCGGGAATAGCCGCCGGTGCATCACCTTGGTGAAGTAGATGCGATGTGGGCTCTCGCTGGGTGTTGCGCTCATGCGACCGCTCCCCCGGCCGCTCCCCCGGCCGCTCCCCCGGCAACGGCCTTGTGATCCGTCTCTGTCAGCATGGAGGTATTGACGCCGAAGCGATCGGCCATCGCCACCGCCGCGGCCAAGGCATCCTCGTGGAAGCCATAGCCGAAGTAGCTGCCGCAGAACCAGAGGCGGTCTTGGCCTTGCAGCTCGGCCAGCTGGGGCTGAGCATCCATGGCGGCTTGGTCGAAGACCGGGTGGTCGTAGACCATCTCGGCGATGATCTGCTCAGCGGCCGGTGGCCGCGGCGGGTTGAGCGAGACCAGGTAATCTTTAGAGGTCTCTAGGCCCTGCAGCCGGTTCATCCAGTAGGTCACCGAGACGGCGCTTGAGCCATCCTGGTTGATCCGCGAGAGATAGTTCCAGGACGACCAGACCTGCCGGCGTTGCGGCATCAGGCCGATGTCGGTATGCAGGTAGGTGTGATTCGGCTGATAGCGAAAGCAGCTCAGCAGCCGCTGCTCAGCGGCGCTGGGTGCCTCGATCAGCGCCAGCGCCTGATCAGCGTGGCAGGCGAGCACCAGCTCATCAAAGATGGCCCGCTCCCCGGAGGCGAGGCGGACCTCCACCCCTTGCTCTAGGCGTCGGATCGACCGCGCCGCATCCAGCCGCACCTGATCCTGACCGATCTCATCCAGGAAACGATCGACATAACGCGCACTGCCGCCCGTAACCGAGCGCCAGAGTGGGCGATCGATCAGGTTCAGCAGACCGTGATTATTGAAGAAGCGGGCCAGGCTTTCGGCCGGAAAATCGAGCATGGTGCGCGTTGGGCAGGACCAGATGGCAGCGGCCATCGGCAGCAGGAAGTGATCGCGGAAGCTGTCGCTCATGCGCTCGCGTGCCAGCAGCTCGCCGACCGTCAGGCCCTCGAAGCCGCCCATGCGCAGCAGGCCCTTACAACGCCGATTGAAACGGATCAGGTCGGCGACCATGCGCAGGAAGCTCGGGCTGAGCAGGTTGCGCCGCTGCGCGAACAGGCTGTTGAGGCTGTCGCCGGAGTACTCGATCTGGCCGGGGCCAATCGAGGCCGAGAACGACATATCACTCTCACGGGTGGCGACGCCGAGCTGCTCAAACAGTCGCGTCAGCAGTGGGTAGTTGGCGATGTTGTAGACAATGAAGCCGGTGTCCACGGCCAATGGCTGGCCGTTCTCCTCGACCTCAATGGTATGGGTATGGCCACCAATGTAGTCGTTGCGCTCGATCAGCGTGACCTGATGCCGCCGGCCGAGGAGCCAGGCGGAGGCGAGGCCGGCGATACCGCTGCCGATGACGGCGATGTTCTTTCGCATGTGTCGGATTGTCTTGTCGATGTCGACCTATTGCCGGTTGGAAATCTGGACAAGTCCAGGATTTTCAATGGCCACAGGACAAAGGTGCTGAGGATATGACGATGATCCGCCGCGGTTGAGCTGACGACGGGCATCCAGCCGAGACCGATGGCCGTAGGTTGGCGCAAGGGTATCGATGATGTTGTTGGGAGACAATGCCTGACTAGGCCGGTCTGGACGCTTGCGTCAGCGAACAGCCTTCGCGGTCTTCCCGCGGCTGCCGTTGGCGCTGCTGCAGCCTGATCTGCTCGGCAATCATCTCCGGCGAGATTGGGCGCATCAGATGAAAGCCTTGCACGAGGTCGCAACGCATATTGCGCAGCATCTCGAGCTGGGTCTCAGACTCGATACCCTCGGCGATCGTCTTCATCCCCAATTCCTGGCCAAGCGAGCAGATCACCGCGACGACCCGGCGATCGCGCTCGGAGTCGGTCATGGCCTGGATGAAGGAACGGTCGATCTTGAGCAGATTGATCGGTAGATGACGCAGATAAGCGAGCGAGGAGTAGCCAGTGCCAAAATCATCAATGGCGAGCGCAACGCCCAGCTCGCGCAGCTGATGCAGGATGGCCCGCGAGGATTCGGCATCATTCATCACCATGCTCTCGGTGAGTTCGAGTGCGAGTAAGTGAGGCGGGATGCGGTGTCGATGCAAGCTATCCCTGACCAGCGCCAGGAGGCCCGGACTTTGCAGCTGCAATAAGGAGAGATTGACGGCGATGGAGAGGTCGCATTGCTCGCCGAAGCTATCGCGCCACTGTCTGAGCTGGCGCAGGGACTCATCGAGCACCCAGCCGCCAATCGGGACGATCAGGCCGGTCTCCTCCGCCACCGGGATGAACTCAGCCGGGGGGATCAGACCGCGCGCTGGATGCTCCCAGCGCAGTAAGGCCTCGGCGCCAAGCAAACGGCCGTTGTTGGTGCTATAGACGGGCTGGTAGAGTACCCGCAGCTCGCCGCGTCGCTCGCAGTCGCGCAGGTCATGGGCCATGCTGACCCGCTCCAGCAAGCGTCTGCGTAGCGCCAGATCGAAACATTGCAGACAGGCGCCACCGCGGTCCTTAGCAACGGCCATCGCGGCATCAGCATCGCGCAAGAGGTCGTTTGCGCTGTCAAAACCATTGCTGATCACGATGCCGGCGCTGGCGGTGATCAGATACTCGCGGCCATTCACGATGAAGGGGCGGGCAATGACCGCGAGCAAGCGCTCCGCTTCGATGACCATGGCCTCTGGCGAGCGTTGCTCACCCCGCAAGAGTACGACGAACTCGTCACCGCCAAAGCGCGCGATGCTGTCGCCAAAGGCGAGATGATCCAGCAGGCGTCGCGCCGCATCGACTAGCAGCTGATCACCGGCATGGTGGCCGATCGAGTCGTTGATCAGCTTGAAGCGATCCAGGTCGATAAAGACCACGGCAAGCTGATGATCAAGCCGCTGTGCTTGCAACAGCAACTGCTTGAGCCGATCGGCGAGCAGTGCGCGGTTTGGCAGCGAGGTCAAGGAGTCATGCAGCGCCTGATGACGGAGCGTCTGCTCGATCTCTTTGCGCCCTGAGATGTCGTGCGCGTTGACTACCGTGCCGCCGATCGCTGGATCGGCACAGAGGTTAGTGGCCGTTGCTTGACACCACAGATAGGTGCCGTCGCCACCGCGGAGACGATGATCGAGGATGTTGATATGCTCACCGGGCAGGTTTGAGGCGCGCTGGAGTGCCGCGACGACAATGGCGCGATCCTCGGGATGCACCGCATCGAGGTAACGGAGCCGAGTTCCAGTCTGTTCATCCCAGCCTAGGATCTGGTGGGCGGATGGCCCCAGATAACGCAGACCGCTATCGCGGTCGAGGATCATCACGACATCCGATGCGCGTCGCACCAGGGTACTAAAGCGCTTCTCGCTCTTGCGCAGGGCGGAGAGGGCATCGCGGCGTAGCAGACCGCCGATGATGACATCGGCGACGGCGCGTAGTAGCAAGATGGCTGGCTGTGACCAGGCGCGAGGTTCACGGACCGAATCGAAGCCGATGAAGCCATGCAACTGATTGGGGCCGATCAAGGGCACCACAATCAGCGATTGGATGCCCTGAACGCGGAGCAGATCGCGCTCGGCCGCTCGCTCCTCCGGCAGCTCCGCCACTGCTGGGATGTAGATCGATTCACCACGTTCGAGCCGGGGCTGCCACCAGTGGATGGTCTCGCGAGGGACTTGCTGGAGGTTGGTGATCTCCGGCCTGATGCCAGGGGCGCACCACTCATGACTATTGTTGAGGAAGTCGCCGTCGATGCTAAACAGATAGCTGCGGTCGACACCGGCAAAGCGACCGATCGAGGCGAGTGCCTCATCGATCGCGGCATCGAAATCCTCATCGCCAAGTCCAGCGAAGCGACGCAGCACTAGGGTCATCAGCTCGAGCAGCCCAGTCAGCTCTGCAAGCTTGTCTTGGCTTGACGGGTCTCGTGGTATCCTCACTCGGCATCGCCTCCGAAGCGCCGTTGCTCGAACCTCATACGCATCTCAAACGCGCCTCGTTCAAAGCCTGATAGTATTGTGCGTATCACCCTAGACTCAAGCTGATCCTGATTATGCAGTTGAGCCGAATTGGTCTGACCAGGCATCCCCTGACATTGTGGCCGATCGGGTGCCTCGCCTATACTCGCGAATTCAGCGGCCGAGCGCCATCGCCAAGGCCGCCAGCCTGCATCCAACGGATACGACCGAAGACATGAAGATAACGCTCACAAGGGCTTGCCGCCCGCTCGCGTTGCTATGCACGCTCGCACTACCGGCGCTGTTATGGACCGCGCGGGTCCAGGCCGAAGACCTCTTGCAGATCTATGACTTGGCGGTGCGCAGTGATCCCGCGCTGCGTGAGGCCGAGCAAAACTTCTATGCCACACGTGAGGTGAAGCCACAGGCCAAGGCCCTATTGCTGCCCAACTTTGGCATCTCCGGCAGCGCCGAGTACAACAATCTCGAGTCGCGGGGGAGCACCCAGACGCAAGGCAGCTTTACTCGCAACGACAGCTTTGACCGCACCAATCTCTCTGCCGTCGTCTCGCAATCGGTCTATGATCGCGGCGATTGGATGCGCCTGAGCCAGTCCGATGACACCATTGCACAGGCCGAGGCGCAATATCAAAACGCCCAGATCGATCTGATGGTGCGCACCACCGATGCCTACTTTGGGGTACTTGAGGCCTCCGATCTGGTCCGTGTTGGCAAGGCCTTGGTGGCCGCTGACGAGCGTCAATTGGAGCAGTCTAAACAGCGTTTTGAGGTTGGTCTGGTTGCCATCACCGATGTCAATGATAACCAAGCCGCTTTCGACCGCTCGCGTGCCAATCTGATCACGTCAGAGAACGATCTCGACAACGCTTGGGAGGCTCTTCGCCGCATCGTGGGCCCGGTTGAGGTGCCGCTGGCGCGGCTCGGTGAGCGTCTGCCACTGTCACCACCAGAGCCAAATGACATCAATATCTGGGCGGAAACGGCGCTGGCCAACAACTACGGCATTACCGCGGCCAAGGCGGCGGCTGAGGCGGCGCGCAAGGATATTGAAATCCAACGCTCGGGTTATTTCCCCACCATCGGTCTGCAGGCTGGCTACGACCTATCGCGCACCGGACAGGAGTTCGGTACCGATACCGACTCCAGTTTCGTGGGGCTGAACGTCAATATCCCCATCTACCAGGGCGGGGCCGTGGCCTCGTCGACGCGGCAGGCCGGATACCAGTTTCGCGCCGCTCAGGATCGACTCGACCAGGAGCGTCGCCTGGTCGTGAATCAGGTCAAGGATGCCTTTCGCGGTATCCTCTCGAGTATCAGTGACGTCAAGGCACGCCAAGCCGCGATTGTCTCGGCGCGCAGTTCGTTGGAGTCCACTGAAGCGGGCCTGGAGGTCGGCACTCGGACCCAGGTCGATGTCTTGAACGCACAGCGTCTGCTGTTCCAGGCTGAGTTCGATTATCTTGCGGCACGCTATGACTACATCCTCAATGGGATTCGGTTGCATCAAGCAACCAGTACCCTAACCCGCGATGTGCTGGCCAAGGGCAATGCCTGGTTGACGAATCAGGACATGGTCCAGCCGCCCGCCTACTGATCCCTATAGGCTCTCAATCACTGTGTCAGGAAACAGCTTCGGCCGCTCCTTTGTCGTCACCAGCTTCGGCGAGAGCCATGGTCCGGCGATCGGTGGCATCGTCGATGGCTGCCCGCCAGGTCTGCCACTGAGCGAGGCGGACCTGCAGCATGACCTTGATCGTCGCGCACCAGGAAAGTCGCGCCACACCACACAGCGGCGCGAGTCGGATCAGGTTCGGATTCTCTCTGGGGTGTTCGAGGGCGAGACCACCGGCGCGCCGATCGGACTGCTGATCGAGAACCAAGATCAGCGCTCTAAGGACTATTCTGAGATTGCGGCGCGCTTTCGGCCGGGGCATGCTGACTACAGCTACACGATGAAGTACGGTCGCCGCGACTATCGCGGTGGTGGCCGCTCATCGGCACGCGAGACCGCTATTCGGGTGGCCGCGGGCGGCATCGCTAAGGTCTGTCTGCGGCGCCTGCGGCAGATCGAGGTGCGTGGCTGCCTATCGCAACTCGGTCCAATCAAACTGCCTGTCCCCGGCGATGCCACCTTTGACTGGGCGCAGGTAGACTGCAATCCGTTCTTCTGTGGTGGTCTGTCTCAGGTGACTGAACTCGAGGCCTACATGGATGATCTGCGCAAGTCAGGCGATTCGATCGGCGCCGAGGTGACGGTCATCGCAAGCGGCCTGCCGCCAGGCTTGGGCGAGCCGATCTTCGACCGGCTCGATGCCGAGATCGCGCACGCACTGATGAGCATCAATGCCGTTAAGGGCGTCGAGATCGGTGCCGGCTTTGCGAGCGTCGCCCAGCGTGGCACCGAGCATCGCGATGAGATGACGCCGGCCGGATTTCTCTCCAACAACGCCGGCGGCATCCTAGGCGGCATCTCGACTGGTCAAGACATCGTCGCCAGACTCGCCTTGAAACCGACCTCAAGCATCCGGCTGCCGGGGCTCACGATCGATCTTCAAGGCGCTGCAACCGAGGTCGTCACCAAGGGGCGGCATGATCCCTGCGTGGGCATTCGAGCCACGCCGATCGCCGAGGCCATGTTGGCGCTGGTGCTGGTGGATCATCTGCTGCGCCACCGCGCGCAAAATGCCCAGGTGGTACCGCCGCTAGCGCCAATCCCCGCGCAAGCGCCCTAAAGCGGATTATCGCGTATGGCGGAGCCGATGCCTTACGCGCGTCTGTCGAGCTACTATTTCTTCCATTTCGCGGCGCTAGGTGCCTTGATCCCGTTCTGGGGGCCATACCTGCTTGATCGCGGGTTTGGGCCGGTCGCCATCGGCATGCTGATGGCGATCCTGATGGGGACCAAGATCATTGCTCCAAACCTGTTCGGTGCCTTGGCCGACTGGCGCGGACAGCGGATGCCGATCGTGCGGTTTGGGGCCTTGATCGCACTGCTGAGCTTCTGTGCGGTGTTCTGGGCTGAGGGCTTTTGGCCGATGGCCTTGACCATGGCGGTCTGGAGCTTCTTCTGGAATGGACCGCTGCCCTTGATGGAAGCGGTCACCTTCAACCATTTAGGCACGCGCGTCAGTCGCTACGCACAGGTGCGCGTCTGGGGCAGTGTCGGCTTCATCTTGGTGGTGCTTGCAGTCGGTTGGTGGCAGCAACAGGTCGGCGCCAGCGTGGTGCCGATTGCTGTTTTGCTGCTGTTTGCTGGCATTCTGTTGAGCGTGGTGTTCGTGCCAGACTGTCCACATGGGCATGAGGCCGCTGAGCCTCTATCATTGCGGCGCCTGTTACAGCGCCCTGAGGTGCTGTTCTTTCTCATCGCCTGCCTGCTGATGCAAGCCAGCCATGGCGCCTACTATGCGTTCTATTCGATCTACCTTGAGGCCGAGGGCTATTCAGATAGCGCCGTTGGGGCACTTTGGGCCTTTGGCGTTACGATCGAGGTACTGGTGTTTCTACGGATGCACCGCCTGCTGGAGCGCTATGGCGCGCGGAGGCTGATCTTATTGAGTTTTGCGCTTGCCGTGCTGCGCTGGCTCTTGGTGGGACTGTTCGTGGAGATGATGGCGGTGCAGATCGCCGCTCAGACGCTGCATGCCGCCACCTTTGGCATCTTTCATGCCTCGGCGATTCATCTGACCCACCAGTATTTCCCGGGTGCCACCCAGGGCCGCGGACAGGCGCTCTACAGTAGTATCAGCTTTGGCCTGGGTGGAGCGCTGGGCAGCCTGAGCAGCGGACTGCTCTGGTCGGCCCTGGGGGCAAGCTGGACCTATATCGCGGCGGCCGGATTTGCCGCGCTAGGGTTTATCACCCTGGCCGCCAGCAAGTGCCGATGAGTCCACCGCTGCTGGCGGCTGTTGGGCGACTTAGAGATCGCCGTTGGCGCCCGCGGTCATGATTGATTCGATGTTATCACGCACCAGTTCGGCCTTTTCCATCAGCTCTGGTGGCAGATTGGCGCCGGGGATGATCTTGCCGAGGTCTAGGGTGACCAGCCAGGCCTTGCCATCGGTATCCTCAATGAGTGCAATCCGGCAGGGCAGGTAGGCCGCAAAGTCCGGATTGAACTGGAGCATCTCATTGGCGATGCGGGCATCGCAGAATTGGAAGATCTCGATGCGTCCAGAGTCGACATTCATCGAGGCTAGCTCTTTGTACAGAGGCAGGTGCGCGACCAATTTGAAGTTCAATGAGTTAGCGCGGAGCTTCATCGAATCGACGGCATCGTCCATGGAGACGTCATCGGCGAGTGGCATCTTCAAGACGGTATCTGAGATGCTCATGGTCTGAGCGCTCGCGGTGACCGTGGTCAGGGCGAGGAAGAACGCGAGAAAGAACGCGAGAAACGGCAGGATCAGCGATGGCTTGGAACGCATCTTGTGGAAATCTCCCCTCGGAGCCGAGCCCTAGGTGGTGGCATCGGTCTACTTTGAGTTGTGAGTCCAGCTCTAGTGAACTGGCCAGTTTGATGCCGGCCTCTCCGCTGTGGAATGCGCCGGCGCCATGCATTGTGACCTGTCTTCCCTGTCTCTGCCAAATCGCCGGCTGGACTGTGACCACCGAGATGGCAAGCGTATACTCGGCGCCCCATCGGATAGAGAATGAGTCAAGAATCTGAGGAGCTAAAGAGGAGGAGCAAGATGGAGCATGGGCCTAATGTCCTGATCGAGCATCTCGAGGGGTTGGGGGCGGCTGCCGTCGCCTTCTCGGGTGGGGCCGACAGTACCCTATTGCTGGCACTCTTGCGCCGGCATCTCGGTCGTGAGCAAGTCATCGCGCTCACCGCGGTAACGCCTTATATGGTGCGGCAGGAGATTGGCGATGCGGTGGCCTTGACGTCCAAGCTAGACGTGCGTCATGAACTGGTCGAGATGCCGATGCCCGAGGGGATGGAGGTCAATCCGACCGATCGCTGCTATCGCTGCAAGCGCGCAATGTATTCGCACCTACGCGCGAGTGCCGCCGACCGCGGCTTCTCGAAGCTGGTCGATGGCAGCAACACGGATGATGCCGATGATCAGCGCCCGGGTCTGCGCGCGCTCCGCGAGTTGGGGATTCGCAGCCCGTTCATCGAGGTCGGCATCGATAAGGCGGCAGTGCGGCAGATGGCGCGGGAGATGGATCTACCGACCTGGTATAAGCCGACCAATGCCTGTCTGTTGACGCGCATCGGCTTCAACGTGCGGTTTTCGATGGACCAGTTGCAGCGCATTGAGGAAGCAGAGCGGTTTCTGCTCGAGCTTGGCTACACCTGGGTGCGGGTACGCTGTCACGGCGATGTTGCCCGCATTGAGGTCGCACCGGTACAGCGCGAGCGCCTGCTGACCGATGCGGCGACGGTGATTGAGGGGATTCAGCGCTTTGGTTTTCGCTATGTGACGATGGATCTGGCAGGCTATCAGACGGGTAGCATGAGCGATTAGCCGGGCAGTTGTCGTCAATCGAGCCGGTAGTGTTTCTCGACCGCCGCGGTGATCTCCCAGCGGCAGCGCATCCCCGCGGGAAAGGTGATCAGGTCGCCACGCTTGAACGATTGCGGCTCGCCACCCTCGGGGGTGACACTGAAGGTGCCGCGTACCACATAACAGGTCTCGCGCTGGTGATAGGTCCAATCGAAGGAGGACGGCTCCTTCTTCCAGACCGGCCAGCCCTCGATGCCGAGGACCTCGAGCTTTGCTGGGGGTGGATTATGCTCGCAGAGGATGGATTCGTCGGACATGATGACGCCTTAAGGTTGTTGGGTGGATAGATCCATGGCACTTGTGCCAGGGGCGAAGGCCCCGCATGCTAAAACTTGGTGGCAAATCTTGCAGCGACAAATCTTGCAGTGATAAATGGTGCATCCAATAACCACTGATCTCGATGACTTGGCCGCTGAGCTTGGTCGCTGTCTGCGGGCGAGTGGCGATCGATTGGTCACCGCTGAGTCTTGCACGGGCGGTTGGATCGCTAAATGCATCACTGACATTGCTGGCAGTAGTGCCTGGCTTGAACGTGGATTCGTGACCTACAGCAACGATGCCAAGCGAGAGATGCTTGGGGTCGGGGCCGATACGCTAACCTGTCATGGCGCCGTCAGTGAGCCCGTGGTGCGCGAGATGGCGGCAGGTGCCCTGGCACACAGCCGGGCGACGATTGCGCTGGCAGTGAGCGGAATCGCCGGTCCTGATGGTGGCACGCCGGCCAAGCCGGTGGGGACGGTTTGCTTCGGTTGGGCACGAAGCGATCGTGTCAAGGCCGAGACGCGCTGCTTTCAGGGCGATCGCGATCAGGTGCGTATGCAGTCGGTTGCCCATGCGCTTCGGTTGCTGATTGCGGAGCTTGTGGATGCTGCCTGATCAGGATGCTGCCTGATCAGGATGCTGATGGGTGTCGCATCGGTTGCACTATGGGATAATCTCGGCTTCGGGGTTATCTTGACTTCAGCGCGTCGGCCGGGCCAGGGCGGCGTTTTCAACCTAAAGGGGAGTAGCACGGTGGACGACAATCGCAAGAAGGCGCTGGCGGCCGCGTTGAGCCAGATCGAGAAGCAGTTCGGCAAAGGCTCGGTGATGCGCATGGGCGATGCTGGCGCTATCCCGAACATTGAAGCGGTCTCGACCGGATCCTTGGGCCTCGATATCGCGCTCGGTATCGGTGGCCTGCCGCGTGGGCGGGTGGTCGAGATCTATGGTCCCGAATCTTCAGGAAAAACAACGCTGACATTGCACGCGGTCGCGGAGGCGCAGCGCGCCGGCGGCACGGCGGCCTTCGTGGATGCCGAGCATGCACTTGATCCAAGCTACGCTGAAAAGCTCGGCGTCAATATGGATGAGCTGCTGGTCTCGCAGCCAGATACCGGTGAGCAGGCACTTGAGATCACCGATATGCTGGTGCGCTCTGGCGCCGTGGATCTGGTGGTGATCGATTCGGTGGCGGCACTGACCCCAAAGGCCGAGATCGAGGGCGAGATGGGCGATTCGCATGTCGGCCTGCAGGCGCGCCTGATGTCGCAAGCGCTGCGCAAGCTGACCGCGAATATCAAGCGCTCGAATGCCATCGTCATCTTCATCAACCAGATTCGGATGAAGATTGGTGTCATGTTCGGCTCTCCCGAGACCACCTCGGGCGGTAATGCGCTAAAGTTCTATGCCTCAGTACGGCTTGATATCCGGCGCATCGGCTCGATCAAGCGCGGTGCGGAGGTGGTTGGTAACGAGACGCGAGTCAAGGTGGTCAAGAACAAGGTGGCGCCACCCTTCCGCGAAGTCACCTTCGACATCCTCTATGGAGAGGGGATCTCACGTGAGGGCGAGATGATCGATCTGGGCTCAGGTGCGAGCATCATCGACAAGTCCGGGGCCTGGTACAGCTATAACGGTCAGCGGATCGGTCAGGGTAAGGACAATGTGCGCAACTTCCTGAAAGAGAATCCGGACATTGCAGCCGAGATTGATGCCAAGATCCGTGAGGCGCTGTTGCCGAAGCCAAAGACGGCGCAAGCGGACGAAGAGTCCGATAGTACAGTGCCACCGCTTGATGGTGCCGCCGCGGATACCAATGTGGCTGCCGATGGCTGATTCCGTACCCGCGGCAGCGCCGCTGTCGGAGACCTCGCTGCGCGATGAGATTCAAAGCCGCGCGCTCAAGCTGCTGACCACGCGTGAGCACAGCCGGCTCGAACTCTCCCGTAAGCTGCGTCATCGAGGTTATCCTGCGCCCGAGGTCGACGCGGTGCTCGATGCGCTGATGGCCACTGGCCTGCTCAGCGAGGAACGACTGGTCTCGGCCTATGTGACCGAACGGCTTGCGAAGGGCTTTGGTCCGGTGCGTATCCGATTTGAGCTGCGGGAGAAAGGCCTTTCAGATGACCAGATCCAGCCCTACCTCGAGTTGGAGGAGGAGAAACTGCTTGAGTACCTGCGTCTGGCCTATCAGAAGCGGTTTGCCGAAGAGGAAAGATGCGACCGCCGTGAGCAGGCCAAGCGCTCCCGCTTTCTTGAGTATCGTGGTTTTCCGCCGGGCCTGATCGCGCGCTTTCTGTCCACTCGCTCCTGCTAGCGTCCGCCTCCAGAGTTGATATCCCGTTATGAAGAGTAGCGCCGAGCTTCGTCAGGCCTTTCTCGATTTCTTCGTCGAGCGCGATCACACAGCGGTCGAAAGCAGCCCACTGGTGCCCGGGAATGACCCGACCTTGCTGTTTACCAATGCCGGCATGGTGCAGTTCAAGGACGTCTTCCTAGGCCGCGAAAAGCGCCCCTACAGCCGGGCCGCGACCTCCCAGCGCTGCGTGCGTGCCGGAGGTAAGCATAACGATTTGGAGAACGTCGGCTATACCGCCCGGCATCACACCTTCTTCGAGATGCTCGGCAACTTCAGCTTTGGCGACTACTTCAAGCCTGAGGCGATTGGCTTTGCCTGGGAGTTTCTGACCAAGACCCTGCAGCTGCCTGCCGAACGGCTTTGGATCACGGTGTACAACAACGATGATGAGGCCGCGCGCATCTGGCTCGATGAGATCGGGATTGATCCGGCACGATTTTCGCGCTGCGGTGAGAAGGACAACTTCTGGTCGATGGGCGAGACTGGACCCTGCGGTCCTTGCTCTGAGATCTTCTACGATCATGGTCCGGAGATTCCGGGCGGTCCGCCGGGCTCGGCAGACGAAGATGGCGACCGCTACGTTGAGATCTGGAATCTGGTCTTCATGCAGTTCGATCGTGACGCCATTGGCGAGCTGCATCCGCTACCGCGGCCCTCGGTCGATACCGGCATGGGGCTTGAGCGTCTCGCCGCGGTGATGCAGGGTGTCCACAGCAACTATGAGATCGATCTCTTCCAAGCCCTGATCCGTGCCGCCGCCGAGGTCACCGGCTGCCAGGATCTGAGCAACAAATCCTTAGCTGTTATTGCTGACCACATCCGCTCCGCGGTCTTTCTGATTATCGATGGGGTAACCCCCGGCAATGAAGGCCGCGGCTATGTGCAGCGGCGCATCATTCGGCGCGCGATTCGCCACGGTTATCAGCTTGGCCAGACCGCGCCTTTCTTCTGGCGCCTGGTTGCGCCACTGGCCGAGCAGATGGGGGATGCCTACCCCGAGCTGCGTGAGCAGCGTGCCCAGGTCGAGCGTATCTTGCGAACCGAAGAAGAACGCTTTGCCGATACCCTTGAGCAGGGGCTACGGATCTTCGATGAGATCGTCGCGCAGCTTAAGGGTACCGAGATCCCAGGCGAGGCCGTCTTCCGACTGTACGACACCTACGGCTTCCCGGCCGACCTGACCGCCGACATTGCACGGGAGCGTGGTCTGGTCCTCGACATGGCTGGATTCGAGCAGGCGATGTCGGCGCAGAAGGAGCGCGCCCGCGCCGCGAGCCACTTTGGAGCTGGCGCGATCATCCAACTCGATGTTGAAGGTGAGACTGATTTCACCGGTTATGAGGGGCTGATTGATCAATCAACCCTGATCGGTTGTTATCTGGATGGCGAGCCGCAGGACCATCTGCGCGCTGGCCAAGCGGGCCTGCTGGTGCTCGATGTCACGCCCTTCTATGCCGAGGCGGGTGGGCAGGTCGGTGATCGCGGTATCCTAACCACCGAGACGGCCCGCTTCGAGGTCCTGGATACGCAAAAACAGGGTAGCGTCATCTGTCATCTTGGGCGTCTGTTGGAAGGTGAGCTGGCAGTCGGAGATCGTATCGCTGCCCGTGTCGACCCCGTACGCCGGCGCTCCGTTGCGCTCCATCATTCGTCCACGCACTTGCTGCACGCGGCGCTACGTCAGATCCTCGGCGATCACGTCCAACAGCGTGGCTCATTAGTCGGGCCTGAGCGGTTGCGCTTCGATTTCACCCACTTCGAGCCGGTCACGCAGGAGCAGCTGCGCGAGATCGAGCGTCTGGTGAACCACGAGGTGCGTGAGAATCATACCGTCGAGACCCGCATCATGGATCTCGAGGATGCCAGGGCCTCGGGTGCGATGGCGCTGTTCGGGGAGAAGTACGATGCGCAGGTCCGAGTGCTGCGCATGGGGGATTTCTCGACCGAGCTTTGCGGTGGCACCCATGTGCGCGCGGTTGGCGATATCGGACTGTTCAAGATCGTCTCTGAGTCCGGAATCAGTGCTGGCGTGCGTCGGATCGAGGCGGTTGCCGGCGAAGTCGCACTGAGCTGGGTCGAGCAAGAAGAGGAGCGCCTCGCGCGGATTGCCGCACTCGTCAAGGGGGCCGCGAATGATGCCGATGACAAGGTGGCCGCGCTGGTCGAACGCTCGCGTCGCTTGGAGAAAGAGCTTGAGCAGCTCAAGGCCAAGCTGGCGAGCGCGGCTGGCAGCGAGCTGACCGAAGCGGTGATCGAGATCAATGGGATCAAGGTCTTGGCCGCTCGGCTCGATGGCGTTGACGCCAAGTCACTGCGTGATACCCTCGATCAGCTGAAACAGAAGCTTGGTTCCGGGGTCGTCCTCTTGGCGACGGAGGCTGACGGCAAGGTCAATCTGATCGCGGGTGTCACCAAAGACCTAGTTGGCCGCTTCAAGGCGGGCGATCTGGTCAAGGCGGCGGCCGAGAAGGTTGGCGGCCGCGGGGGCGGTCGGCCGGATATGGCGCAGGCGGGCGGTTCTGATCCAGCCGGTATTCCCGCCGCCCTCGATCTGGTGGGGCATTGGGTAAAAGAGCATGCATCCGCTGCTTAGTCGCCGTCCATTCTCTCATTCCCGAGGATCGCCCTGCACGAGGGTTCAAGTCGGGAAGAGGTTGATGGACAGTTTCTTAGGCTAGGGGAAATACTGAGGAAGCGAGTCGACTGATGTCGTTGATTGTTCAAAAATATGGCGGCACCTCGGTGGGCTCCGTCGAGCGCATCCAGGCGGTTGCGGAGCGTGTGAAGCGTACCCGTGATCAGGGTCACAAGCTGGTTGTTGTCGTCTCCGCGATGTCCGGCGAGACCGACCGACTGATCGGGTTGGCACGCGCCATACAGCCACAGCCAGTGCCGCGTGAGCTTGATGTGCTGATCGCCACGGGCGAGCAAGTGACCATTGCGCTGCTATCGATGGCCTTGGAGGCTGCCGGCTGTCCCGCGCGCTCCTACACCGGCTCACAGGTGCGGATTCGCACCGATAGCGCGCATAATAAGGCGCGGATTCGGGATATCGATGGGGCGCGCGTCTGTAATGATCTTGACGCCGGTCGGGTGGTGGTGATCGCGGGCTTTCAAGGCATCGATCAGGAAGGCAATATCACCACCCTCGGTCGCGGCGGCTCCGATACTTCAGCGGTGGCGATGGCCGCTGCGCTCAAGGCCGATGAGTGCCAGATCTACACAGACGTGGATGGTGTTTACACCACCGATCCTCGCATCGAGCCGCACGCGCGCAAGCTCGACCGCATCACCTTCGAGGAGATGCTCGAGATGGCGAGTCTGGGCTCAAAGGTGTTGCAGATCCGCGCCGTCGAGTTTGCCGGTAAATACCAGGTACCCTTACGCGTACTCTCGAGCTTCCAGGATGGAGAGGGCACGCTGATCAGCTTTGAGGAGGAAAACGTGGAAGACGCCAAGATTGCCGGCATTGCCTTCGCCAAGGATGAGGCCAAGCTCACTGTCCTGGGGGTACCAGACCAGCCGGGTATTGCACATAAGATATTGGGACCCATCTCCGACGCCAACGTTGAGGTCGATATGATTGTGCAGAATGTCGGCTCCGATGGAGCAACGACAGACTTCACCTTCACGGTCAACCGCAACGACTACGCAACCGCCCTGCGGGTGTTGGAGGCGACCGCTGAGCAGCTCTCGGCGCGCGAGGTCACTGGCGATCAGAAGATCGTTAAGCTTAGCCTAGTCGGTGTTGGCATGCGCTCGCATGCGGGGATCGCCAGCCGCATGTTCGAGGCCTTAGCGCATGAGGGCATCAACATCCGCATGATCTCGACCTCGGAGATCAAGATTTCGGTCGTCATCGACGAGAAATATCTTGAGCTTGGCGTTCGCGCCTTGCACGAGGCCTTTGGGTTAGCCGATGCTGATATCATCTAGCAGTCGCATGGGGGATGCAAAAAAAACGAATTGTAACAATTGATGCATTGCACCAATGCCTGCTGTTAAACTTAGGCTCCAGATCGCCTCGGTACAGAGACCCTAAGGGCCGCCGTACTAAGGTATCAGTAACAAAGCCGCGGACCTGAGATGCTAAAAGAACCGTGGCTCGATTTAAGTAAGGACATAAAGGATAGACCGCTATGTTGATACTGACCCGCCGTGTTGGCGAAACCCTGATGATTGGCGACGATGTGACCGTGACGGTACTTGGCGTCAAGGGAAACCAGGTTCGCATTGGCGTTAATGCACCACGCGAGGTTGCAGTCCATCGCGAAGAGATCTACGAACGAATCAAACGTGAGCAGGCGCAAGGTATCCCCGACCAGCGTGTCGTGGATGACCGGGGACTTGACGACTAGCTCAACAGAGAGCTAAGGCACGCACCTTAACGGTGCGCTTGGCTCTTGTTTGGTTGTTGCCTAAGCCGCTACACTGCTCAGCAGCATGTCACCTGTGCTGAGCGGAGTAGAGGCTTCGGGTATCCGTTAAAGATGCTCTCGATATGGCGCAAATCCGCAAGATTCTGCTATAGTAGCTAACTCCGGAGAGATGGCCGAGTGGCTGAAGGCGCTCCCCTGCTAAGGGAGTATGGGTTAATAGCTCATCGAGGGTTCGAATCCCTCTCTCTCCGCCAATAACGCAAAAAAATTATAGTAGATTCAAGTACTTATCATTATATAAAAAAATCGGCCCCCCCATCTGGTCCCCCAGTTAGCGATCGCTACGCTACCGGTTTTACTATCTTAGCGCCCGCTCTCCACCTCGACAGGAGAGTGAAACAAGACTCGGCATAGCCTTGATTCAAGCAGTGACGACATCTGCTTTACTGATGACTCTACCTAGCTAGGCAGGGGTCCTAAGGGGTGTCTATGCCGATGCCAGAAATCTACGTCTCCACCGATATTGAAGCTGATGGACCGATCCCCGGCCCGCACTCGATGCTGAGCCTCGGTTCCGCGGCCTTCACGTCGGATGGATCGATGGTCTCGACCTTTTCCGCCAACCTGACGCTGCTGGATGGCGCGGTCGGCCATCCGGAGACGATGGCCTGGTGGAAACGCAACCCGAGTGCCTGGGAACAGTCCCGCACGGCGCTACAGGATCCCGCTGTCGTCATGCCAGACTATCGTGTCTGGCTGCAGTCCTTGCCCGGTAGGCCCGTCTTCGTTGGCTATCCCGCCGCCTACGATTTCCTGTTCGTCTACTGGTACCTGATACGCTTTGCCGGTGGGAGCCCGTTCAGTCACTCAGCGCTGGACATCAAGACCTACGCGATGGCGATGCTCGATCTGCCTTACCGCGAGTGCGTCAAACGCAACATACCAAAACAGTGGTTCCCGTCTATGCCGCATAGGCACATCGCCCTCGACGATGCCATCGAACAGGGCCAATTGTTCTGCAATATGCTTCAAGAGCACAAGCGCCGGCGAGCGCGAGCCAACAGCTCGTCGCTTAGTCCCAGGAGCTGAGGCCGTGAAGAAATGCTGGGTCGGCGTGGACACGTGAGTTGTCAGAGTCGATAAAGTTTACGATGCGTAACCGGCCAGCGTTGCCGTTCGACCTGTGCTTCAGCCGATTGTTGTCAACAGGATCAACCTGAAGCCTTTAACCCTGCCGTCAAGGAAACTGCAATGCCAAACAGGCTAACGATAGAACTTCCTGTTGCCGGACTACCCTCGGCTGCCGAGTTGCCGGCTAATTTTGCCGACGAAGCCCGATTCTTGCTGGCCCTGAAGCTCTTTGAGCAAGGCCGCATCTCATCGGGAAAAGCCGGCCGACTGTGCGGTATGGG